>Ga0307513_10006258_pt1 | contig 15595 bp, 10 predicted proteins | sample 15_EM_MG_FD_202174 | JGI IMG/M metagenome (GOLD analysis project Ga0307513, IMG submission 202174) | Populus trichocarpa ectomycorrhiza microbial communities from riparian zone in the Pacific Northwest, United States - 15_EM | ecosystem: Host-associated > Plants > Roots > Unclassified | place... | reverse complement strand
CATGGAAGGAAACCCATCTACGAGCATCTTCGGGTATGGGGTTGTGTAGCCTATGCGCAGGTTCCGAAAGAGACAAGAAAGAAGATGGACAAAGCGGCATGGAAATGCATCTTCATTGGGTATACTGATACTACCACGCAATATCACCTCTACGATCCGATTGGAAAACGCTTTGTGATTTCCCACGATGTTATCTTCAAGGAGTCTACGTCGTACTACAATACCAGCGATACGGGGGGTCACGAATCGAGACGCTACTACGCGCCGGAGATCCAGCCATGGGAGGAACAGCTGCCTTGGGGTGACGAGTTTGACGAGGAGGAAGCACCAGGGGAGAAGGCACCTGAGAGGAGAGTGACTAGGAGGGAAGAGGAGCAAGAACCGGTATTTGATTGGGGAGACGCCGAGGAGGTACTGGCACCCTTTCACCTACGCAAACCACTAGTCGAGTCCTCATTGGCAGGACAATCCTCCAATGGTGGTGATGGTGGTGGTGATAATGATAATGGTGCGGACCGGGAAGAGATGCCGTTTGTGACGACAAGAAAGAACAGAAGGAAATCGGACACTCCTGGAATGCTCAGGGGGCTGACAGCAGACACGAATAGCTCCTAGTGGAAATCGCAGAAAGGAAAACTCCCGACTACAGAGGGAAAGGGAAGCACACATTCCAGGAGGGGTGGTTCCGGAACATCAAACACAGGTACTAGTAAAGCGATGGTGTCGGCCGTCTACATGGTGGAGGCAGGTCTGAATATGTATAAGTCAGCTATGTAGTCAGATGAAGCGTGCGAATGGCAGGAGGCTATCGACTCTGAGTGTGCATCGTTGGAAAAGAATAAGCTGTTGACATTCGTTCATGAGATACCAGAAACGAAGAAAGCAATCCCTACGAAACTCATTTTACAGCGCAAGCTCAATCCGGTCGCGCAAACAGTAAGGTATACAGCACGCATTGTGGCTCAGGGTTTTCGCCCGGTGGATGGCTTGGATTTTACAGATACTTTTACCCCGGTAGCGAGTCTGTTGAGTGTTCGTGTTGTGTTGTCTATTGCAGCAGCAAAGGGGTTTGCAGTACGTCAAATGGATGTGGTTACGGCATTCCTAGGCAGCGAGCTGCATGAGGAGGTGTATGTTTCGCTACCAGTTATGGTGTTTGCACGGGAGAGGCTAGCATGTCTCAATCGCAGTCTCTACGGGTTAAAACAGTCTCCATGATGCTGGTACACTACGATCGACAACTTTTTAATCACAAAAATCGGGTTTCGCCAAGGCAGGTTTGATTGCTGCGTTTATACCCACGACAACGGAACGATACTGGCACTCTACGTTGATGATATCCTCATTGCAGGAGCGTTGGGAGAAGTGAAGCTCATATGTGATAAGTTAAAAAGCAAGTGTGAGATGGTTGATCTTGGAACAGTGAGCCATTTTCTTGGTATGGTCGTATCGATGGATACCAATGGTCATACGATTTCCTTGACACAGGAAGGGTATATTGACCGGGTGTTGGAGCGGTTTGGCATGGCGCATTGCAAACCCATTGGAACACCAATGGAAAAGGACAAACCGGGCATGAAAGGAGGGGGAGCCAAACCGTGGAATCGCACTCTCTACTTGCAGCTTATTGGGAGTCTTGGCTGGATTGCTACGGGCACCCGTCCTGATATTGCTTTTACGGTTTCTTACCTTGCAAGATTCAATGCGGATCCTAATGATCGTCACTGGCTTTGTGCGAAAGGGGTCCTCAGATATCGTGCAGGCACGAAGAAGCTCCGGCTTAGTCTGAGGGGAGAAATGCGACCAGGTGTACGTTTAGCTGGATTTGTGGATTCAGACTTCGCCGGCGACGCAGGAACGCTGAAATCAACTTCCGGATACGTCTTTCTTCTCGGAATGGGAATGATTCAGTGGCATTCAAAACGTCAAGCTCTTACGGCTACGAGCACTGCAGATGCGGAGTTTATCGCGACCGCATCAGCAATGCAAGAGCTCGTTTGGTTTCGAAACTTGATAAAAGAGATCATTAGATCCGAGTTACCTGTCAGTACTCTATATAACGACAATCAAGCCTGACTTTCTACGTTTAAAAACACCGCCTATAAACCTCACAGGAAACACATTGGCGTTCGCGTGCATCAGATCAGAGAATTTATACAAGATGGAAGGGAGGTAACGATCAATTATTGCAGGACAAACGATATGGTTGCAGATGGGTTGACCAAACCCCTTGTACTTAGCAAGCATATTCTGTTTGTGCGAATGTGTGGATTGTCTTGATAGCTTTCTACTTTTACTTTGAATTTCTTTTTTTAGATAGCTCATAAGGGTGATACCCAACGGTGGAGTGTGGGGGACTATTATATGGGCATGTATACGAATGGCACCCGTAGGGGGAGTGTTGAGTGTAGTAGGGTACGGGCAACGACCCTAGTAGTGTTGTGGAGAAGATAGGACGGCGTTGAGGGTAAACCACTAGTTGCACACACATGTTTGTTAGTCCTATTTAGTTAGCAGTGGCGCGCATCTGAGAATAGAACAAGTTCTCTCACATCCATCACGTCCACCCATCCAACACCTACTCCACCAGTAGACAGTCTTCGATCTCTTTGTCATGATAGACCAAATATGAATATGATGTCCAAATGCCAACATAGCAATGGTGATATGGAATATGGAGTAATCAGTTCTAATATCCACCTATCAAAGGAGTATGCAGCTAATGCATAGTATGTAACTAGAAAATGAGACGAGTAGTGTTTTCTAACATCGTTCCAATCAGTTAAACATCTCTTGAAATGTGCTGTCATCCAGTCTTCTGAGTCGTCTTCCAGATGCCTCTCGGAAGCTCATAACTCCGTGAGCATGGGTTCAGATAAATGCTCATCTTATGAAGCCTTTTACCTAGCTTGTAATATTTGGTAAGCTATTCCCGCTAGGGTAATAAGTGGCCTTGGCCACCTTAGCAAAGATCATGGACTTGCAGAAAGAATTAGGATCCAGGTTGCGACATCATATTTCCGTCTTGTTAAAGAGGCATCATTTGTTCCAGAAAGAGGTAGAAGGCAGAAAGAATGAGAAGGAGGCAGCGAGTTCTGAGGTGGATGAGGGAGGAGGACCATAAGCGGTTAGTGTGCTAATGCCGGTAGGTAAAAGGAGTAGTATGGATGAGTCGAGTAAGGAGGGAGTAGATGAGGTTGATGACTAGAGGTTGCAGGATACGGTTCCGTTGGGACCAAGGGGCGGGGTTTGGTTGAGGCCTAGATTTCAAGATACCGGCAGTGTAGGGAGGGTAAGAGGGGTCCATTCTCGGTCTGGAAGGCATGGGTGGACTGGGCCTAGCATTAACCAGATTATGAGGAAGGTGTACAGGCTTGTGGACAGGAGTGTGTTGAAAACGCGCAATGGGATGGTAGGAGATTCTTACTATGCCAGAGGGGGAAGCGCCAGTGCGCAGCTGAGGGGAAGGGGTTATAGGCCATATGGTTGAGAGTGGACCAAGGTCAGAAGGAGCATAGGATTTGCAGTGGGCAGAGATCGTGGGCGCTAAAGACTCACATGACTAGGCTTGGGGCTTGTGTGTAACTTGATAATCGGTAATACGTTGGTTGGATTGAGGTGGCAGATCATATTTGTAGTTGGTTGCGATAACACTTTGGAGTAGCTAGATATTATGAAAAGAAAAAAGTGTTTAAAAAAGCATAAAAACAAAAAAGGGAGGTGAGCTTGAAGATTAATGGCAATAATTGCGCTTGTGTAGCTATAGGAACAGCCAATCTTGGCTAGAATTTCATGGTGGAAAAAAGTAGTAACCGACCTCTTGGCACAATGATACAAGTACTTGTACTTTCTATTCGACTCTTTGGTTGGCTGATTGGTCTATGAGCCAACCAGAGCAGGTTGGCCTTCCCTTTTTTGTTTTTTTTAAACACTTTTTTCTTTTCGTAATATCTATCTACTCCAAAGCGTTATTGGTTCGCCTCACCTACCCTCAACCCCCTGTACGGTACAAGGACTCGGGTATGGTCAAAAAGGTCGGAAAACTTTCCGGGGCGAGACAAGGATCAGACATGTTGATCATGGAGGGTGGGTGGTAAGGGGAGGACGGTTAAGTTACATGATGCCATTAATCTGGAGAAGTTGAGCACATTAATTGTCCGTCCTGCATGTATTTGTGTACTGCGAACTCTATTGAGATTGTAGAGGGAAACTCTGAGACTAAAGGAGGAAAAGGAAGCAGGGCTTTTGGAACACCAGTAGTCCTTCTAGAGACCCAAGTAGATGAATAGATTGAACTGCATACTGACAATTTCATCATCTTTGTAGTCATGTACTTGGGTGTGAGGGTAAGTGATCGGAAAAAAAGTGGTGTTGCACCAACCACTTTCTTCCGATCACTTTTTGCTCCATGCTAGTACTCGTAATTTTCTGACGTTTGTAAACACGACTGCTATTGCATGCCACCAAAATCCTGAGGCTCTGGTCGTTTTTTTGCCCGTATGCAATAGCACTCGTGTTTACAAACGTCAGAAAATTACGAGTACAGGTGACAGACATCGGCACCTTCGATCCCCATTTCTAGTAGCTCCTAGGGCAAGAATTTTTCCACTGAAGCAACCGGTCTCCTGACTACCCCACCTGACCCTGCTGATCTTTTTTTCCGACCTTTATCACCATACCCGAGTACAAAGTCGTCAGCCTAAGCGAATCAGGTCATTTGACCTAACCAGCAACACGAAGTCCTTAGCCGTACGAATGAATCGCAAGGAATTTAGCACGGGGATGTCGGCAAACAAGGGAAGGAGTGTCCTTTCCCATAGCCGGATCGAAACCAGCAGAGCCTATTTTCAACGAGTGGATGTTGAGTCACAACTAACCAGATACGGTATAAACGCGCTAAACAAGGTAGAAAATCTCAGGGCACTTGGATTTGAACTGTATGCAAGAGCAGTCTTTTTTAAAACCACTTGAATATCCCAAGTAGGCTATGAACATTCGCATCCGCAAAGTTCTCGTAGCATGTTCGGTTCCCCTATCAACACGGACCCAGATAACAAGAAAGCGACAACTCTTTTTCGAGAGATCTTTTTTAAACCAGTTGTGGCGGATCCCATAGAGCATATTCAGATTTTCTCCCCATAAAGAGCTTCTGCAATCCCCCGGTTTAAGGCTCTCAAGACTTCACGATCCATCAGACCTTACGAGAACTTTGCTGACACGAGTGTATAAGAACTGTGGGCAATATCGTTTCTCCACCTGGCTAATGCCCAAATCCAAGTCATAGACTTCCACCTGCTTCAAGATCCCAAAATCGTCTCTCGGAGATTTTTTCGCCTATCTCACCATGACCGCCCTCGTTGACCATGTCCGTTACAATGATCTCCCCTCCATTGAGGAGGCCAATATCTCCCGTCAGGTCTGTACTTATCCACACTCACCCTATCTACAGCGCTGACCCCCGGACAATTGTACAGGCTCCGTTCGTTGACGACATCATCAACGGTCCTATCCGCGATGTCTTTCTCAAGCACGATGCCCACCTGGCCCTTTGCCTCTACCTCCAGCACCGTCACCATACTGTCTGCGCTGACAAAGCCGTCGTCAAAGTCGAAGGCACTGCACATCTGATGGATTGTCAGGCTGTGGAGGACATTGTCTCCTTGGGGAACCAGGTCGTTCCAACAACCTGGATGACCTCCAACGGTAACGTGCTCCCGATGGAGTTTACAGTTGTCCCTGCCGGGTATGTAATCTTTCTTCAGCACTTTCTAGTCATGTTCTCACATTTGACCCCAATTGACTCCCCTCATCAGAACCACCACACCCACCCCTACGGATGCCTTCATCTTAGACTTCCTCTCCGTTCTTGCCCAAAATGGGTGCAACCATCTGTTTGGAATCGACACCATGGCCAAGGGTGTGTGGACTGAGATGGGTATTGGTGATGCCAGTGTTGTGGTGCCCAGCATCGATACCTACGACCAGGATAAGTTTATACCCGTCGCGTTCATGTTCGACAAGGAGAATCCCAGGTTCAAGGTACATGGTAAATGCAAGCCCGAACGTGACTATCACCAAACGAGGTCGCAATCCCCGGAACCAGGGCCGGCCCCAGACCCAGACCCAAACCCAAACAACCCAAAAACCCCAAAAAACCCTAACCCAAAGACGCCAACCCCAAAGAATCCAAAGCCAAAGCCAAAGAAAAAAGTACGTTGAGCTTGCCGAGTCTCAAAGCGTCCGCTGTTTCTGACATCAACTGCTGTGCCCCCCGGATTCGTTATTCAGGTATCGGCTACTTGTGCTCAAACCGCAGCAATATTGGAAATTTTGAATTTGGTTGTGTCTTTTTTCCTTTTGGTCATTGTATACCGCATTCAAGTGTGGTTCTACTACCCTAGTTACATAAAGTGAAGAGCTTCAATATAATAATTGAATGGTATTCCCCACTCACAGATTCTGTTGTCACCTTCCCACCAATCTCTGCAAGACACATGCGGCCTGTAACGATTACACCTTGAGTGATGCTGAGCCTGTCCCGACCACCTGACCTGGACAATCAGTGTTGGCAGAATCAGTGTTCCCAACCGGGCAGTCCGTCCGGCTTTGGGTACGGCCGGACTGACCCAGGCTTTTTCAGAGACGGCCGGGCCGGACTATGGGAAACGGGCTTTCCAAAAAAAAAGCCGGGCCCGGCCTGGGTGACCTGCAGGCCTCAGGTTTTTAACCCTAACCTTAATCTGCAGAAAGCCATTTCTACAGATTAAGGTTAGGGTTGATACACGTGACTTCCAGTGTTTCAACATTTGAAATATGTGATCACTCAGCTAGAAACTTTACTTCCAGAGGCAAAACTTTTCGGAGGGCTATCGTGGGGTGTCCGAATAAATGCACAACGGCCAAAGACGCGAACACAAGAACTAGATATTGGAATATATGGATAAGCTGGCGACATTGATTGACTTTAAGATGATCTAAAAGCGCACACACCGTGTAGCATTTATTGTTCTAATCGGGGTGGGAGCAGCCAGCAGCCTGACGGCTTTCGCAAATAGCTATGAGATGGCCGGGTATCTGTCGGTTAATTTATGTAGTTCAATTTAAAATGTCATGAGCGAACAGCTCAGCCAATCAGTGTTGAGTTTTACACGAGCAACACTCGTTGTCAAGGTATCTGGCGGCTTTACCCGGGATCTGCAGGTTATGCCTGGGCATCTGCAGGCTTTACCTGGGCATCTGGCGGCTTTGCCTGGGCATCTAGCGGTCGCCTATCCTCTCGACCCGGCGGTTGCCTGGGCGCCTGCAGGCTTTGGCGGCCGTTGATAATTTAAGCCGGACTGACCCAGGCTTCTCAAAACCATGGCCGGACTGACCGGACTGGCCGCTTGGGAACACTGCAAGGGTCGAACACCACTCTGGTGTGCTGCTTGGAATGGGCACGAGGGGATAGTGAAGTTGCTGCTCGAGCGGGGCGGGGTCAACCCCAACAAGCAAGATGACGGTGGGCGAACGCCACTCTCGAGTGCTGCATGGAATGGGCACCCGGGAGTCGCGAAAATGCTTCTCGGACGGGACGAGGTCAACCCCGACAAGCCGGATAACGATGGTCAAACGCCACTCTGGTGTGCTACTTTGAATGGGCATGAGGGAGTTGCGAAATTGCTTCTCGAACGAGAAGGGGTCAACCCCGACAAATCAGATAAATACGCCCAAACACCACTCTGCAGTGCTGCTTGGAATGGGCATGCGGGAGTCGCGAAAATGCTTCTCGAGCGGGACGAGGTCAGCCCCAACAAGCTAGATGGCACGGGCCGAACGCCGCTCTGGTTTGCTGCTTTGAATGGGCACGAGGGAGTGGCGGAATTACTTCTCAAGCGTGACAGGGTCAACCCCGACGAACCGGATAGCTATGGTCAAACGCCACTCTGGAGTGCGGCTTTGAATGGGCACGAGCGAGTGGTGAAAATGCTTCTAGAGCGGGACGGGGTCAGCCCCGACAAGGCAGATAACGACGACCGAACACCACTCTACGCTGCTTCTTGGAGTGGGCACGAGGAAGTTGTAAAAATGCTTCTCAAACAGGACGGTGTTAACCTCAACAAGCTAGACAAAGATGGCCGAATACCACTCTATGCCGCTGCGTGGAATGGGCACGAGGGAGTAACAAAAGTGTTACTCGAACGGGACGAGGTCAGCCCCGACCAGCCAGATAACGCGGGTAAAACACCACTCTGGGGTGCGGCTTTCAATGGGCACGAGGGAGTGGTGAGAATGTTACTCGAGCGGGACGGGGTTCACCCCGACAAGCGAAATAACGCCGGCCAAACCCCTCTCTCCTGTGCCGCTTCAAATGGACACCCGGAGGTGGTCAAAATCCTACTCGAACGGGACGAGGTCCACCCCGGCAAGCCGGATAACGACTCCCGAACGCCACTCTGGCATGCGGCCCGCAATGGCCACGAGGGAGTGGTGAAAATTCTTCTTGAACGGGATGTGGTCCGTCCCCATAAGCCGAATAACGACGGCCGGGGGCCACTTTGGGCTGCCGCCTGGAAGGGGCACCTAGGAGTGGTGAAAATGCTACTCGAGCGGGATGATTCCAGTCACACTAAGCCTGGTTAGGACGGCGGAATGCCACTCTGGTATGCTGCCGGGAATGGGCACGTCGTGAAGATGCCCCTCGGAAGGGACCACCTCGACCCCAGAAAACCATACGAGAACGGCCAAACTCCACTCAGACTAGTTACTCGGCAAGGCCACACGCCCGTGGTGGCGTTTCTGCTGCCTGGGACTCCCCATTGTGGCCCAAATCCCTCATCATATTTTCTTCTACCCTTTTTTTCTCGTTAGAAATCCACTTGGTTGATTTTTTAATTTTTTAATTTTTTAATTTTTAATTTTATTTTTCCTCATCCTCCCTAGAGCGTAGACCTCAGTGTTCGGATAATATAGAGTGCCGTTTGGATGATATATGTTGGACTGATGGGCCTGGCTTTGTTGCAGGAGTGTGAAGGAGGGTTCAGGAGACATGAAGATGGTACGGATACGGGAGATTATTCAACAATATATTCTACTAATATTTTTTCATTTTATTATCACAGGAGGGCACGGAGGAATAAGGGCATGTGGTGAAATACCAAGATAGGTGTGGTGATCCACGGAAGGATCGGATGTGTTATTTGTTTTACATATGCACTTACCATTGCCATTTCTTAAGTTTTAAGTCCGAGCGAACGAGCAGAACGAATGAAGCGCAAGTGTTCGAAGTCACATTTCATATCCTTCCTACAAAGTACCTAAGTCCCACGTGAATTCGCTTGCCATATCGTCTACCCATGGGTTACCCTTATTTCCCACATTGTCATCGTTTGAGGGAAAAAGGGATTGCTGACCTGTTGTCGGAGCGCTTCTGGTACTAATAAAGGCCTAACATGTACTGTAGGGCCCGGCGATCTCAGCCTACCCCGGCAGTCACCCGTGTAATTTGCCCTACACAGGACCACGGCTAGCGGCCCCATCTCGCCCCCATCATTTTGGCATTATCCCCTCCGTCCTTGTGCCCCTGGACGGTTCGGAGCACTAGCCGCAATAGAGGTATCACTACCCTCTTGTTGTGTTCAATAGAGTACCCCTATATTATCCAATTAACCACCTCATTCAGCCACAAAGCAATAGCATCCCTGTACTGTAATAGTAAAGCTTCGGAGATATGAACAGAATCACGAAACCACCCTATTGTCAAATCTTGTCCAAATGGCTTACTAAATGTTAAAGTTTATTGTTGATTGGGGTGTGAAGAAAGCATACCGGTACATATGTACTAGATATCTGCAGTCACTGACTGCGGTTGGAGCATCTTGGATTAGGAGGGACTGTTTGGACAGCAGTACACCGGCATCTCGTTAGCCTACCAATAATAGGAAGTGTTTCCTATAGGTTAGCTACTTTAACCTTAGGGACAATAGGTACTTGAGGGTTTTCTAGAGGCCATGATTGTTTGTGCCATCAGCAGGGAGTTGGGAGAGCATGGATAGTGAAAGATATATAGGCGCAGTGGCAGGCGCAGTACACATACTGGGGAAATATTATATCACGGTAGGATCCTGAAAGGCTGTAAGCAAAATGCGAGTGAGATACTATGACTTGTGTGATAAAGTGGCAGCAAGGGGAGAGGCAAATAACAAGGGATCACCTGCTATTTGGCCTGCTCGGGTATTGAGGGATTATGGAGCCAGAGGAGCTAGAAATTCTCCGCAGTCTGATTAGTGGAGATCTGTTATGGTGTCTATCTTCTATGTGAATACACATAGTACTGCAGCCTCATAACGATGAATCAGACCGTAATCTGGAGAGGGTTTGATGGAGTTTGGCCATGAGTTGTCCAATTGACTCTTTTCGCAAAACTTCAATAAGTTTCACAGGTGTTTCTTCTTCTTCTTTCACTCCCTGCTTTCCTGAATGCGCTCTCTTTCCCTCTATTTAGGAATATTATAGTGGATGATTATGCATTATGTGGGAAACTTTTGTTCGTTTCAAAGGCAACTTTTCTGAAGTGCTGATTTAAGCCTTGTGCCACTGTCTTGTAGCTTTCTTGTGTGTGGTTCTGTATTTAGCATTATTCTTTAATTTCCCTCATCTAACTGGTTTTTGTTCAGGTTTTGGGAATTAGGTAACTTTACAGCCTCTAGTCATAACTATTGGTGATCTGAGACCGGTTTAATTACTTTGTGCTATCTGGGCGTGAATTGGGAAGCAGTCCCGGCTACTCCTTCTCTCCCTCTATCTAGGGAAACTATGGCCGATGATTATATATGGTGTTGGGGAGTTTTTGAGCTTTGGCGATGGCTAGTCGGGGCGTTGTGGGGCCATGCGGGGGCTCCTTTGTTCATGGTTTTTTGTAGTGCTTTTTTCCTTGTTCGTTCACTTCCTTAGTCTGTTTTTGTCTAGATTTTGGGGGCTGGGGGTATTAAGGATGGGGGATGGTCGTCAACCCAGGAGTCTGTTTGGCAAAAATGGAGGAGGGGCAATCCTTCCGTTTTGCGACTACAGTACTTTACCTGTGGAATCGGTAGTTTCGGAATCTTGAAACTGAAGGGAAACAGTCATTAATATGGCGCAACAGAATGGAGATGTCATATTTGGACACGCTCAAGGTGTTTTTATGTGGCATGCGGTATGGACTTCGTGATCCATTTCTAATAGTTTGTACACTGGAGCAGGATAAATCAATTCCTGGCTTCCGCCGGCGGAGGTTGTGGTGGGTCATCCACCAGCCTGATATGAATATGGTTCTGAAAGTCCTGAGTCTACAAGTTGGATTTGAAGCCGATGTTTGCGGCTTGATGAAGAGGGGGAGAAGATGGGTGAGTCATGACAGCATACGCTTTTGTAATCTATATAGTACAGTGGTGGAGTATCGCGGTATGTTATGCTGAAAGGTTATCGTAGTCACCCCCATGGCTCTATGTTTGAAGAAAGCCCAACCTTACTCACATCACACAAAAAGAAGTATTGAGAAGGGTGATTGCATATGGTGGTTCGGTCTCGCAGTTCTCGGTGTTTTTCAATGCGCTAAGATGTAAGCTATTACACCCAGCCGAGTGAATTAGCGAAGCCCCACCCCGTCGGCCCCCCTTCCCTGGTCTCTTGGAATCACGGTTGTCTAACACAGTACCCATTTTTGACTACGGCCAAATTTATCACTTTCTTCCCACGTTAGACCGCTTAGTTTTCGACGGCACATTGGAGATGATCCGTCTGCTCAGGACTTTGGAATTGAATGGTGGGGCAGTAGTGTTTTGAAAGTAAAATTTATCTCGCCAGATAAACCGGAAGCATAACCAAAATCCCGTACAGGATGAAGGCAGTGGCAAGGAAAAACGCCATCGAGTTTGTCTCTGCACGACTGGTATCACTAAGGGGTAATGGATTTAAAATGGAAATGGCGAGACCTCCGCTGATTCCTAATAGTAGAAAGAGAAAGGGCTTGGGAGAGCATTGTAGTTAAGATTCCTGATCTACCCCGCGATCCAGAGGCATATGATACCATGGGATAGCCGGCTAGCGGGATCCGTCCGATCTGGCCAAGAAATCATTTCTGATAGGGCTGGGGTTTCTGGTGATCATTCCCACCCAAGAATCAATCTCCTACGATGCTTTACGGTACTCGGGTGCTCGGCTGGCTGCAAGCGAAGTCTCTCAAAGCCTCACTCCCAGCGATAGAGTACTGTTATGGATAAGATTTGGCTTTACTGACTTTGTGATTTTGTAACTTGTTTACGAATAGCTTGTGTAGTATAAGTTAGATACCGTAGCCTTTCATGATCTTGGCTTGGGAAGGCGTGGCGTTTCTGCAGGAGTGGCTGTTGCCTAGTCTTGGCAGACAGGGGGGCTCTTTGTAAGGTTGCGATCCTTCACTTCTCTTGCGCTTTCTCCCTACCACAACGACGCCAACGGGAATACAGCGCAACGGTGATGGAACCGTTTGGACTGTGAACTGAGAAGGGAGACTTTGTGATAGCGGTTGACAGGAGGCGGATTATCTCCTGTAACTAGTTAGTCGGACAACCAGCAAGATTGGGCTTCGCTGGGGTTTTTTTCTCTTGTTTCCGGTTTTCTGGGCTGGCTTTAGATAAAAGGGTCTGCGGATTCGCTTAGTGGATTTGAATTGATTGTGATTTGTGTGGTTTCTGTTTCTGGGTGTGATTTCTTGATAGTGATAGTTGTTTGGCCGTACCTTTTCCATTTCTCAGGGTAGATCCACTTGCCCAGGTTCGTTCGTTTTCAGCACTCGAGTAGAACAATAAGGAGTTTTGGTTTCACAAATTCCTGATTGGGTTGCAATTAGGCGGTTGTGGGGCTGACCCAGGAACCCCACTTTTCCTAAACTCACTCGAACTTTGTCAATCGATCCAAAGCCCTTCAACAACCTGCTCTCTACAGTCTTTCTAACAACGGGAAAGCGAAGGGAGTCTCGAACTTTTTGCCCATATTATTAATTCCTTCAATAATGTGTCGCATAGCTTTATCTTTGCTGCTTCTGATGAGTCTAACATCTTAGCCGGGCTGCCTATCCTAGCGCCCCCACACACAGCATTTGGGCATTCGGAATCCGCGGGCAGATATCAGGGGACCCGCTACTCGAAACAATAGAGTTTGGGGGGTGATATGATAGCGAGAAGGACAGATCTGATCATGCAGCCTTATTCTACAGTGGTAATCCGGGGGTCGGTGGGGGCTGGGTCGGGTGTGGGGGCTGCTGGCGGGGAACAAACAAAGAACGCCACTCCCGGTAGGTCGTGATGGCAGCTGGGTGCTCGAGCAACTTCCTAATCGGTTGGCACAATTCCGGAGGGAATCAGGACGGGGTTTCGATCCTAGAGGGTAATTGATAGCCGAAAACTGCAACTTCCTGATATTTTAGATTGGTTCCCAGCAATGGCGCCTTTACAACCCAGATTCATCTCCGCTGACACTCTTGACGAATATGCCCCTGAGACTCAACCCGAGCCCTCGAGGCATTGCGACAAATTCTCCAGAGACCGCCGACACACGAATATGGATTATCGGAAGGCTCACATCCGTAGAGCGATTACGGGTAGATGAACTGTATCATGTTGGGGAGATTGGGTTTGCACATTCTAGCAAGGACAATGTTCCTACAACAGAGACCTTGCTCGCTTGCTGTCAAAGACTCTCCGTACCAGATAAGGGAGCTTCAGCTGCCCAGTTGATCCAACATGCATTCCGCAAGTACCCCTCCACTCATCTCAATCTTTTCACCCGAGCTCATTCGGTGATGGCGGAGACCTTCTTGGCTTATCTAAATTCATACCAAGCCAAGGCAATCCCGGCAAAGCGGCAGCCGGACCTCTGAAGCATTCCCTTTCTCAAATATTGTTCGCGATATTGGCGCACCCACATGGGGGGGGGGGAATTTCAGATCGCACGGTATTGCATGAATGGGACTCTTGGACCACGACTAGAACTACATAGCTCTCAACTCACTTTCCGAGTAGGTATTGGATCCGGATGATTCCTCTGAAGTCAATGCTCTTTCACCGTTTAGTGGACTATACTCTGTATCTCTCGTCGCAAGTGTTGTTGAGGCTACGACTAGTTTGTTAAGAATGATACTAACGGGGTATATTTTACAAGCATAACGCCACTCCTATGGGCCGTGGGGCACGAACAAGAAGAGGCAGTGGAGCTGCTACTAGAATAGGAAGCCTTCGCCGCCGGCGGGCCAGGCGGCATCGGTATGTGCCACTTTCGTCTCGGCCTCGATTAACGGATGTCTGTTCATAGTGAAACAACCCCCTGACAGGGAAGATGCTAGCCTTGACGAACCAGACAAAAACGGTCACACACCACTCTCGTATGCCTCTACAAAGGGACATAAAAGAGTGGTGAATCTACTACAAGCCCAGAGACCCCAAGCCCCAGCTTAGTTCTCAGTCAACAAGTTCCGGGCTTCTTTGCCTTCTTCGACTCAGTGCTTCTTTTTTGTTGGACTCCAGCTATTCCCGTATCCACCATTCCTATATACTCTCCTTGTCACCCCCCTCTGCACCTTCACTAGGCCTCTAGAGTCTAACAAACGGTCTACCCGCCATCTCTTCCTTAACATGCTTTCCCCCTTCTGCATTAGCCATTATCCCTAGACTTGAAAGTTCCCTACAGGCGGAATTGATTGTCTTTGGGATGCAGGGCACGCACACAATTACCGGAAACCCCCCAGATATTTGATGCTATAATCAAGCGAAAAATCTTGAGTTTCTGTTGTGGGCAGTTTGAATAGAGGGGTGGGGGTAGTTTCCTATCTCATTTTCGCTCTTGCAGCCTTTATTGCATTTCATTGATCCTTCTTTCAACTCCCGATTTTGTATCCCTCATTCTATGTATAGCAGCCTTTCTTTTATTTGGCTAATGTTTTACATCATCTCCTGTGTTCTCTTGTGAATGATAGATCGATATTACTCTTAAAATATCGTAGGGCGTACTCGGACGGTCGATATGTTCACTCGAATACGAGGGCAACAAGGCAAGCGACAAAAAGACTTGATTCTTATTTAAAGAAGAAAGAAAAGAGACAAAACAAATGATGATGATGATGGACGATGATCAGAAAAGAAACTGGAACAAGATGGTCTCTTATAGAGACAAAGACGGCGAAAAACAGAGAGACAGGTAAAGGAAAGACGTAAGGGAAATGTAGGAAATCCTCCACTGTCTCGCATCTCAAACTTTCTCGATACAAATCCAGTGTCATAGTTGGTAGCTAGTACTAGTCTGTCTGGTTACGTGTTTCCACTATACTAGTCAAACGCATATCAGAATTTTCCAAACACCAAGTGATTCTGGTGAGGGCGCAAAACACTAGGTCCAGCCATAGTAAGTTTCAACAATTACTATTTGAATAATACAGTTAGGTTGGTTTACCAGCCAAATTACTACTCATTTCTATATAGTTACAGTTACAGATCAAAAATAACTGAACGCCCCCCGGTAACTATTGGAATTAGATAACCAACTCGCTTATTAGGACTGGTTGTTAGACTAGTAAAAGTTTTTCCCGTTGCTACCTTGGCACGTT
>Ga0307513_10006257_pt1 | contig 15596 bp, 14 predicted proteins | sample 15_EM_MG_FD_202174 | JGI IMG/M metagenome (GOLD analysis project Ga0307513, IMG submission 202174) | Populus trichocarpa ectomycorrhiza microbial communities from riparian zone in the Pacific Northwest, United States - 15_EM | ecosystem: Host-associated > Plants > Roots > Unclassified | place... | reverse complement strand
ACGGCGCGGGCAAGTCGACCCTGCTGCGCATCCTCGCTGGCCAGGCCGAACCGGACGCCGGCGAGCGCACCGTCACGCCGGGGACGCGCATCGCCTATGTGCCCCAGGAGCCGCAGATCACCGGCGCCACCCTGCTGGACCACGCCGCGGCCGGCGGGGCCGAGTCCTATGAGGCGGAAGCCGCGCTCACCACCTTCGGCGTCGACCCCGGCAAGTCCACCCAGGGCTTGTCCGGCGGCGAGATCCGCCGCACGGCCCTGGCCCGCGCCTTCGCCGAGGCGCCGGACATCCTGCTGCTCGACGAACCCACCAACCACCTCGACATCCTGGCCATCGAGACCCTCGAGGCCGAGATCGCCGACTGCGGCGCGGCCATGCTGATCGTCAGCCACGACCGCGCCTTCCTGGAGCGGGCCACCAACCGTTCGTTCTGGCTGGAGCACCGCAAGGTCCGGCGGCTCGACAAGGGCTTCTCCGCCTTCCAGGCCTGGGCCGACCGCATCCAGGCCGCCGAAGCCGAGGAGGGTCGCAAGCTCGACAAGTCCCTGGAGCGCGAGCAGCACTGGCTGTCGCGCGGGGTCACCGCGCGCCGCGCCCGCAACGAGGGCCGTCTCGCCCGGCTGATGGACATGCGCCAGGCCAAGTCCGAGCGGCTGCGCGAGATCAAGGGCTCCCTGTCGATGGGCCTGTCCTCGTCGGGCATGTCCGGCCAGCGGGTGGTCGAGGTGAAGGCCATCGCCAAGGCGTTCGGCGACAAGACCATCCTCGAGGGCTTCTCCACCCGCATCATGCGCGGCGACCGGGTGGCGGTCGTGGGCCCCAACGGGGTGGGCAAGACCACCCTGGTGAAGATGCTGCTGGGCGAACTCGCGCCCGACGCGGGCGAGGTGAAGCTCGGGGCCAACCTGGAGATCGCCTATATCGACCAGGCCCGCGCCGAGCTGAAGCCGGAGATGATGCTGCGCGACGTGCTCACCCCGGCGGGGGGCGACCAGGTGCTGGTGCGTGGCCAGCCCAAGCACGTGGCGGCCTACGCCAAGGAATTCCTGTTCCGCGAGAGCCAGCTGCGCCAGCCGGTGCGCAGCCTGTCGGGCGGGGAGCGCAACCGCCTGCTGCTGGCCCGCGCGCTCGCCACGCCCGCCAACCTGATGGTGCTGGACGAACCCACCAACGACCTGGACATGGACACCCTCGACCTGCTCGAGGATCTGTTGGCCGATTACGAGGGCACCCTGATCCTGGTCAGCCACGACCGGGACTTCGTCGACCGGCTGGCGACCTCCACCATCGCCCTGAACGGGCGCGGCGAAGCGGTGGAAACCCCGGGCGGCTGGCAGGATTTCCTGTCGCAGAACCCTGGATTCTTCGGACCCCCGCCCCAGGCCCACGCCCACGCGCCGAAGGCCCCGCCGCCGAAACCCCCCGCCCCGCCGCCGTCCGCCCCCAAGGCCAAGCTCACCTACAAGGACCAGCGCCGCCTGGCCGAGCTGGAGGCGATGATCGCGGCTGCGCCCGGCAAGGCCGCCCGGCTGGAGGCCGACCTCGCCGACCCGGGGCTCTACGCGCGCGACCCGGGCGGCTTCGACCGGCTCAGCAGGACGCTCGATGCGCTTCGCCGCGAGGTGGCCGCGGCCGAAGAGGAATGGCTGTCCCTGGAAGAGCGGCGCGAGGCGCTGGAAGCCGGCCGCTGAAGCGCGCCGGAAGCTTGGCCGCAGACAAGGATTCGTGAGCCGCGGCGGCGCGCGACGTTCCTGTGGAAAACCTAGTCGATTGATCTTTTGGGGAAATGCCCGACGGGCGCCCAACCTATCCACAGCTTGTCCACCGTGGCGGCGGCGCTATCCCACAGCAGGGCGAGGGCGGGCGCTTGCTTCATAGAGGGTCCAGGCGCAACGTCAAGGGGCCAAGAGGGACTGCGGCCAAGGCGGACCCGGGAAACCGGGAAACCCGGAAACGCAGAAGGTTCTTGGAGAGCGGCGACCAGGGCGACCCGGGACCCGATCTCCAACGGACACCGGCGGCGATGGAAACCTGCGGGGACACCCGCATTCGAAGTCGCACCCGACCTCAAGGCGCAGATCCCCCAACGGGTCTGATGAGAGGGCGATGCCACGGGCGACCGAGGCGTCGCCCTCTTGCTATGGGCGAACGCCCGGCTAGAGCGTGACAGCCTGACGTGGATACCGGTTCAGGCGCCCGTCACACTCTAAACTTTGGAAGGCAGATCCTTTTTATCCGCTTCGAGTGAGCCACTTGAAGCGGAAAGAGTCTGGCCGGTGTTTGCGACATACTGTCTCGCGCTCCGCGGATTAATCCTTTGGCGCCAACCGTCGTCGGAAACTCCCGAGGTAATCGAGGAGCGCCCGGGCGCAACGCCGTGAACAACTGGTTCCGCTATCCAAGGTGGGCGAACCGCCAACTGGCTCTGTCGGCCGCGCTGTTCCTGGCGTTCGGCGGCAGCGTGCTGTTCAGCGTGGCGGCGACGCGCCAGGCCGATGGGATCTCCACCGTCTGGCTGGCCAATGGGTTTCTCGCCGCGGGGTGGCTGCTGCTGGACCGGCGCATGGCGTTGGCCCTGGCCGGCGCCTGCCTGCTGGTGAACATCGCCTGCAACCAGTTGATGAGCGATCCTCCGGCCGTCTCCATCCTGTTCTCGCTGATCAACCAGGCCGAGGCCTTCACCGCCGCCTGGCTCGCCCGCCGCGCCTGCGGGCAGATGCTGCGGCTGACCAGCCTGACCCGCGTGATGCGGCTGCTGGTGTTCGCCATCGCGCCCGCCACGGCCGGCGCCGCGCTGCTCGCGGCCAACATCTCCACCCTGTTCGGCCGCAGCTTCAACGGCGTGCTGGGCGACTGGTTCTATGCCGACGCGCTCGGGATGATGATCGTCCTGCCCCCCGTCCTGCTGATCGCCCGCCCGGTCGCCGCCCACGATTTCCGCCGCAGCCGTTGGGAGGCGGCGGCGATCTACGGCCTGATCGCCGCGGTCAGCGGCGGCCGCGCCCTGCCGTTCGACGTCCCGTTGATCCTGCTGCTGTTTCCTGCCTTCGCGCTCGCCGCCTTCCGCCTCGGGCCGCGGGGCGCGGCCATCGGCGCCCTGATCATGGCCGTGGCCTCCACATGCGTCACCGCATCGGGCTACGGCGTGCCGGCCTATATGCAATGGGATCTCGCCCGCCGGATCCACGTCCTGCAGTTCCTGATCGCCACCGCCTTCACCACAGGCCTGTGCATGGCCATGGCCGTGGCCCATCACGACCGGCTCAAGCGCCTGTGGGCCAGCCGGCATCGCGCGGTGCGCAAGGCCCAGGCGCGCGCCGTGGCCTCCGGGCGGGCCAAGGCGGAGTTCCTGGCCACCATGAGCCACGAGATCCGCACGCCGATGAGCAGCATCGTCGGCTTCACCGAGGTGCTGCTGCAGCGCGACGACCTGACCAACGCCGCCCGCCGCCAGCTTGGCCTGATCGAGCGCGCCGCGGCCTCCCTGCTGACCGTCGTCGACGACGTACTGGACGTGTCGACGATGGACGCCGGGCAGGTGCAACTGGTCCCCCGCCCCCGTGCGCCGCGCGCGGTGGCCCAGGACGCGCTGGCCATCGTCGCGGAAACCGCGCGGCGCAAGGGGCTGAGCATCGAGATGACCGCGGTCGGCCCCGCCCACCGCCTGGTGATGTTCGACGACCTGCGCGTCCGCCAGGTGCTGCTCAACCTGCTGAACAACGCCGTCAAGTTCACCGACCAGGGCCGCATTCGCCTGGACGTGGAGGTCCGCGACGGCCCCGACGAGGCGCTGCTGCGGTTCTCGGTCAAGGATACCGGGATCGGCGTGCCGAGCGACAAGATCGACCGCCTGTTCAAGCGTTTCTCGCAGGTCGACGGCTCCGCCAGCCGCGCCTTCGCCGGCGCCGGCCTGGGGCTGTCGATCTGCAAGGGCCTCGTCGAGCTGATGGGCGGCCGGATCGGCGTGGATAGCGCTCCGGGCGTCGGCTCGGTCTTCTGGTTCGAGATCCCGGCCCCCCACGCCGAACCGGCCGTCGAGCCGGCCGCCGAGCCGGCCGAAACCGGCCCCGCCGCCCGCGTGCTGCTGGTCGACGATCACCCGGTGAACCGGGAACTGGGCCTGGCCATGCTGGCCTTACTGGGGTGCCAGGTCGACCTGGCTCAAGGCGGCGAGGAGGCCATCCAGGCGGCCCGCACGACCGCCTACGACGTGATCCTGATGGACATCCACATGCCGGGCATGGACGGGGTGGAGGCGGCGTCCGCCATCCGCGCCCTGGGCGGCGAGGCCGCGCGCACGCCGATCCTGGCGCTGAGCGCCGACGTCATGCCCGAGGTGATCGCCCGCTGCCGCCGCGTCGGCATGGTCGACGCCTTGGCCAAGCCGATCCAGCTGCAGGCCCTGCAATCGGCCGTCGCGCGTTGGGCCGGCCGCACGCCCGAGGACCAGGCCCGCGCCGCCTGAGCCGTTACGGCTTGGAACCGTGGGCGGGCCGCCCTAACCTCCGGCCGTTTCCGGCTGGGGAGTTTCGATGAAAGCCTTGCGTCTGTTCGCCGTCGCGCTGGCCGCGCTGGTCTGCGCCTGTTCACCGGCGAAGCAGGACGAAGCGGCCAAGGCTCCGGGCGCGCGCACCGCCCTGCGCTTCGCCACCGACTGGCGCGCCCAGGCCGAGCAGGGCGGCTTCTACCAGGCGCTGGCCACCGGCGAGTACGCCAGGCGCGGCCTGGACGTGCAGATCGTTCAGGGCGGGCCGGGTGTGAACGTGCCGCAGTTGCTGGCGTCGGGCGCCGTGGAGCTGGGCATGGGCTCCAACAGCTTCATCGTCATGAACCTCGCCCAGGAGGGGGCGCCGGTGAAGGCCGTGGCGGCCTTCATGCAGAAGGACCCCCAGGTGCTGATCGCCCACCCCGGCCAGGGGATCGACACCATCGCCGACCTGAAGGGACACCCGATCCTGCTGTCCGACGCTTCGGTGACCGCCTTCTGGGTGTGGTTGAAGGCCAAGTACGGCTTCACCGACGATCAGGTGCGCAAGTACACCTTCAATTCCGCGCCCTTCCTGTCCGACAAGCGGGTCGCCCAGCAGGGCTACGCCACGTCCGAGCCCTATACGATCGAGAAGGAGGCGGGGCTGAAGCCCAAGGTCTTCCTGCTGGCCGACAACGGCTACCCCGGCTACGCGACCATGGTGCTGGCCTCCGACGCAACGATCGCCAAGGACCCGGCGGCGGTGAAGGCCTTCGTCGAGGCCACGGCGGCGGGCTGGAAGTCCTACCTCTACGGCGACCCCAGGCCCGGCGACGCCCTGATCCGCAAGGACAATCCCGAGATGGCCCAGGACGTCCTCGACCAGGCGCGCGAGAAGCTGAAGAGCTACGGCATCGTCGAGGGCGCCGACAAGGCCGTCCCCCTGGGCGCCATGACCGACGCCCGCTGGGCCGAGTTCTTCGACATGGCCGCCGGCCAGGGCGTCTATCCCAGGACCCTGGACTACCGGAAGGCCTACACGCTGCAGTTCCTGAAATAGGCTCCTCCCGTGATCGGGGGACGTGGGAGGAAAGGATGACGATCGCGGCTCTCCAGGGCGTCGAAGTCGACTATCCCGCCCGCGGGCGGGCGCTGGGGCCGCTCGACCTGGCGATCGGCGAAGGTGAGATCATCGCGCTCGTCGGGCCGTCCGGTTGCGGCAAGTCCACCGCGCTGCGGCTGCTGGCCGGCCTCGAGGCGCCCTCGCGCGGGACTGTCCGACGCCAGCCGGGCCGCGGCGAGACCTCGGTGGTGTTCCAGGCGCCGACCCTGGCCCCCTGGCTCACCGCCCGGGCCAATGTCGCCCTGCCGCTGGAGCTGGCCGGGACGCCCCGTCGCGTCGCCCGCGACCGCGCCGCCGAGGCCCTGGCGCGGGTGGGCCTGGCCGCCGGCGTCGATGCGCGGCCCGCCCAGCTCTCCGGCGGCATGGCCATGCGGGTGTCGCTGGCCCGCGCCCTGGTCACCGACCCCAGGCTGCTGCTGCTGGACGAACCCTTCGCCGCCCTGGACGAGATCACCCGCCGGGCCCTGGCCGACGACGTCCTGGCGCTGTGGGCCCGCTATCGCCCGGCCATCGTCTTCGTCACCCACAATGTGGAGGAGGCCGTCTACATGGCCTCGCGCGTCGTGGTGATGACCCGGGGGCCCGGCCTCGTCGCCGCGCAGGTCGCCGTGGACGGACCCCTGCCCCGGCCGGCGCATTTCCGCACCAGCGCCGGCTTCCGCGAGACCGCCGAGACCGTCTCCATCGCCCTGGCCGCGGGCATGGAGGCCGCCGCGTGAGGCGCCTGGCCGAACGGCTCGCCCCGGTCGTCCTGGTCGCCCTGCTGCTGGCGGCCTGGGAAACCGCCTGCCGGCTGCTGGCCATCCCGGCCTATTTCCTCCCGCCGCCGTCCAGGATCGCCGCCAGCCTGGCGGCCGACGCGCCCAGCCTGCTGGCCTCGGCCTGGAACACCCTGTTCATGGCCCTGGTCGCCCTGGCGGTCGCCAGCGTGCTCGCCCAGGCCGTCGCCCTGGTCGTGGCGCTGAGCCCGATCCTCGAACGCGCGGTGCGGCCGCTGGCCGTGGTGCTGCAGGTGACCCCGGTGGTGGCCGTCGCGCCGCTGGTGGTGATCTGGGCCGGCATCGACCACCCCGAGCGGGCGATCGTGGCCCTGGCCGCCGTGGTGGCCTTCTTCCCGATCTTTTCCGGCGCGGTGACCGGGCTGAAGTCCGCCGACCCCGACCTGGAGCGGCTGTTCGACCTCTATGGCGCGACCCGCGTCCAGCGCCTGATGCGGCTGCGCCTGCCCTCGGCGACGCCGTACCTGCTGGAGGGGCACAAGGTGGCGGCCGGCCTGGCGGTGATCGGGGCGGTGGTCGCGGAGTTCGTCGCCGGGTCCGGCGGGGCCCAGGGCCTGGCGTGGCGCATCCTGGAGGCCGGCAACCGCCTGCAGACGGCGCGGATGTTCGCCGCCCTGGTGGTCCTGGGCGTGCTGGGCGCCGTCCTGCATGCCGGCCTCGAACGGCTGGAGGGCGCCATCCTGCGGTTGTGGCGGGGCCGTTAGCCGCGGGTTAAGCGGCGCCGGCTAAGGTTCCGGACCATGCGCCTCGCCCTTGCCCTTGCCGTCGGCCTTCTGTGGACCGCCGCCGCCGCAGCCCAGACGGCGCCCGACCGCTATGGTCCGCCGCGCCCGGCCTCCACGCCCGCGACCGTGGCCGCCCTCTATGACGGGCCGGTGCTGCGCTGGGCCAGCAAGCGTGCGCCCGTCGTCGTCGCTTCGACGCCCGCCGAGCCCGCCCGCCCCGAACCCATGATCCTGGCGCGCCAGTATGTGCGCACGCCGCAGGCCGCGACGCCGGCCCCCCGGCCGGCGGCGCCCGCCGCCGAACCGGTCCTGCGCCCGGCGCTCGGGCTGCCGGCCAGCCTGTACGACGCCACGCCGGCGCCACGCCCGCAGGTCGAGGTCGCGCCCGCGCCGCGCCAGGTCGCCGCCGCCGCGCCGGCCCCGCGAGCCGGCGGGACCGCCACCCGCCTCTACTCCCTGCACCGCGAGTACGGGATGACCCCCGACGTCATTCCGGAAAACGGTCCGGCGCCCCGCTACGTCCTCATCGGCCCGCCCGACGCCGCATCGGCCCCCGCGCCGCGCGACGAGGCCGGCGACGCCAACGATCGTCCGTTCTGAGAAGGCCAGCATGGAACGCAGTAAGCTTCACGATCTGATCGCGATGGCGCACGAACCGTCGAGCGCGCGCCGGCGCGAACTGCTGCGCGGGATCACCGACCTGTTCTTCGTCAGCGAAGGCGCCCATGGCCACGCCGAGATGGCGCTGTTCGACGACGTGCTGAGCCAATTGGCCGGCGAGATGGAGGAAGCCGTCCGCGCCGAGCTGGCCGAACGGCTGGCCACCGCCGAAGCGCCGCCGCACGGCGTGCTGCGCGACCTGGCCCGCGACCAGTCCATCGATGTGGCCAAGCCGGTGCTGGAGGGCTCCCGCGCCTTGACCGACGACGACCTGCTGATGGTCGCGCGCACCCGCGGCCAGGATCACCTGCGCGCCATCACCCAACGCCCCGTGGTGTCGGAGGCGGTGTCCGAAGCCATCGTCGAGCGGGGCGACGACCGCACCCTCAACCTCCTGCTGCTCAACCAGGGCGCGGAGCTGTCGCGCGAAGCCCACGAGATGGCGGTCGACCGCGCCGAGAAGAACCCGGACCTGCACGAGGCCGTGGTCTCGCGCCAGAACCTGCCGATCGACCTGCTGAACGAGATGTACTTCGTGGTCGAGGCGCAGCTGCGCGACCAGATCCTGGCGCGCAACGCCGAGATCGACGCCGCCGAACTGGACGCCGCCCTGGCCGTCGGCCGCAAGCGCCTGGCTGCCCGCGACGGCGCCCTGCCCGCCGACTATGCCGAGGCCGAGAAGGCGATCCGCATCCTCAAGCTGCGCAATTCGATCACCCCCTCGGTGCTGGCCGGCTTCCTGCGCAACCGCGAGACCACCAAGTTCCTGGTGGCCCTGTGCGAGCTGTCGGACATCGACTTCCACACCGCTCGCCGGATCCTGGAGCGCCGCGAACTCGACGCGCTCTCCATCGTCTGCAAGGCCGCCGGCTTCGACCGTTCGCTCTACCTGACCTTCGCGGTGCTGATCCTCGACCGCGACGCCAACGCCATGGGCCGCGCCCGGGAATATGGCGAACTCTACGAAGCCCTGCCCCGCGAGGCCGCCCAGCGGACCCTGCGCTTCTGGCGCATGCGCCGCCAGACCGGCGACGTCGCCGCCGCCTAGGGCTTGGGCGGTGGGGCGGACGACGCTTGAGACTCCGACGTCAGGTCGAAGCGGATGGGCGCCCGGATCGTCCCGCCGATCATCGGCAGCCCCTCGGCCGACCATAGGCTGACCCTGAACGCCGCGGCGAGGGGCAAGGTCGCCGCACCGAGCCCGGAGGTCGCAGGCTGCTCACTTTCCACGGCGCAATCGGCGAGCCCGCCATTGGGCGCCACCACGCACCGCAGGACCACCCTGGCCTGTAGCGACCTCGCCTCGCCGGCCGACTTGGGAAACGCGCCCTGGAACTCGGCGGCGCTCGGGAACGACACCCAATGCGGCTTGCCGATCAGGGGCTTCGCCTCGGTCAGCATCTCCGTGGCGAAGGTCAGGGGGATATGCACGTGAATCCCCTTGGTCTGGCTCCCGTCCGGCAGCGTCGTCGGCCCGGCGAACTTCGCGCTCAGCGCGCGCGCCGCGGCGGCGAAACCGAGGCTCTTGGGGCTCTCGGCCACGGCGTTGCAGTCCTTCAGCCGGCCGTCCTCCCTGAAGGCGCAGTCCAGCATCACCTGGCCGCCAAGCGCTTTCGCCCGCGCCTTGGGCGGATAGGCGGCGACCACATCGGCGTAGCTGGGCGCCTCGCGCCACTGGACGCCCGTCACGACCTTGTCGGTGGGCGAAAGCGCTCGGCCGCCCGCGCCGCGGCCGTCGAAATTGACCGGAATCGTCACGCTCCCGATCACGGGCTGGCCGTCATGGGTCGCGGGACGCATGCGCAACTGCGGCGTCAGGGCGATGGCGGCTGCGCCGAACCCCGCGCCCTGCGGCGTTTCCTGGAGCACGACGCAGTCGAACAACCCGCCCTGGAGCGAGACCGTGCAGCCGATCACCGCCTTGCCGCCGAGGCCCTTGCGCCAGGCCTCCACGGGCCAGACGGTCAACAGATCCTGCGGCGTGGGTTTGCGCAGCCACGCCACCTCCGTATCGGCCGCCGCCGCGGGTTGCGCCGCGACCACGGCGCAGGCCAGCGCCGCTCCCAACCATACCCTGCGCATGTAAGCCCCCAAACCGCCCGGGCGTATGCTGCCACGGACGACCTGGGGTTGAGAAGCGTGAAGTTAGACCGCGGAGCGTCGCGTCGAGGCGGCGCCCGTGCGCAGGCGTTCCAGCCCTTCGACGGCGATCACGCTGAAGGAGCGCAGGCCCTGCTCGGCGAAGACGTCGAAGGCCGCGCTCAGCGCCATGGCGGCGGCCGCGCGCTCGCCCTTGTCCTTGCCGGTGATCTCCATCCGGGCCTCGTAGAGCCGGGCGAGGTTCACCTGCGCGAGCGCCCAGCCGACCGGATCGCGGCTGGCCTGCTCGTTGGAGAGCTCGATCTTGAAGGCGGCTTCGGCGGCGTCCAGCACGGCCAGGTCGCCGGTCAGTTCGGCCGAACGGGCCAGGCACAGGGCGCGGTTGGACTGGGCGCTGGCGCGCAGGGCCAGGCCCGGGACGTCCTTCAGCACCACATTGGCGCGGTCGTAGCAGGTGACCGCCTGCTCGTAGGCCCGTTCGCTGGCGGTGGCTTCGCCCAGCGCCTGCAGCGCCTGGGCCAGGCCCACCTGGGCGCGGGCCCAGTCGAGCGGGCTGTGGTCCCGGGGCAGTTCGTCCAGGGCGCCGGCCAGGGTGCTGACCGCGTCGGCCAGCACCTCGATCTCGCCGGTGACCTCGCCCAGCAGCGACATCACCTGCCCCCGCAGGGCGGCGGCGCGGGCCCAGGTCAGCGGCTCATAGTTCCGGTCCAGGGCGTTCTCGGCGATCCTGGCCTCGTCCAGGGCGATCCGCAGCAGGTCGCGGTCCTTGAGGCGCGCGCCCCATCCGGCCAGCACGTCGATCCGCGTGGCGTGGGCCTCGGCCACCAGCAGGCGGGTCGAGGCGGCGCGGCGGATCAGGGCGTTCAGCGCCAGGATCGGGGCGTCGAAGCGGGCGCTAGCCACGCGGGCGGCCTGGGCGTCGCCCACGGCCAGGCCGCGGCGGGCCTCGACCGTGGCCAGGCCCACGTCGGCCAGGGCCGCGGCGGCTCCGCCCCGGCCAATGGCGCGGGCTTCCTTGAAGGCGACCTCGGCGGCGGCGTTCAGGCCATCGTCGCCGAACAGTTCGGCGCCCAGCAGGCTGCAGAACGCCTGCTCGCAACGGGCACGGGCCCAGGCGTCCGGGCGGCGGACCCGATCGGCGCCCATGGCGGCGGCTTCGGCGGTGGCGGCCGCCTTGCGCAGCGCCGCGGCGTCGCCCGAACGGCGGGCCACTTCGCGCCACACCACCGCGGCCTCCAGCTGGCGCTGGGCCTTGTCCTTGGCGCCGATGCGGCCGGCCGCCACGTCGGCGGCCTTGCCCTCGGTGTTCAGCATTCGCAGGTCGAGCAATTCCAGAAGCGCGGAATCGCCGCCCGTCAGCCCGTCCTGGATCGGACGCAGGCCACTGTCGGCGCCAAATAGCCGCCTCAGTTCTCGACCGAATTCGAACATGCGCGAGGCCCCCCGCCCCTCTGTGACGTCCCACCGCGGGACGCCCCGCGTGGGTTCTCATGGGAGATAGCAAAGCCGGAGCCGCTGGCTTTAACAAGTCATTAACTTCCGACTTATGGTTAATGACGACACCTTTGCAGATCAAGTATTTGCGAGGTGGCCGTTAACCATTTCGGCGCGTGCGGGGGCGGTTTCGGCCCGCCGCGACTGCCCTGCGGCGGCCAGGCTTCAAGCGTTGCTGACGCGCGGCGTGGCGGCGGGAACCTGCGGCCTCGGTCGACTTGGCCCTCGGCATTCCGGCGCCCGGCGCCTATCTGTGTAAGGCGCGCCGCAACCTCGGCGCAGGAGCCCCGTCATGAGCGTCGCCTTCACCCGGGAAGAGGATTCCGAAGCCCAGGCCGCCAACCTGCCCGACCGGCCGGTGTCGCCGCACGCCAACCTGGTGACCGCCCGCGGCCTGGCGCAACTCGACGACGCGCTGGCGCAGGCGCGGGCGGCCTACGCCGCGGCCCAGGCCGCCGGCGAGATCAGCGCCGACCGCACCGCCATGGCGCGCGCCACCCGCGACCTGCGCTACTACGCAGCCCGCCGCGGGACCGCCCAGCTGCTGGAGACGCCCGAGGCCGGCGACACGGTGGTGTTCGGCGGCGCGGTGACCTTCGAGCGCGAGGACGGCCGCCGCCAGACCTTCCGCATCGTCGGCGAGGACGAGGCCGACCCGGCCAAGGGCGCGGTGTCCTACGTCTCGCCCCTGGCCCAGGCGCTGCTGGGCCGCCAGGTCGGCGACACCGCCGTGGTGGCGGGTTCAGAAGTCGAGATCGTCGCGATCGGCCGAACCTAGGCCCGCTCGCGCGTGCGTTCGAAAGCCACGTCGGAATAGCGCTCGGCCACATAGCCCAGCTCCCAGGCCGACTTGGCCAGGAACACCGGCTGGGAATCGATGTCGGTGGCCATGGCGGTGCGGTGCTTGCCGCCGAAGTCCTCGATGGCCGCCTTGGTCCCCACCAGCCAGCGGGCCTCGGCATAGGGGCTGGCCTCGAAGATCACCTCGAGCTGGTACTCGTTGGCCAGCCGGTCGGCCATGACCTCGAACTGCAGCGGGCCGACGGCGCCGACGATGAAGTCCGAGCCGAGATCGGGCCGGAACAGCTGGGTCACCCCTTCCTCGGCCAGGCCCTCGAGCGCCTTCTTCAGGTGCTTGGCCTTCAGCGGGTCCTTCACCCGCACCCGCTGCAGGATCTCGGGCGCGAAGTTGGGCAGGCCGGCGAAGCGCAGGGTCCCGGTCTCCGACAGGCTGTCGCCGACCCGCAGGACCCCGTGGTTGGGGATGCCGATGACGTCGCCGGCGAAGGCCTCCTCGGCCAGCTCCCGGTCCGAGGCGAAGAACATGATCGGGGCGTTGACGGAAAGCTGGCGGCCGGTGTTCTGCACCTTCAGCTTCATGCCCCGCTGGAACTTGCCCGAGCAGAGCCGCAGGAAGGCGATCCGGTCGCGGTGGTTGGGGTCCATGTTCGCCTGGACCTTGAAGACGAAGCCCGTGACCTCCGGGTCGCCCGGCGCGACGTGGGTGCCCTCGCTGTGCTTTCTGGCGGCGACCGCCTTGGGCGGCGGGGCGTAGGCGCCCAGGCCCTCCAGCAGCTCGTCCACCCCGAAGTGGCGCAGCGCCGAGCCGAAGAACACCGGCGTCATGTGGCCCTCGAGGAAGGCCTGCGGGTCGAAGGGCTTGGCCGCCTCCTGCACCAGCATGGCCCCCTCCTCCAGCTCGCCCTGCTCGTCGGGGTCGAGATAGCTGACCACCGCGTTGCCGCGGAAGGCGATGGGCGCCGGATGGCCGTCCTCCTTGTCCGCGCCCTTCTTGGCGAAGGGGATGAAGCGGTCGCGGCGCAGGTCGAGCATGCCCTTGAACCGACCGCCCGACCCGGCCGGCCAGAACAGCGGCGCCGGGTCCAGCGCCAGCTTGGAGGCGATCTCGTCCAGCAGCGCGAAGGGGTCCTGCGCCTCGCGATCCATCTTGTTGATGAAGGTGACGATCGGGATGTCGCGCAGACGGCAGACCTCGAACAGCTTCAGCGTCTGCGGCTCGATCCCCTTGGCGGCGTCCAGCACCATCACCGCGGCGTCGGCCGCGGTCAGGGTGCGGTAGGTGTCCTCCGAGAAGTCCTCGTGGCCTGGCGTGTCCAGCAGGTTGAACATCAGCCCGGCGTGATCGAACGTCATCACGCTGGCCGAGACGGAGATGCCCCGCTCGCGCTCGATCTTCATCCAGTCCGACCGGGTCCGCCGGTTCTCGCCGCGGGCCCGAACCGCGCCCGCCGCCCGGATCGCCCCGCCGGCCAGCAGCAGGTTCTCGGTGAGCGTAGTCTTGCCCGCGTCGGGGTGGGAGATGATCGCGAAGGTGCGCCGACGTGCGGCCTCGGCGGCGGGGGAATTGCTCATGGGCGGGGGTTAGCGCGCGGGGAGCCGCGATGCAAACCGCGCGGGGCTCAGGCGGCCAGGCGGCGCCAGACCTGGCGGTCGGCCGAGCGGATGTCGAGGAGGCCCTCCTCCTGGCGGCGCTGCAGGTCTTCCATCGTCTCGCGGTCCAGGGTCTTGAATCTCACCGTCACCTCCTCCGGCCGGCAGGAGAAGGCCGGGGCGATGAACAGGGCGGCGTTGATCAGCGGGGCCTTGGCCGCGATCAGCGCCGCCAGCCGCAGCGCCCGCCCGCGCCGCTCGGTGTGGAGCAGCGGGAACTCGGCGTAGAGTTCCTGGCCCATGCGCAGGATGGCGGGCAGGCTGAGCGCCCGGAAGCGCTGGCTGGTGAGGCGGGGCGTCAGCTTGATGTCGTCGAGGTGCAGGACCACGTCGTTCAATAGGAAATACATAGGGGACGTGGAACTCGCGGCGTCGGGGAACTGACGCCAACCAACCATGACGAGGCTTTCGGTCCGGTGCACGAAGGCGGTGAATCCCCGCTAACCCTGCTCCACCGACTCGGTCAGGAAATGGCGGCCGTGGCGATCCTCGATCTCGACCACCCACAGGTCCGGGTCGATGCGCGCCGCGCGCTCGATATAGCGATCGAGGTCGGCCTCCTGCTCCGAGGCGGCCGGCTGCATCCACACCCGCTCGCCGTCCAGGCGGGTGGCCTCGGCATAGAGCCGCGCCGTGCCTTCGGAACGGTTCAGCACCTTCACCAGCACCGCGCCGGCCCGCGCGTCGCCCTTGCGGACCACCACCGCGAAGCCGCCCCCCAGCTCCGCGCGGCGGATCAGCGCCGCGACCCAGACGTCGGAGGAGAGCAGCATGGGGCGGGTGAAACCTCGATAACCGAAACGAAAGGCCGTTTCCCATAGGGTGGCGACGGTCCTTCGACCATACGAGAAAAGACCGGGGAATGACGAGCAGGCGCAGAACGGCGCAGGCGTGTCAGTGGATGGGGTGGGTGTTGAGCGTGGGCCTTCTGGCCGCGCCGGCGTCGGCTATGGCCGCGCCTGTCGACCTTTTCTACGAGCGCACTGTTATGACGGCGGTCGACGGCCGCTGCCGGCTGTTTGCGCCCGAAATCGGCGCGGCGCTGGCGGCCGGCCAGGCCCAGGCGCGCGGCGCCTCCCTGCGTTCGGGCGTGGCCGAGGCCGACCTTGTGGCGGTGGAGAAGCGCGCCCGGTCCAAGGCCACGGCCAGCAGCTGCAAGTCGGCCGACGTGACCCTGGTGGCCGACCGCGTGCGCGAAGCCTATGCCGGCTACGCCAAGATCAGCCGCATGACCTATCCGGGCGAGATCGCCGACTGGCGCGCCGACCGTGGCGACGGCCGCACCGCCCGCTGGCGCCTGGCCCAGTCGGCGACCTTCGGCTGGGACAAGATGATCTTCGGCCTGGCGGGCCGCCAGGGCGGCGACGCCCTGCTGGCCGTGGCCGATTTCCGCGGCAAGAAGGCGCCCTACACCGCCCGCCTGGTGATCCGCGACGTCACGCGCACCAGCGGCCCCTTCCTCGACACCAGCGCCGGCTCGCGGAAGCGTGCGACCCTGGCGCGGCGCCTGCCGCCCGGCCCGGGCGTCCGGGTCTTCGCCGCCGAGGCGCGCAGCCCCGCCGGCGAGGACCTGCTGCCCAGCGGCGCCAAGGGCGGATGGGCGTTCCGTTTTCCGGCCGCGGCGATCCGCGCCATGGCCGCCCTCGACCCGCGCGAGGCGGTGGCCATCGAGTTCGTGTTCCCGGGCGACAATGACGAGGTGCGCCGCGCCTATGTCGAGGTGGGCGACTTCGCCGCCGGCCGCGCCTTCCTGCAGGTCGCCACCCGCTAGCCCGCGGCTCCCCGATCGTCGGGCG
>Ga0307513_10006255_pt1 | contig 15599 bp, 12 predicted proteins | sample 15_EM_MG_FD_202174 | JGI IMG/M metagenome (GOLD analysis project Ga0307513, IMG submission 202174) | Populus trichocarpa ectomycorrhiza microbial communities from riparian zone in the Pacific Northwest, United States - 15_EM | ecosystem: Host-associated > Plants > Roots > Unclassified | place... | reverse complement strand
TATCACTACGTAGTCTTGTTAGTGGCCTAGGTAGCGGTTTGTAGCTGTCTGCATGTCTTCCGTAGAATTACATAGGCCACTTTTATTTTCACACACTTGAATATGCAAAGACAACATAAATTGAATCCAAGTCAGTAATAGGATTTTCGATTATTGGGCAATGTTTAAAAATTCTAAGCTAATTATCAGCAAATCTATATCTTTATGGTACTCAGTATCACATAGATCTACTGTACGTGAAGGTGGGGTAGCTAACGGTGTCAACGCAGTCGTCGGGCGGCGATAACTGAGTCGGACGGTAGGTGTAAATCAACCACATCGACGGCGATGAAGATCATTGGGCGTGTGGCTATCGATCGTGTCTTGCGTCGACAACGATGATAGAGGTGGGACACCACCGCTCTACTCCTTGTGCCGTAATTTGGCCCTTGATGAGAAGGCGTGGTGGGCGTTGAGGCGGAGGTGGAGTCGTTGTTAGTAAACCCAGCCCACATTTCTTGGCGAAGAAATAGAGAAGGCGTGAAGAAAGGGGGTTGATGCCGAAGAGGCAGTGGACTTCGTTTATTGCGTTTGTCGAAAAGGAAACGACGACGAAGAGCCGGCTTGATGCCATTCCTGCCAGCACTCGTGGTTCACAAAGGCAGAACTTGGCTACGACATGGATGCCAGATTTGAGGTGAGAATTGAAGGTACTGTGTAAGTGGGTGTAGACGATTAGGGCAATACTGGTAAGAACCTGCTCTCAATTGCAGGTGTTGTGTTGTGGACTCACTGTGTTGTCATCTCTCCTAGCCCCCATACCGCCCTTCTCGCTTGGCGCTCCCCAAAGCCACCGTGCTTGCGAACTCGTCTAACACTCCTCCTGCTGTGATCTTTGACGATGGCTGCGATAATGAGTTATTTCGGTTCCAATTTTCGTCTTATGTGCTTATCCTCGATGCTGGTGTTCTCGTAGGCGCCGTCGTTGTCACTGTCACTTCTTGTTGTCGATGTGTGCCAGGATGGGCTAGGAGATTTGGAAAGGTAAGTGTATGTCGTTGTCGATCGGTCATGAACTCACTGGATGTCTTATAGCCCCGGTTGGCGATCACACGCATCTCGGTCAAACATCTAAGTAGGTTAATTGTTGGCTATTGATAGGGTGGAATTGTGTCCTCACGTACCTATATTAAAGATTCCTCGAATCAACTGCGGCTCTGAAGGTGGGATGCAGTAGAGGGGCCTAACGAGGGGGAAATGGGCCACCAGGTACCAGATAGCGAGTACAACAACCAAAGCTTGAGAGGAGGGCTGATAAATACGTTGACGACTCCTGGGAGATGGTAAGTTCTCGAGCATCGGGCCTCGCAATAAGGGGCACTCACCACTTGAAACCTATCCTAGACGACGACCCGGCATTAACAACGAAGCCTACCGCGACAGCGAGGAAAACTTACGAATCCACCGACACCCTCCCTTACCAAACTTCTCGACCGAATACGCATTCCATAACGCCTTCTTCAACCCTTCATGCCTCGTTCGTCCCACATGCAGTTCCAGGCCGAGTTTTTGATCGTTGGCGAGGGTGTTATGACTTGGATCATTGGCATGGAAGTAGGATGTGTTGGGCATTGAGGTGGAGGTGGAGCGGTGCTGTTTGTTCGTGTCGTGAAGTCCTGGTCCAGTAAATACATAATATTAGTAAAATAAAATGACGGAGAACAATGAAATATACTTACCATCTCGAGGCGTTGAGAGGACAGATAAGACGGTTGGAAGTCACGATGATTTATGACCAAGTTCGTTGGAACTCCGACATCACGTGGTCATGTTGAATTCCAAACATAGAAGTTCTTGTCGCTTGAACATTTCATTTGTTCTTCCTCCCACCACCTCGCACACCCCACCACCTCAACCTATGCTGTCGAAGTGGCTGATGTTGCCCTACATCTGCCTCATCTGTGAATATGGTCGACACTGCACGTCCGCTCACATCCCCTCAAACGAGATGCGAATGACATTGGCCGAGCATATGCTGCCCCCTATTCGTTTCACGGCACAGAGTGAAATAAGATGAGTTTTGACAGTGTTCGCTGTATTGACATTCCTGTTTCCTCAGCACTGGGGTAGGGTATAAAGGTGCACTGCCGCTGTTGGAGATGCATGAAGACAGGGAGCACAGACCCTATAACAATGACTATGTACAAATCTTCCTCGCTGTTCTCCGTCATGAGTATTCTAACCTATCCCTCCATCCCTCTTATTCACGTCAAGGCCTCCCATCATCCTTGTGAATAGTTTGTGGTATCATGGGTAGGCGGCGTTCGGGATCCCATTTTCCATCCTGTTCAGCTCCACTAACGAAATCTCTCTTGCTAGGATCCAATCTAATGAAATCTCTCTGGCTAGGATCCAATGACACATCGCTGTAGGAAGTGTGAGGATTGACTGCAGTCGAACATGTGCGTTTCTACATCCCTCATAAATTAACCATGTGTGATGGCTTTTGTCAGGAACATACGTCAATCTTAGTACACCCTTTACACCCTCTCGGATTGTGGAAGCCGCAAGGGAAAGCCATTGAAACAGACAGTCGCACTAATTTGGAAACTGTATGACTCGCATCCAAAATTGCCATTTCTACTCAATGATAGCTGGGCTCTTCAATGATAACATGCGTTTCCTTTGCATTTTTTTTTTTAAAAAAAAAAAATATGTCAATCCCAACTGTGTGCTTCCTTCCAGGAACCTCTGTCTTGCCCCACGTCTACCTGCTGTATCATCTTCAATTGCGTAGATACAGTTGTCGACCCCCAATCCCACGCCCCCCTCCTCAAGCCCCACAGTTGGAGGGCCTGCGTTCCTACACCACAGGATGTCAATTGTTGTAGGAGGCTTGTAGGAGGCAACTTGACTGCAGCGTCACACCAGAGAAGTTCCTGGGACGGCAGGCTATATGATCGTTGGCCCCTCGTTCAGGCAAGTCATCACATAGAGTAAGTATACCAGTCTTAGACTACCCATTGCGAAATACACATTCTTTGTGCCCTCATTATTGAGGTCTATACAACCTACATGGGCTCAGTAGTACCAGTAGCCCCCATAGACTCTTGAATATGTATAACCCATAGCATCACATATCCTTGTAGGGAAGCTATGGAGGGCTACAGAACATCTGCAGAAGGCTATGGAGTCTACAACACAGGGGACTTGTCTCCCAGGGTACTCCAGCTATGGAGACTACCTATCCCAACATAGGAAAGTGAATTGTTCCTGATGTGATGACACTGGGGACGAGGGGACAAATGAGTGTGAGCATGATGATGGAGTGGAAGACGCAAGAGAAGAGACACGAGGGATAGAAATACCTCCTGATACTCCCACTGCGAACGCCGAGGTTTCGGGTCAGACGTCTGAGGTTGTGGACATGGCACCACCAGTGCACATCGATGAAGCGACTAGAGAATGTCAGAACAGCAACAACGTGAGATTCATTACGAACTTAGCACTAACCTGAATATAAAGGGAGTTACTGAAGTCCTGAGTAGCCAATCAGCCATTGACCTTTACCATCTGCTGGGGGAACCCAAATGAACAACCCAGGTAATGATGGGAATGTTGAGATCTCTAAACGTGGGAGGCGTAAGAGGGCTCCTTGCCCAATTGGCGCCCTCAACGGATGCCTATGTGGGATAGTGGTGGATCCCAATGCCAACTTGGGCGACGCAGTTCAATTGTCGGCAAGCTGGATGTGAGACTTGTTGGGTACGCTTTATCTTCCCATATGACAGATAGTCTGTAATTTTGGACTCACCTGTCATACAGCATCACCTTCAGTGTCTGGATCTTGAACAGGCACCGGCGAGATGGGTTTGCGAGGCTTGCGAGGCGTCTGGGGAGGTGCGAGCAAAGCGTGCATGGAAATGCCATCATAGTATTACTATATTTGGCAATGTGCCTGATTACGTAGTTAGTTAGTTCAACCAAAATGGCCTTGGAAAAAAAAAAAATCGACATCACATATTTTTTTTTCAATGCCAGTGCCCCCTTGCCACAGTGGCGCTCCATGATGGCTGCGCTTTGAGAGTGCAGTCTGAAAGGATATAGATGTGCTACTCTTGCCACGAATGCAATTCGGAGGGAGGCCAGGATGCACCACGACAGACTCTCTGCATACACTAACAAGCTTTATAAAGGATGCATGGCGACGAAAACAAGGAGTGCTTGTCCTCTTTCTCGATGTAAAGGGTGCCTTCCCAAACACAGTCCCTGAAGTCCTGGCCCATGACATGCATAGGTACGGAGTTCTGAAAGAATACACTGACATGATTCTAGATAAGATGAACGGACGGGAGACAGTCATAGCCTTCGACGACTACACATCAGATCCAATACCGGTAAAGAATGGTCTCGACCAGGGCTGTAACTTATCTATGTCAGGATACAGGTTCTACAATGCATCCCAAATCAAAGGCTCTGCAGGTCGAAAGGATGAGCTGGCAACAAACTATGCAGATGATGCAGCATGTGCGACAACAGCAAAAACAATCGAAGAAGTGGCAGAGAAGATGAGGGAACTCTTCCAGAGGCCTGGTGGACCAGCGGTTTGGGGACGAACACACTTTTCAACATATGAATTCCAAAAATTTGTAGCATTGTGGATGTCGAGGTCCAGGAAAAGAAATAACAGAACCCGGAGGGCGAAAGAGGCGCGTTAAACATCCACAGATCAAGATCCGAATAGATGATGAACACGAAGTCACAACCACGTCGACCCACAAGTTCCTAGGAGTAATCCTAGATGACGAGTTACGATTTCAGAAACACACCGCATATGCCCTCGGAAAAGGAGAACGATGGGTATCCCAGGTTCGAAGATTATCAAAGGTAACAAAGGGAATGCATGGATCGCACGCACGCAGGCTATACTACAGCATTGCCCTTCCAAGCATGTTATACGCTGCAGACATGTGGTGTACGCAATCACTAGGGAGAGTAAATGGGAAGCCCAAAAGAGGAATGTGAGCGGCGATAAGGAAAATGGAGAGCGTGCAGAGAGAAAGGCAGCCCTGCAAGCGACTGGAGCCCTAAGAATAACTCCCTCTGACCTCCTCTTTTCGCACACTGACATGTTACCCCTCAGTTTACACATTAAGTTACTCTGCCAAAGAGCAGCCCTGCGAATCACGACACTTCCCAAAGAGCACCCACTCTTCATCACCGCAAAGAGAGCCATGGGGAGAAGGATAAGGCGTCACACTTCCCCCCTCTACAAGATTCTACAGCTGGCAAAGATTAAAGCTAACGCAATTGAGATTATAGGTATTCTGCCGAAACCACCAACATGGAGAAACAAGATAAAAACACTCATCATGAAGGACAGAGATGAAGCTGAACAAATGACAAGAGACGACGAAAGTGACATCAAGATCTACACTGACGGCTCAAGTCATGACGGCGGAGTTGGAGCATCAGCAGTGTTACTACACGGAATATGACCAGCGAGGATAGCAAGATTCTTTCTGGGCAAAGACCTAAGGCACACTGTTTACGAAAGTGAGTGCGTCGGCCAAATTCTGGGACTAAAAATGCTGCAACGATATGGTCAGGACCTCAACAGAACGGACATCATGATAGCAACAGACAACCAGGCCGTCCTTAGGGCATACGGCACCAGGAAACCCAGACCGGGAAGCTACCTGATAGAGGAGGCATGGAAGATACACGATTCAATTGTGGAAAGATGGCCGAATGTACGGCTAAAAATGCTTTGGACCCCAGGACATGAGGGGATAGAGGGAAACGAGAAAGCTGACCTGGAGGCAAAGCAAGAAGCTGAGGGGGAGCACAGGAACCGGAGAATCAACTCAATAATACTGGAGAACGGCCTACCGAGGAGCAAGCCGGCGACCAGACAACATCTCAAAAGGAAGACGAAGAAAGACTATGAGAAAGAATTCCGACAGCTACCGAGATACGAGAGAGTAGCCAGATTCGACCCAAAGGCCCCTGCGTCGAACTTCAAGAACATCACCTCAAAACTCACCAGGCAGCAAGCGAGCATCCTCATGCAGTTACATACAGGACATGTCCCACTACAAGCATATCTACACCGCTTCAACTTGGCTGACTCATCGACATGCCCCTCCTGCGGAAACGAGCCGGAGACAGTCACACACTACCTCTTGTACTGCGAGAGCCACGACACACACAGACGATGGCTAAGAAGAACTCTAGGCAGGGATCGCAGCTTGGAGATAGAGATCCTAGGCGACAGCAGATGCATAAAGGCGCTTCTGGATACATTGACGCAATGCAACAGTTCAGGGACTCACATGGGAATCTACGACCAGCAGTGGAGGAGGAAGATGAACCCGGATGATGACGATGAAGACCAAAAGCAAGCACCCTCTTCTCTTTTTCCTTTCCTTCTTTTCTCTTTCCTTTTCTTGTTCTCTTTTTCCTTTCTTCATCACTTTTCTCTCTCTTTTCTTTCTCTCTCTTGTCTCTCTTCCAATTTTATGTCTGGTATAGATCTACACTATCCACACTTCAATTTAGTTTAGCTACCTACTTACACACACACACTTACATACATTCTCATATTTTGTGCATTCATTGCACTTCGCGCCTCTCAGGAGGCTGATACAGTCAGGGTTAGTTTTACATTCACGGGCACTCTAGTTACAGTTAAGTAGATATAGTCGCGCGATGCTCGACATAGGCCAATCAGTCCAACGAGCATACTCGGAATAAAAAATAAATAAAAAATAAATAAAATATAGATGTACTAAAGGACTTAGCCTTTGGCGATATAATGCAGTGGAGGACCCTATGAATACAATGACTGATCATAAGCAGTCAGGAAGGTTCCTTGCAGTTTGCTGGCAGTATTTCATCCCTTCCGCACCTCCAGTATTTGGGCTGCACATGATAGAAAACAGAGACTCCAGAAAGAAAGCTACCTTGGTCCAGTTCTACTAGTATTTACCTGTACCCCCATTGCAGTGGTATCCCCTTGCTGTTGATGCTCCCCCTTCTTTGGAAGGCCCTTCATTACATGGTTCCATTTTCGGCTTCTTGCAAGGCTGATTGTCATTTGATTGTCATAATGATTTGGTAACAATTGCATTTGCAACCAGGCTAGTATCTTTGTGATTTTTCTTCAATTTTGCTTCTCGACATTGGAGAAGGAAAATCTGCTGGACAAACTTCGAAGGACAGAAGCGGGGATATTGTGATTGCAGACGACAATGGAATACTTTACCGGATCACGTGTACAGGTAAGAGATCTAATCTAATCGGCTTGGTTTCGTGTTCGGGTGTTTGATTATGTAACTAATCATTTTTTGTCCTTGACCATCACAAAGCCGATGTCCTACTTAAGTGTGTTTTATTCATCCTGCATACTTTCCGCAGCTCACAACGCATTTAACCACTCATTGAGCTATATTCAAGTCCCAACTTCGAATGCGCCCCGGAGACTCCGACTTGACTCCGACATGGGACGACAGTTTCGAAATTGAGATGTGCAACAACAGATTTATAAAAGCAGCGACCCGCATGACGTACTGGATCGATTGAATTCGAACTAGTGACGAGTTGAATCGAGGATACGACGCCATATTGTCCCTCGAAATGTGGCCCTTCTTCCCAACGAGAGATATCGTCACCGGAAACCGCCATCACGTACCGCCCTTCCTTGTCAATGTATCATTCTAATCCCTCTCCCTCATCTACTTAGTCCTTATAATATCCAACTTCCACTCTTCGTTTCAACCACGCATTTCCCTCCCATTCAACTGGCACAACGTCTGGTCTCTGTCCTCCATTAGTCCATGGGTGGACGTACCTCACGGAGCGCCTATCCTATCTCACCCACAGCTGTGTATCTTCTCTACCCATCACCCTGCATCCATCAGCATCGACTGGTGCCCCCACAGCGAATAGTTCGTCAACTTGGCTATCCCGATGTCAACGAAATTTTGATTACCCTTCTCGAATGCGCATTGCTACATGAATGTGGGGTTCTTGGCGGCAGTGGAATGAGGGGCCTTTTCGATGAATGAACTTGTGGATAATTGTCCAGACCGACAGGTGGACGTTATGGTACGTTATCTCTCTCGGCTTATGTGTTTTCTTTCCTTGTGGTTGTCGCTTATTTTTGCTATCTTCCATGAATTGGCACCACCCACACGGCCCCATCGCTCTACTCGAACGTCGAACATGGGCCCTCAAGCACTTGTTCCAGGTACGTAAGCTGTGCATCAATGATTTCATGTTTTTTCATTCTATTGCGGGGTCCCAAGCCTGGCATGTCGGTTTCCGTTTCCAACTCGCCCAAGTCTCGACACGATGGGCGTGGGCCTGTGGCGTTTATGTCTTGTTGCCGCTTTTCGAACGCCATGTTCATGCTTTTTCTCAACGTCATGATCATTTCTAAAAAAGATTGGATGCTTTGACATCGCTCGTGAATGCCTCGACTCAGACTTTGTCCTGCCCATGCGTGTCATGGCATCTTTCATGGACGTAGGAATGTCGCTGCATTTTCAATGCGCCGTTTTCTACGTGGATGATGTTCCAGGTCCTGAAACGCAGGTCAGGGCACCTGTCGTGGACTTCGCAGTTTGAGTGGGTTCCTCCTAGGGCAGATCTTTCCTCCGTTCGTTTGTTCGTTTGTTCATATAATAGTGTGTGATAGAGTGGGATCGGGAGTTGGAGATCCAATACTCCGTACTCTATTTTGTGGGGGAACCTCGCGGCCCATTTCAGCCTTTAAAATGAGGCCGTCTTGATTCAACGTCCTTGAATACGGGCAGCCATCCTTGCCTTCCTTTGACACCCCCTCTTTCATTGCAGATGTCATGTTCTGCCCCTGCGTCTCCTGGATTCCCTCGTTGGAGGAACCAACGCAAGATTCGTCAAATTTTAAAAAGTAGGCACCTGTTCGTTTAAATATATCGATGTCGTTGGTCGGTATTGGCTGGACATTGTTGACTTATGTAGACGAGTACGCGCAATGCCCCGTTCTAGTTCATCTGGTCAAGCTTGCTATTCCCCAGGATTGCACCACTGGCACTGAACACGCTTCCTCTCTTTGGGCGAATTCCGACTTCCTCAATCCCTGTCTTTGTATGCTTCTCTTTTTCTTTCTTCGTTCAATTCTCACCAACGACTTTCTGCGATTGTTAGAGCAAAGAATATGGTTCGTATTTGGTTCGTATAGGTAGGACTATTTATACTCTCCTATTAACCCCAAAGGTTTAAAATAGTGGCGAATGCACAGCGGCACCGCAGAAGATGCACCCTTGTTCTTGATTCGGTCAAGCGTTAAACATTGAATATTGAATACTGTACTTTAATTCGCCAGACCTCGGAGTTATCCAAAGATTATATAATATCGCACTGCGCGTTCCTTCTCCTTTCCCTGGTGTTTATGCTTTTGCCTCCAAGTCCCTTGGCAACTTCGGAGAGAAATCGGACCACATCACCGCCGAACAAAAATAGATACGATAAGAATCTAATCCCTTACAGAAGTGTCAGAACGTTCTAGGCTTAATACCTGCTTGGTATTCGGCGTTTCAAATGAACAGCATGTAAATCCCTTACAGCACCGCAGGCGACTCCAGCCCTGTTCTCCTCCACCATGTTCTGCAGCGTCTCCCAGTGCGCTGACCTTCGCTCTAGTCATAAAAATTGAATATGTCAAGGGAATCATAGTGCGGTCGGTCGACGGTTCATTCGTACCATGGAGCTTCGCGGCGCGTGCGCCTGGGGACGGCCTTGGTGTGCAGGTGACCAACAATCATGACTTGTCCTACCTCGTGAGTTCTCATCGTTTTACTTGTGTGCCTTCCACCGATGAGGTCATATAGGCAACTGTCCAAATGGGTTGGTCTTCGTCGCTGTTTCTTTGCTCGGTTTCGGCTCAATCATAATGCTATGCGATAGGCACTCCTGCTCAGCAGATCCAAATGGCTGTTTCTCTTTCCCAGGACCATATCTCAGTGGCCACTCCTCCGGAAGGTGTCAACGACCAATCATTGTGCGTATGACTGTCAATCCAGACTTCTAATCATTGCCACTGATGTATTCGGATGTAGCTACAACCCAGCTGCGTCTTCAAGTTACACCCCCAGTACCGCATCCGCCAGTATCTCGACTATCTCAGGACAAAGCACCACAGGTCACTTTGCGGGAGAGACATGCACGATTCAATCTACAACGAACACCCAGTCCTTTACGTATAATGCCTCAGGTAAGTGGACGTGCCATTCCCTATCCCAATCGATCGATATACCTTTTTGCACCCAGTTGTCTTGACAGATTCAAGCGTGACGAACGACCTTTTCCCTCCCGGCGCACGTGCGATTCTCGGCTATGGATTGAACGCGCCCAAGGATTCGCCTCCAAACACCTCGCTGATTCCCACATTTTTACCGTGAGTCCATGTTCAATTTGCGTCCCTGCATCGTGAATAGATCACGATTAACCACGTTTCCTCCTAATCAAAGCAAACTTTACTAACGCAGTTTGCGGGATCGAGTTGAATCACTTCAACGATTCCTTTCCGGATGGAATCTTGACGATGGGTGCTGTTGATCCGACTGCGTGAGTACCGCTCAATATCCATTGTTTCCATAATCCGAATCTGCATTTCATAGACTTTCCGGAGACTTCACCAACGTGATGGTCCCTGCATCCAGCAGCAACACCTCATGGTCCATACCAATTGACACAATCACATACTTAGCCAATGGAACGAGTCAAGGTGTGGCGGGCGCCCTCGCCAGTATCGACATGTATCGTTCGTACACCATTCCTTTGTCGTTGATTATTCGCGCTCCTCGCTGAACTTGCTGTTTTCTTCAGACACTGGCATCCAGGTAACAAATGAGGTTGCCCGTCAAATCTATTCAGGCACCCCAGGCACCTAAGCCGTCTCGGACACGGAGTGGTCGATTCCGTGCAGCTCGACCTTCCCTATTGCATTGACCTTTGGCGGTAAACTGTTCACGATTACCGAGCGCGATACTATCCTTCAGCCATCCCCTGGAGTTTGCCTTGGCGTGGTAACTGGGGGTGCCACAGAGGCGATCGGAAAGCTTGGCGCGCCATTCCTGCGAAATGTTTACACTTTCGTGCCAGTTTTTCCCTATCATAGACTTTGGGTGGCGTCTGATCCTTTCTTTCAGACAATTCGCGGTGGCCAAATCCGCGGATGGGACGGTTCAGTTCAGCGTCGGGTTCGCGGAGAAAAGCCAGCGCCAGGCTCCTTCCTCGACCCCAACCGGAACCATACCACAAACAACTATCCGGCCATCGTCAACCCCCGCCAGTGCGATGAATAACAGTGGTACCCAAACTATCCCTAACCACTCTTTACCAACATTGAGGTTGATGCTCGTTTCAATTGCGGCGATGATCTTCTTGTGACCGTGGTAGCGGCGGTGATTTGGTTACTAGTTAGTCAAGATAGGACGGCAGCGGATTGGGAGAAGCAATGAAGATGGAAATGGGAAAAATCATGTAAAACGTACGAAGCAGGGTTCATGTACCAAAAGAAGGGCTTACCCCAATACCCAACAAATAGACACATGACTACGGCGCACTCCTCCGCACAAAATAATTGTGTAAGGGAAAGACTCGGGAAGGAGTTATAAGCAGAAAAAATGGTAAAAAAGGACATGCGACTTATGCTGGCAGGCCGATAAGGAATATGTAACACACTTACAGGTACTAGATACCACCCACCAAGGAGAGGGGTGGGAACAACCAGGCATGAAGGCAAAGGTCAGGGTAGATAATTGGAGGAGAGACTCACTGGAGCTGTACACTGTCTCAACAGCGCGACGAGCGATCGTGAAGAGACGTTGATGAAAATCAAAGAGGCATAAATCCCATGTCAGGGTTATAAGAACAGCACAGAGTCAACTCAGAGTATCCGATGCTCTTCACATAATCCCGTGTCCGTGCTATGGATCAGGTTGTGAAATATGAAATTTGGGAATCGTGCACCCGCTCGCTCTTGTGCATTGAGAGTCTGAGTAGATTTTGATGTGGCCAGGCGATACCTTTGGCTCTGCAGCGTAGGAGATCGTCAGAGACGATAATGTCCAACGCCGTCCAAAGGGCGAAGGGCCATTCTCTTGACGTCGCCTTTCGAGATGAAGGTAGGCGGGTGGGAAGTTACAGCCGTAAAGGTGGATGCTGGTGTCGGCCCCAAGAGAGACTGAGGATGGGGTTAGAATATCAATATGAAAATGGCAACCGTGACTACATCTTGGGGGTATAAGAATATCAGAGTCGACTCCTAGAATATCCTATGCGATGCCGTTCACAAAATCGCGCGCCTGTGTTATGGGTAAGCTTGTGAAACATGATATTTGGGAATCACGCATGCGCTCACTCTCGTGCATCGAGAACCGGAGTTAATTTTCAATAGGGACAGGCGATGCCTTTAAATCTGGACTGTAGGAAATATTTGGGGACGATAATGGCCAAGACTGTCCAAAGAACGAAGGACGATTCTCCCGAGGTCGCCTTTCGAGACGTAGAGGCATAGCGTAAAAAAGCCTGGGAAAAATAAGTGCCAAAGATGATTATGGACAATGAAAGCGAACCTTAAGAGGGGTATAAGACATTTAGCCGGATCTCTACACTCTCATTCATCGTCGAACTCCCACGTACTCTGGACGACTTCCTTCCAGGCTCCAGGGCACCTTTTCTACCTCAGGCCCCCTCCATCACCATATGCCTTTCCTGTTTATATACAGACGCTCGTGGCGCTTCAAGCAGAGTGATGGTGTTTGGAAGGTGGGGGTGCCATAAGGAGAAGGATAGGGTATGGAGTGGTCAATGGCGGTGGCCAACGCGTTACCCTGTGTTCAAAAGTCATGATCTTACTCGGAGTTTGAAATCGCTTTTGTTTGTTATGGTCAGATGACTTTCTTCCTTGCCCGCTCTTGCAAGTTGCTACCACATCTTCCCTTGGTTTTACATGCAGTCCTATTCATTCCGCATGTGTTCGGTAGCTCACGACTTGTTTTAAACACTCAGAGAGATAGATTCGAGTACCAGCCTTGGATATACCCGACGACAGAAAACGAACGCGCAACAAAAAAGAGGTGCTGAAAGAGAGACGGTCGGTGCGAAGTGCGGTGCTCATTCCTCCTTGCCACCAAGAGACACCATCACCACTGCCCTTTTCCGTCAACGATCGTTCTAAACCCCCCACCCACTTTACCCTTGCCCGACTTCCACTCTTCGCTTCCACAACGCATTTCTCCCCTTTCGAGTGGCACAACATTTAGTCTCGCCACCCTCTATCGGTCTATGGATGCTTTAATCGACGAATCTCACGGCGCGTCTTTAACGAGCAAACCGATGTTCCCACAGCAAGGGGTTCGTCAACTTGGGTATCCCTTTTGCAATGACGTTTCACATAAGTCTTATTTGCCACCTACGGCGCATTTTATACAAGCTTGGGTGTAGCGTTCTTGGCAGAAGTGGATTGAAGGGCCTTTGTTTATGAATAAACGTTCCTACTCTATTGCTGTGCCGCACCATCGCTGATACTCTCCATTTCCACATGGTTGACAGCCTAGCAACTTCCAATGACAAGATATCAAAATCACGCTCAGTAACCGCCATCGCTCAACCCGTTTGTCGAACACTGTTCCTCAAGGAACTTTTGTATCAGGTGCGTAACCCGTCGTCAATCCATCATTTAATGAAATTTCGTGGGTTGTCTTGAGCCTGACATGCCCATTCTAGTTCCAAAACTGATGAGGATGGACCTGTGGCAGTTACCATTTGCGCTGCTTTTAGCATGCCACCTTTGTGCTTTTCTTGACGTCGTGGGCTCTGTAATCTGACTTCATCATGATATATTTTGTGGATTGGATGCTTTGACGTCGCTTCTCCATGCAGAGTTTCCCCTGCCTATGCATAACATATCAGCTTTCATGGACATGGGAACATCGCTGCATTGTCGATGCTCTGTTTTCTGGTGTATGATGCTCTTCTGCATAATTAATGCGCAGGTCAGGGCGTCCTGTCGTGGGCTTCACGGCTTCAATCGTAGCTTCAAACGCAGATATCTGGTTTATTCGTTCATTCGTTCACAGAAGAGGATGTGACGGACTGGGTTCGGAGGTTTCGGACTTTGTCGCTTTCGAAGTCTTGCGGTACATTGACTCGATGTCCTTTACTACGGGCATCCATCCACGTCTCATGAGTTCCGCCGGTGCTCGAGGAAACTACGCCAGATTCGCAAATTCTACGAATCTTGAAATAGGCGCCTGTTCTCTTCTTTTTTTGCATCGGCACCACCGACTCATCCTCTATCCCTGTCTTTATGCTGCTCTTTTTCTTTTTTCGTTGAACTCCTATCGAGCCGACCGTCTGCAATTGTTTGACCCAAAAATTGTTGGTGAACTATTTATACTCTACCACCAGCCCCACAGTGCCGATCAAGAACTCACACGGGCTGCCTTTTACTTTTGTCTTATCTTCGGCCTGCTATCACCTTTTCTGCCAGACGGTCGTAAATTAACCACATGGTTAAAACCTAAAATAGTTGCGAGTTTCTCAGACTTCTGCAGTTTACGGTTATGCAAGGCTTTCTCGTGGTTGCCTCCTGGAGTCCTGTCATTAACGATGCGCAGCGAACACACGCTTCTGCGGTTGCAGGATACAGCCTCGTTCTTGCTTCTGTCAAGTGTTCAACATTGAATGTTGAATACCGTTTATTCGCCAGACCTCAGAGTTATTGAAATATTAATCTCACCCTGGGCGTTCCTTCTCCTTTCCTTGGCGTTTACGTTCCTGCCACAAGTCCGTTGACTACTTGGGAGAGAGATGCACACCACATCACCGTCGAATAAACAGACATAGATGGGGATCTAATCTCTCACGAAGCTTTGAATCAACGGTGATTCCCCATTGATTGTCACAATCGCTGCAATGTGACATCTGTACATCCTACATAAGCACGTAAGTTCCTCACAGCACTGCAGACGCTTCCAGTGCCGTTCTCCTCCGTCATGTTCTCCAGCTTCTCCCAGTGCGCGCTGACCTTCTCTCTAGTCATAAACATCGAATATGTCAAGGGAATCATGGTACAGTCGATGGATGGTTCATTCGCACCAATGAGCCTCCTGGCGCGCGCGCCAGGGGATGCTCTCGCTGTGCGGATGATCAACAATCATGACTTGGCCTACCTCGTGAGTTCTCATCTTTTTAACTTGTGTGCTCTCCACCGATGAAGTAATAGGCAACTGTCCTAATGGGTTGGTCTTCGTCGCTTTTTCCCCGCTTGGCCCCACTCGATCATAATTCTATGCGATAGGCACACCTGCTCAGGAGATTCGAATGGCTGTTTCCCTTTCGCAGGACCGTATCTCAGTGGCAACTCCTCCGGAAGGTGTCAATGACCCATCGTTGTGCGCATGATTATCAATCGGGAGATCTAACGACTCCCCCTGATATATTTGGACATAGCCATAACCAAGTCGCTTCCTCAAGTTACACGCCCCCCGGTAACGCATCCGCCAATATATCGACTATCTCAGGAGGAACTACCACAGGTGGTATTGCAAGCGAGATATTAGGTTTGC
>Ga0307513_10006254_pt1 | contig 15600 bp, 14 predicted proteins | sample 15_EM_MG_FD_202174 | JGI IMG/M metagenome (GOLD analysis project Ga0307513, IMG submission 202174) | Populus trichocarpa ectomycorrhiza microbial communities from riparian zone in the Pacific Northwest, United States - 15_EM | ecosystem: Host-associated > Plants > Roots > Unclassified | place... | reverse complement strand
TTGCTCCACCATGGTGGATTCCTGCGAAGTGACGATGCCGTGCTCGAGCTGGTACTGCTGCACGCGCGCATCGGCTTCACGCGCCTCGCGCGCCCGCGTGTCCACTTCCTGTTTGAGCCAGTCGAGCGATTTCTGGCGCGACCCTCCGCGCCGATTGGCCTGTTCCTGCAGGTAGGCTTCGGCGTGCGCGTTGGCGACGGCGGCGGCGAGGCGCGGATTGCCGGCTGTGAAACCGATGGCCACGGTCTTGCTGCGGCCATCGTTGAACACCGAGAGCCGATCCTGGTATTCGCGCAGTACCTGATCGAGAGCCAGTTCCTCCGTGGAGAGATACGGATGCGCGCCGTCGGGCGACGCGCGCCGGATTCCCAACTGTTCGAGAAGGCCCGGCACCGGCGCGAACTCCGGCTGTCCGGAGAGCTTCAGCTGCCCGATGACCTCGCGCCCGAGTTCATCGCTGCCAATGATGGCGGTCTCGCTGCGAATGAAGAATGGATCCGTGGTTGCGAGCAGCCGTGCCGTGGTGGGCGCATCGCCGAGCTCCTCGGTGACTGGCGCGAGCAGCACCACGGCTTCGGCCGTGTACCTGGGCTGGAGCGTGAAGACATACGCGGCGATGACGGCGAACAGCACGGCCGCGGTGAACAGCAGCGTGACCCAGCGCTTGCGGATCGCGCGCCAGAGGAACTGCAGGCTCATGGGGGAAGTGTCTTCCATATTTTCAGAGCCTCATGATGTAGGCGAGGCTGGCGACGTGGCGGTCGAAGCTGCGACTGGCGTCGTCGTGGTCGCGCGTGCCGTAATCGTACGAAAAACGCAGCACGGAATGCCGGCCGAAAGCCCAGGTGGCGCCCAGCTCCGCGAGCCAGGAGGTGTCGACGCGATCGATGGTTTCGATGTCGTCGGCGATGAAGCGCGCGCCGGCATGCAGCACCAGGTTGCGGCTGTACTCGTGTGTGACCTGAAGCAACGCGTCGTTGCGCACCTTGGCGAAGGCGCCTTCGATGTGTGTCGGCGCGTCGGTGCGCAACACCTGCGCGCGCACGCTCGTGAGACGCGTGGGATGCCAGGCCAACGTGCCGCGAAACGAGATGCCGTCGAGTGGATCGGCCAGGTCGTCGTAACTTCGCTCGAAGTAGCCCGCACCGAGCTCGAGCTCGAGCAGTTCGCTGACGTCGAAGTGCAGTCCCAGCAGGCCGCCGGCGGTGTCCGCCGAGAGCGCGAGCGCGGTAGGATCATCGAAATCGTCGCGGTTGAAGTAGCCCGTGACCACCCACGAGAGGTTGGAGCGCAACTGATAGGCGCCGCGCCACTCCGCGCGATACTGCGCGCGATCGCGATATTCCTGGCTGGCGTCGTCGTATTGCAGCCGGCGCGCATCGAAGCGGCCCTCGAGAGCAAAGCGATTGAACAGGTGCGCGTGGGTCAGGCCCAGGCGCAGATCGTCGTAGGGACTCAAAGCCACCGTGGTTGGCGTTTCGATGTCGTTGCGCGATTCGATACCGTGCTCCGCGCTGAATCCGGCGATGAGGCGGTTCTGCGGATTGAGCCAGCCGTCGTAGCGAGCGAGCGCGCCGAACTCGGTGGCGTCCTGGTCGCGCGCATCCTCGTAGCGGCGCGCGCGCGCGAATGCCATGCCGAGAATGTCACGCGTGGGGGATTCACTGACGGCGCGAACCAGGGCTTCGCCCGTGGCCAGCCCTTGCGCGTCGGTGCCATCGGGCAGCGCGTACACATTGGAGTCCATGCCGTACGCCAGGCCCACGGCGGCGCGCACGTCGAATGAGCCGGCGCGAATGCCAACCTCGGCGCCTTCGGTGTCGAACAACTCCGTACCGCGGTCATCGATGAACAGTGCGCGCGGCGCGAGCGACTGCGCTTGTGCCGCGGCCGCCAGCAGCAACGCGGCACAGAACAGGTAGCGATGGCGGCGCGCGGGGCTCAGAAATGCCTCTCGAAGACGTAGACCACGTCGCCGGGCAGGATGCGCGAGGCACGCGAAGCGCGGGCTTCGCTGGCCGCGCCATTGCGTCTGCGCGTCACCGACACCTCGTCCTCGGAGGCCCGGAACGTGAAGCCGCCGGCAATCGCCACCGCGGTGAGCACGGTCATGTCGGGGACGTAAGGGTAAGAACCGGGATTTTTCACCTCACCGAGAATGAAAAAGGGCCGGTACTCCTCGATCTGGATGGTGACATCCGGTGATTTCACCGCCTTGACGTTGAGCTGGGTCACCAGGCGCTTCTGCAATTCGGGAACGGACAGGCCATGCGCGACAACCTGGCCCACGAGCGGCATCACCAGCGTGCCGTTGTCGGCGATCTTGAACGACCCGGACAGATCCGGTTCGCCGAACACGGTGATGCGCAGCGCATCGCCGGCGCCAAGTAGATAGACGGTGCTGCCCTGTTCGCTGGCAAGAGCGGGCAGGCGGTGCGAGGGGCTGGCACAGCCCGCCAGCATCAGGACGCCGAACAGGCACACGGAGAGTGGCGCCTTCATGCGGCCACCCCCGGAATTCCCTGCGCCGCTTCCTGCAGCGCCAGCTGGCGGTCGAGGCCCGTGGGCATTGCCGGCAAGGACTGGAAAACATCCCAGGAACGCTCGACGAAACCGCTATAGGTCTCGCGAAAGATCTGCGTTGAGAAGCGCTGCGCGTTCTGCCAGCAATCGAGCGGAGCGATGCGGTCTTCGTTGCGCTCGAAGGTCAACACGCCTTCGGCAATCGTCGCCGCTTCCTGGCGATCGAAGAACACGCCGGTGGGTTTGGGATGGTCGAGGCCCCGGACGGTCTCGAGCGCGCCGCCACGGCCGAACGCCAGCACCGGCGTGCCGCAGGCCTGCGCTTCCACCGGCGCGATGCCGAAGTCTTCTTCGGCCGCGAATATGAAGCAACGTGCACTTTGCATGAGGTCGCAAAGCACGCTCGACGGCTGATAACCCAGGATCTCCACATTGGGGCCGGCGAAGGACTTGATGCGTTTCAACTCGGGGCCGTCGCCGACGACCACGAGCTTCCGGTCGGGCAGGGCGCGGAACGCTTCGACGATCGCGGCCATCTTCTTGTAAGGCACCATGCGCGAGGCGGTGAGATAGAACGGCTCCTTGTTGGTCCGCAGGGAGAAGCTGTCGACGTCCACCGGTGGATAGATGACCGTGGCCTCCCGCCGGTACACCTTCCAGATGCGCCGTGCGATGAACTGCGAGTTGGCGATGAAGTAGTCGACGCCATTGCAGGTGCGCAGGTCCCAGCCGCGGGCACGGTGCAGCATGTAGCGTGCGAGAAAGCTGCGGATTCCGCGGTCGAGATTGGCCTCGCCGAGGTACTGGTGCTGCATGTCCCAGGCGTAGCGCATGGGTGAGTGAACGTAGGAGATATGCAGCTGGTCGGGCCCCGTGATTACGCCCTTGGCAATGGACGCGCTGCCCGACAGCACGAGTTGGTAGTCGGAGAGGTCCAGCTGCTCCATGGCGAACATCAGCAGCAGCAGGAAGTGGCGGTGGTGATAACGCACGAACGGCAGCTTCTGCGCGAAAGTGGTGATGGGCACCTTGCCGCGCAGGAAGCCACGATCGGCGGCTTTCATGATGTCCACCGACACGCACAGATCGGACTGCGGGTACTGCGCGATCATCTGCTCGAGCACGCGCTCGCCTCCGGCGTAGACATCGAGCTTGTCGTAGATCAGTGCGATTTTCCGGTCTTTCATGTTCTCCCCGTGCATCAGAACGCGTGCCGATCCGTCAGCAGGACGGAGATGGTCTTGAAAAGAATCCTGAGGTCGAGCCACAGCGACCAGTGGCGCAGGTAGGCGAGGTCGAGCTCGATGCGCTTGCGCATCGACTCGAGGTCGTCGCCACCGCGATATCCGTTGACCTGTGCCCAGCCAGTGATGCCGGGCTTCACCTTGTGCCGAACCATGTAGCCGGGAATTTCCCGCCGGTAATACTCGTTCATGGCCACCGCGTGCGGTCGCGGGCCGACGATGCTCATCGAGCCTTCGAGCGCGTTGAACAGTTGTGGCAGCTCGTCGATGGAGGTGCGGCGTATGAAGGCGCCGACGCGAGTGATGCGCGGATCACCCTTGGCCGCAGCGGTGAACTCCTGTTTCCCGTCCTCGGTGACACTCATCGAGCGGAACTTGAGCACCAGGATTTCGCGGCCGTCGAGGCCGTAGCGCTTCTGGCGGAAAAAGATGGGTCCGGAAGAGTCGAGTCGGATGGCCATGGCCGCCGCCAGAAACAAGGGCGCGAGGACCAGCAATGCGGCGGCGGCGATGGCGATGTCGCTGAGCCGTTTGACGAGCCAGGCCGCGCCGTAAAACGGAGTCTCCCGCACCGCCACCACGGGCACGCCACCGAGGATGTCGAAACGCGCCTGGATGAGATTGAACGCGAAGATGTCGGGTACGAAGTAGATGGACGCGGTGGAGTCGTGCAGCGCTTCCAGCATGGCGACGATGCGAGGATCGCGGCTCATGGGCAGGGTGATGAATACCTGGTCTATCTCGTTGTGCGTCACGTACTCGGGCAGGCCGGTGGTGTCTCCCAGCAGGGGTGCGTCGATGTTCGCCGTCAGATGCACGCGGGGGAGGTCGTCGAAATAGCCGACGATGTCAGTGCGCAGCAGCGAATCCGAACGCAACGCGACTTCGAGGCGCGCGCCGAGCTCCGTGGCGCCGACGATGACGGCGCGCTGGGGCCGGCGGCGCCGCATGGAGCGCGTGAGCCACAGCCGCGCGCCCCATTGGCCCACGAACAGCATTGGTGGCGTCAGCACGAACCAGGTCATGAGCAGCCCGGAGTCGAGCGCGTGCGTGAGGCCAGCCAGGTACACCACGGTGGCGATGAGCGCCACGAGCGTGAGCCAGCGCGCCGTGATCTCCAGCAGCACCGCGCCTTGCGGCCGCCTTTCGTCGTGGGCGCTGATGCGTGCCACGCCGAGCACGTCGGACGCGCCGAGGAACGTCAAAACGGCGATCAGGAAATATCCGCCGCGCAATGGCGCATCGGCAGCGGCCATGCAGCTCCACAGAGTGATGACGGGAACGATGGGCAGCAGCAGGCTCTTGACCGCAAACACGACCGGCGAATCGACCGTGGACAGCGCCGTCACTTCTCGCGAATTCAGTGGCTGAACGCTCCCTTCCATCACATTGAGCCTTTCAGTTGAGCGGCCTGGGCAGCGCGAATGACTTCTGCCGTCGTCGCAACTGGAGCGCCACCAGCACGGCAGCCAGCGCGCCGGCGAGCGCGCGGTCCGATGTGCTTTCGCCGCGAAGCGAAGCGATGTGTACAGGGCGCGCCGGGGCGAATATCGGCGCATCGGCTTCAGCACCGGCCAGAGGCGCGGTCCTGGCGGCGAACGATGCGGCCAATGAAAGAAGACATATGGCCAGGTACTTCATGAGCACTCCTTGCAGGGAAAGCAGTGGCAAACGTTACTGCTTTGCGATGCAAGTCCCGTTCCATGATCACGCGCAGTCGCGGTGCGCTGGCGTCGCACGTCGCGGCTCCGCGTGAATCGATTTCAGCACTTGCATCGACAAGGTGCCACCCGCGGCACGCACTCGTCAAGAGCACGCGAATCCGCAACAGTAGTTAGAGTATGTCGGTGAATTGCGAATACCGCGGTGCGAGACGGGGTTTGGAGGTGAGAAAAATTCCGCGCTGCATGAGAACTCCTCTCGCTCCCGTGCTTGAAAACAAGGCATCGCGACGCATGTGACTCAAAGCGGCGACGTCGGACTAGTCCCACTCGTGCACTGATTGCACGCAAAGAAGTGGCCACTCGCACTCAATTAGATAGACACTGCGGGCATTCGCGCAGGGCGTACGACGAGCGCGCGCCCGAAACGCGGAATCGTGCAGTATCGAAAAATGGAACGGCGCTTGCAGCCTTCGACACGCTGATGGAACAGACACTCCCGACTCCCGCCTTGACGCAGTCACACGCTGCATCGCCGCTGATTGCCGAAGGCGCGGCCGTGGTGTTCACGGCGGTGTTGCTCCCGGTTTTCCTGTATGCGGCGGACGCGGCGCCATTCGGGCGCCTGCTTTACCCGGCATTGAATTTTGTACTAGCCGGATTCCTCTTTTTCCGGCGTTCGCCCTGGTACGCGGCGCATTGCCTGCTGGTGTTCTGCTTCATGTCGCTGGCGCGCCGCCTGATCGACGATCAGGCCGGGTTCGACGCCTCCAATCCGGCGCTGCTCACGCCTTATCTTTGTTGCCTGTACACCGCCATCAGCTTCTTCGAGTACTGGTCGCGGCCGCGGCCGAAGAAGCTCGGCCCTTTCCTGGTCTTGCTCGGCTGCATCGCCTACGGCACGTCGCTCGCGCTGCTCGACGGGCGTTTCCGTTCGTCGATCGTCGACGTGCTCAAGTGGACCGTCGGGCCGTTGTTCGCCGTCTATCTACTGTCGAACCGCGAGAGCATTCCCGGACTGCGTCGCATCTTCGAGCCTACCTTGATCTTCGCCGCGGTCGTCCTCTCGCTGTACGGTGTGGCGCAGTTCGTCAGCCCGGCCTCATGGGACGCAAACTGGGTTCGTGGCGTTGCAGAACTCGGCTTCAATTCCCTGGGCCGGCCAGAACCGTTCGGGCTTCGCGTGTTCAGCACCATGAATTCTCCAGGCGCATTCGGTGCGATTCTCTCGGCCGGTATTGTGCTCGCGCTCAAGCGGCGCCTGCTGGTGTGCCTGGTTTGCGTGGTGCCCATGCTCGTGGGCCTTGCGCTGTGCCAGTACCGGTCGCTCTGGGCCGCGACAGCGCTCGCCATCGTGCTGGTGGCCGTGGCGCCGAGCGCCGGTGTTCGCCGCACGAACATCCTCGCGCTGTTCCTGGCGGCTCTCGCGCTGGCTTCGACCGCGCTTTCACCACAAATCCGCGACGTGGTCATTCAGCGCGCTTCCACGCTCACGGAACTCGAGGGGGACGAGTCGCTGCGCAAGCGCCTGGAGCAGTACAACGAGGTTCTCCAGCACGACAACCTGATCATTGGTGACGGGTTGGCCATCAACGGCGCCTCACGCCGACTCGACAATCGCGCGGTCGTGGAGATCGACGGTGCGCTCATCGAGGTCTATCGCGCGATGGGGGTGTTCGTCGGCACGGCATTCGTCCTTGCCCTCGCAGTGCTGGTGGCCGGGCTGTTTCGCGCCGCACCGGCCGCCGCTGGAAGCGACATCTACTATGACCGCGCCATCGTGGTCGCGCTGTTCGTGCTGTTTCCCATCGGTACCGTGCACGTGGGCGAGATCGGGTTCTGTGGGTGGAATTTCCTCGGATTGGGATTGGCGGCGCGTATCGCCTCCGGGGAGCGGTCGTGAGCGAACCCCGTCACGACTCGATTCTCTTCATCACGCACGTGGGTGATCCGGGCGGAGCCGAGTTCAAGATGATGGCGATCGCCGGAATGATGCGCGGCTCCGCCGAAGTGTTGTTGTTGCAACACGGCTCGCTCGAAGCATTGCTTGATGCGGCGGGAATTCGCCATTCGGTGCAGCCGCTCGCGGCCGGCACCCGCAAGGTTCGTCGCGAAGGCGGAGTCACGAGCCTGCTGCGCGCGCTCCCAGGTTCGCTCGCGACGGTGCGCCATATCGCGCGCAAGGCCGGCGATTTCAAAATGGTGGTGTGCTTTTCGCAAAAGGCGTTCGTGCTCGCCTCGCTCGCAAAGCCGTTCATGCGCCGGCCCCTTTTCTGGTTCATGAACGACATCCTGTCGGCCGATCACTTCCATCCGGCCATGATCCGGATGTTGATCGGGTTGTCGCGCGTCAGCGCCAATGGCGTCGCCGTCGTGTCGCAGGAGAGCCTGAAACAATGGCTGCGTGTGGGTGGGCGACGCGAAGGGGTCAGTGTGGTGGTGTCGGGCATCGACTCCGCGCAGGTTGCGCGGCAACTGGGCGACTCGGCGCGCGTGTCCGCGAATCGGCACCGCTTCAGTCCCGATGGGGCGCCGCTCATCGGCGTGTTCGGGCGAATCTGCCGATGGAAGGGACAGGATCTGTTCCTGCGCGCCCTGGCGCTGGTGCCGGGCGCCCGCGGGGTCATAGCCGGCGGTGCGTTGTTCGAAGAGAAAGATTTCGAGCGCGAGCTGCATGAGCTGGTCGCGCAACTCGGTTTGAGCGAGCGGGTCACGTTCGCGGGTCACGTCGATGATGTCATGACGCTCATGGCGGCATGCGATGTGGTCGTGCATTGCTCGACGGCGCCGGAGCCTTCCGGGCGCGTGATCGCCGAAGCGATGTTTGCCGGCACACCGGTCATCGGCAGCAATGCCGGTGGGGTGCCCGAGGTCATCACCGATGGCGAAACCGGGCAGCTCACGCCACTCAATGACATTCACGCGCTGGCCGCTGCCGTACGACGCTACCTCGAGAACCCGCAGTGGGCGCGCGAAGTGGCCGCTCGGGCGCGGCTGCGTGCCGAGGAGAATTTTTCATCTCGCGCCACGTTGCGCGGTTTCCAGCGCGCGGTGGAGGGGCTGTGAGCAGCGTGCTCCAGCCCGTCTCACGATGGCGGCGCCTGGGTGCCCAGCTCACGCGCGGTGACGCGCCGCTGTTCTCCATGGTCCGTTCAGTGGGCACACAGGTGTTCATCGTGTTGATGAACCTGGCCACCGGCATCATCACGGCGCGGCTGCTCGGCGCGGAGGGCCGTGGCGTGTACGTCGCCATCACGTTGTGGCCTCCGCTGCTCGCCATGCTCGCAACCGCTGGCCTTAGCAGCGCGGTGGTGTTCCGCATGCGCCGGAATCCAGGCGCACCCGACGCCGTGGCCGGCGCGGCATCGTTGTCAGCCTTCTTCTCGTCGACGGTGATGATCGCCGCGGGCGCGGTGGCGATGCCGTTCTTCCTGAGCGGGTATTCGCCCTCCGTCGTCCTGTTTGCACAACTGTGCCTGGCGGCGGTGCTCGTCAATGCCACGCAGATCGTGATCAAGCAGGCCTTCGCCGGCACGGGCCAGTACTGGTTCTGCAATCTCACGCATCTGTTGCCGCAGCTCTATCACCTGCTGGCGCTGGTGGCGCTCGCCTTGATGGCCACGCTCACGGCGCGCGGCGCTGCGCTGGCGCTGTTCATTTCGGGCGCGGTCGCGGTTCTGTCGGTGCTGCCCAGGTTCGTGCGCACAATGCGGCAATGCGGTTTTCACGGCAGGGCTGCCGAAGTTCGCGCGGAGCTGCGGGAAATCCGTTCCTATTCCCTGCGCGCGGCGCCCGCGGGATGGGTCAGCGCCTTGATCCTGCACTCGGATCGCCTGGTGCTCATCCCCCTGCTCACGGCGCGTGAGCTCGGCGTCTATGCCGTCGCCTTCAGCTTCTCGCGCGTGGTGCAGTTCGTGCAGCCGGCGCTGCAGTCCATATTCCTGTCGCACCTGGCCGGGCAGGGCGAGGCCAACAGCCTGCGGGTGCACGACACCGCCTGCCGATTTCTCATCACATCGTTGAGCGCCGGCTGCGTGGTGTTGTGGATGGCAGGAGAATGGTTGCTGGGCTTTGCCTACGGCGCGGAATTCACCGTGGCCGTCGGCATTTTCCGCCTGCTCGTCATCGAAGCGTCGCTGGGTGTGCTGGCACAGGTGACGGCGCAGCTCTATTTCGCGCGCGATCGTCCGGGCATGGTCTCGGCCATCCAGGCGGGCACGCTGGCAATTTCGCTTGGCTTGCTGCTGGCGTTGGTGCCGCGATATGGTGGACTCGGCGCCGCCATCGCGCTGCTCGGCGCCGGCGCTGTCCGCTGGATCGCGTTGCTCGGTGGCATGCGTCTCGCGCTCAAACTACCGCTGCCGCGCCCGTACCTGAACGGCGAAGACTGGCGCTACCTGCGTTCGAGGTTGCGTTCATGAGCCGCGCAGCGTGGACAGCCATTGCATTGCTGGCGGCCGGATGCGGCGCCGCGCATGCGAATGCCCCCATCGAAACCCGGTGGGCGAGGCAATTCACGGACTCCGTGGGCGTGAACACCCATTTGCGGCACGCGCGCAGTTTCTATGACAGCGACTTCGAACTACTGAAGCAGCGACTGCTCGCCGCGCGAATCCGACACATCCGCGATGGCGCGATGGACCAGGACGGTGGCTTCTTTGCGCGCGATCGCGCCGAGCGCTTCCGAGAACTTGGCGAGGCGGGCATCCGCGTCACGTTCATTTTTCGCCCGATGGTGACGCGCGAGTTCGTGCAGGGATTTCCCGAGCGCGTGCGGCCTGCGTTCGAGGCCTACGAACTTCCCAACGAGCTCAACCAGCAGAAGAACATGCCGTGGGCCGAAGTCCTGCGCGTCTGGATGCCGATGTTCGCCGGGTACGTGCGCAGCGGCGGCGAGTCGGCGCGTTATCCCATCGTCGGTCCGTCCGTGGCCGACCTCGGTGGAGACCCGCAATTGTTGTTGGGTGAAAAGGCGTCTGAGCTCGACTTCGGCAATCTTCACAAGTATTACCGCGCCTACAATCCGGCGACGAACGGATACGGGCGCCCTGGCCGGCCGCCCTGTGACGCCTTTCGCTATGGCGCATTGCCATACGCGATGTGCCAAGTGCGCCGGATTTCCGGCGACAAACCGATCGTCTGCACCGAAGCCGGGTACGCGAGCAACGGACCCTCGGCACGCGCCGTGACGCCGGAGATCCAGGCGCGTTATCTCGCGCGCATGCTCATGCTTCACCTGAAGGCGGGCATCGCCCGCACCTTCGTCTATCAACTGGCCGACCATGGCAGCGACGAGGGCGGCGCGATGGGTCTGCTCGACGCCGAGGGCGGCGAGAAGCCCGCCTGGCGCCAGTTGAGCGCGCTCATGCAGGAACTCGACGATCCTTCGCCGAAGAGTGGCCAGGGGCGAGCGCCGCCGCTCGACGTGGCGCTCGACGGCGAACTTCAGAATCTCGAAGTCATGTTGTTCGCGAAAGCGGATGGCACGTACCGCCTCGTGCTCTGGATCGAGGTGCCGAGCTTCGACCCGGTCGCCGCGCGCGCACTCGAGGTTGCCCGTCAGCAGGTGACCCTGACGCTGCCACCGGGATTTCGTGCACGTCGCCTCATGACTTTCGAAGCTTCCGGCACGCCGGACGTGCGCAACCTGTCGGGTAAGGCGCCGCGGCTGGCCATTGGCGACAACCTCAGCATCGTGGAGATCGGCCGATGAGCTTCGTGCCCACGCCGCGCCGCACGAGCCCGCGGCGCGCGCTCATCGTGTCGGCGATCGCCCTGGTCCTGCCGTGGATCCTCCGGCGTTGGCTGCTTCGCGTGCTGTGCGGTTATTCGTTTGGCGAGGGCGCGCGCATCGGGCGCTCGCTCATTGGCTGCACCTCGCTGCAGATGGGTCCTTCGTCGCGCATCGGGCATTGCAACGTCGTGAAGGGCATGCGCGTGGATCTGGGCGAGCGCGCCAGCGTCGGGGATTTCAACTGGATCTCCGGCGTTGCCGCCGGCAGTCACAAACACTTCTTGGAGGAGACCAGCCGCGATCCGGCGCTCGTCATGGGCCGGCACGCCGCGGTGACCTCGCGTCACTACATCGATTGTTCGAACCGCGTCGACATCGGCGAATTCGCGATCATTGGTGGCGCACGCTCGCAGATCCTCACGCATGCCATCGACTTCAAGCGCAACCGGCAGGTGTCGGCCGCCGTGCGCATTGGCCGGTACTCTTTCGTCGGTACTTCCTGTGTGCTGCTCAAGGGTTCAGAGCTGCCGGATTGCTCGGTGCTGGCGGCCGGGTCGTCGTTGTCTCGCGCCTTCGGCGACACTTTCACGCTGTATTCGGGCGTGCCCGCGAAACCGGTCAAACTACTCGACCGCGATGCCGAATACTTCCGCCGCAAGCGCGGCTTCGTCGACTGACATGGATACAGGAGCGTCCGCATGAAACCGCTGAACATCTTCGTGGTGCATCCTTCGGACTCGCTCACCGATCACCTGCCGAACGGTGCCGGATGGATCGACTACAACTACCTGCGCGGGCTGGCCGAACGCGGTCATACGCTGCACGTGGCGACGCCATGTGTGAAGCTGCGCGGCGCCGTGCCCCACCGCATGCACCTGTATTGCATTCCTGGCACCGACGCGCAGCGCCCCGGCCCGCTGACGCGACTTCGCTACCTGTTTGGCGTGCGCAAGTTGTTCAAGGATTTGAACCGGCACGTGCGCTTCGATCTCGCGCAGCAGTTCACGCCCGTGGAGACAGGCCTGAGCCTCGCGCTCATTGGCAGCGGTGTGCCGCTGATCCTTGGTCCGTATTCCGGGCACTGGGCCGCGGAAGCCTTTGGGCCACCCAAGCCGCGCAGCCTGGGCGCGCGACTCAAGCACCAGCTGCGCGACCTGCTGGCGTCACTTCAGCAAGCGCAGGCGGATGCGCTGGTGATCACCTGTCCGGCCGCCATGGACCGCATACGGTCGCCGGCCGCGCGCGCGAAACGCGTGCACGTCATCAGCCACGGCATTCACAGCCAGGAATACTGGCCGCGCGAGTCGATGCCGTCGAAGCCCACGATCCTCTTCCTCGCGGTGCTCGAATACTGGAAAGGCATATTCACCTTGCTGGAAGCGTTCGATCGCGTGGCGCCGCAGGTGCCCGACGCCACGCTCGAAATCTGGGGCGACGGTCGCGAGAGCGCGGCGGTGGACGCGCGCATCGCCGCGTCGCCGTTCCGCGATCGCATCTTTCGTCGGGGCCGCGCCGCGCGCGAGGACGTTGCCGAAATCATGCGTGCGCATTCGGTGTACTGCATGCCGTCGTACGGCGAACCCTTCGGCATGACGTTGCTGGAGGCCATGGCTTCCGCGGTACCCGTGGTGACGACCGACGTGGGTGGACCGCCTTTTCTCGTGCATCGCGATGGCGGACGCGTGGTGCCCATGCGTGACGCAGCGAAGCTCGCGGATGCGCTGACCGAAATTCTCGCGAACCGCGAATTGCAGACGAGCATGGGCATCTACAACCGTCGGCGTGTCGAGCAGGAGTTCGACTGGAGCCGCTCGCTCGATCGCATGGAAAGCGTGTACGGCAAGGTGCTCGCGCCAACGCGAGAGGCCACCTCCGACGCGCTGCCCGACTCGCGCTGGACTTGAGTCAAGGGAGCACATATGGACATTTCCGCCAGCATCGACCCGCCGGCCAAGCCGCCGGGCTTCCGCAAGTCCATCAAGTTTGCGCTGATCCGGCTTCTTGGCGGATCACTCGAACAGATGATGTTTCAATGGCGACGGTTTTCCATGCGTGTGAACGTGTGGTTAGGCCGTCCGTACACCGCGCTTTATGGCATGGACCGCAGGCTCGAGAAATATCTCGGCTTTCGTGGCGGCACCTTCATAGAAGCCGGCGCCAACGACGGCATCGCGCAGTCCAACAGTTACTTCCTCGAGAACAAGCACGGCTGGAATGGCCTTCTCGTCGAACCGGTGCCCAAGTACTACCGCATGTGCCGGCGCGCACGTGGCGCGCACGTGGTGAACTGCGGCCTTGGACCGTTCGAGAAGGAAGGCGAAGAGCTCGAGATCCTGGCCGGCGGGCTCATGAGCCTGCCGGTGAGCGTGGACGAAAAGCTGCTGCATGGCCGTTCGGTGCGGCAGCACGCGTCGATTGGCGCTCGCGAATTCGGCGGCACGGCGCCCGAACTCGTGCGCACGCGTGTGCGCGCGCTGTCCAATGTGCTCGACGAGCTTGGCATCGCGAACGTGGACTTCTTTTCACTCGACGTCGAAGGCTTCGAGCTCGAAGTGCTCAAGGGGCTCGATATGGCGCGCCACGCGCCGGGGTATCTGCTCATCGAAACGGAACAGCTGGATGCCGTCACGGAATTGCTCGGGCCGCGTTACGCCATGATCGAGGCGTTCTCGCACCACGATTTCCTGTTTCGGCGAATGGAAGGCGGCGCTACTTCCGCTGCGTGAGATTCGCCACGGCCGCCATGAGGGCTTCGGCCTTCACGGGCTTGGCGAGGTGCACCTGAAAGCCGGCGGGCAACTGCGCGGCGTCCGGAAAAGCAAACTGGCGCAAATTTTTCATTGCCGGTTGATGCGGCGCGCGGTCGTTCGAGGACGCCAAAAACCGCGAATCGAAAGGCGTGCGAGGGCGGCGCGTCATTCAGCCCATTTCGAGCCCATCCGGCGATGGGGCAAGCCTCCCCAAGTGTTTGTTCGGCTTGGGGTTATCTTTGTTCTCGACCCCGAAACCGGTTGTGGTAGGATCGCCGCCCTTCGATTTGAGCCACGCGCCCGTAGCTCAGCTGGATAGAGTACCTGGCTACGAACCAGGTGGTCGGCGGTTCGAATCCGTCCGGGCGCGCCAATTTCTCTTACCGCGACAACGTCTTGCCGCGGTTCACTTCTCCCACTCGTCGCCGTAACCAGGTGGTTGCGGGGGAATTGTGGGACTCGCTGTCGCAGATCTTTTCCGCCGCCGCAATCAGGCTCGTGAGCTCGGCTGAAGAGTAGTGCGTCGTGATGCGGCTGCTCTTGTGACCGAGCAGGTCCTGACGATCTTCGAACGACACTCCGGCCGCACGAAGCCGCCGGCCGAAGGTGTGCTTCAGATCGTGGACCCTCACTCTGCGATACCCATCGGCCGCTTCTTCTCCGGTTCGTTCCTTCCACTTGTCCGCTGCTCGAACACGGGCGCTCTGCCACGCCGTCGAATTCATGCTTGTCAGTGGAAAGCCTTTCGCTGCTGCGAGTGGACTTCCAGCGTCTGCCTTCTTCGGTTTCGGGAACCGAACGAAGACGTACTCCGGATGCTGGGCCCGAACGCTGTCGATGACCGAACGCGCGACGCGGTTGAGAGCGACCAGGCGGTCCTGACCGTTCTTCACCTTGTCGCCTTCGATGATGAACACCGAGGTGTTGAGTTCCGGAACCTCGATCTCGTCGGCCCACTTCAACCCGCACACTTCCTGTTCACGCAGTCCGGTGTTGACCTTGAAGAGCGACATCCGCGCGAGATAGTCAGGCAGCTCTTGGAAAAGAGCCGCCTGTTCCTCGCGCGATAGCGGATATGGAGCGCGCTTGTCTTTGACCGGAAGCAGCTTGATCTTCGCTGCGTGTTTCAGCCACGTCATGCCGCGCTCGTCCCGCCACTCTGATGCCGCCAGATTCAAGATTCGCCTCACGGTGCCAAGTGCCAAGTTGATCGTCGTGGTCTTGACGCCATCCGTTCGCCGGCTGGCGATGAAAGGCTGCAGGCTTTCCAGATGCACTTGCTTGAGAAACAAGTTCCCGATGAAGGGATCGAGTTGGGACAAGTGCAGCGCATCGTCGTCGATACTCCTCTTGTGCTGGTTCTCGTTCAGGAATTTGGTCGCTGCTGCACGAAACGTGCGATCGGGTCTTGTGCCGTAGAGCTGAGCAGCACGAATCTCGTCGATCCGCTTGGCTAGCAGTTCCTGGGCTTTGACGATCTCGCCTGTTCCAGTGCTCTCGCGAATGCGCGTTCCTCTGAACACCTTGTCGATGTGCCAGGTCCCACCGCGCTTGGTGAGGCCTGACATTTTCTGGGTTCCCATAACTTGCTCCTGTTTGAGCGAGCCGCATGGCACCCGTTGCGGCTCTTATAGTCATCCGCCCATGCGTCGAGGTCAACGCGGTCGAAGGCGATTCCTTGGATGCCA
>Ga0307513_10006253_pt1 | contig 15600 bp, 6 predicted proteins | sample 15_EM_MG_FD_202174 | JGI IMG/M metagenome (GOLD analysis project Ga0307513, IMG submission 202174) | Populus trichocarpa ectomycorrhiza microbial communities from riparian zone in the Pacific Northwest, United States - 15_EM | ecosystem: Host-associated > Plants > Roots > Unclassified | place... | reverse complement strand
AAACAACAATCCCCGCATTCTCATTTTTCTTTCATTAATTGGAATGTCTCTAAGAAAAAATAGGGACTGGTGGCACAACATCATGACGCAAAGAAGGAGAAAATGGAGGTATTGTAGGTGTAGTTTAAAATAATTAGAATGAATTGTTTAGTTTATTACAATAAAGTATGCTAAACAAGAAAATATCCAAGAAAATACTAAAGTTTATACATATTTAAAACTATAAGCTTTTAAAAATATAACTCATGATAAACATGTTTTCAACATAAATATAATAATAGAATTCTAGCATTCATACTAAGCATATAATTAAACTTGTAATTGATTGATATTAATTTAAAATTCTAGCATATATATTAATAATAAAAATATCTATGTTTAAATTAAAATTAAAAAAAAATATTTAATTGTTGAAACGTTTTAAAATAATGAATTTCTTGTACTTAAAGTTTTATTTCTCCTCACTTGTGTAACTAATATATTTATAATATGTCTCTCAAAACTACAAAATATAGTTTTTTATAAATCAAACTTAAGTTATAATTTTAATTGATAAAAAATAATATTTTACAATTCAAAATATTATTTTATAATAAATTCACACCTACTCACAGAAAAACCCAAGCTCAAGTTTGAGCACGAGGGATTAATCCCGAAACTACCTTGCCTATGATCTTTTTTCTTTAAAAACATGGATACTAATATGGTCAAATTTTAATTTTTTTAATTTTTTATTTTATAAACACCATGAAAATTTTATTGTATTTTTACATGTAACATAGTTTTTTTAAATGATTGAGTTTCATTAAAATATATCAATTAAAAGTTTCTTGAGATCAATTTTTTATTTATTTATAATTTATTTAAAACATGTTAATATTTTATATTAAATAACATTTGTTGAAGTTGAAATTCCAATAAAATTTTAACCCATCGATGCCATTTTTAATCTGGCTTCATATACACCTATTTATGTTTTAACAAAATTTTCAACAGTAGGTTCACTATTATACTTTGTCATCGGCTTCCCACCATATGTCACCCCTGGATGCTTTGGAATTGTGGGAACCGTTTTTTTATTCGTCTACATTCTATTTTCGAACAAAGCTTGAATTTCCTCTTGGCCATGATGATCAGCCAAAGCCCTTGGTGTCCATCCATGGAGTTCTAGCTTACCAACATCGGCTGCTTGATATAAGATGAACTTAACCATTCATCTCCACCATATTTGACAATTTCCTTGAGCAAATCCAAGTTATTTTGCTCTGCACCTGTAAATGCAAAATGGCCCATATCACCATAACTTATTGTTGCACCATTGTCTGAAAGAAGTTTGATCGCAGATTTATGATTCCCCTGTAATGCTTCCCATATAGGAAAATTGCCCTCTGAATCTGCATGAATAAAATCAAATTATTGTTAAATTTCTTTCGCCAGATGATGAAATGAGTCGGAACATTCGTTACGGGTCTTTATGTTTGCTTATTCGCTAGAGAATACCTTTGATGTTAGGATCTACTCTATGCTCTAGAAGTAGGACTACACAGTGCTCATTACCATTTGAAGCCGTAATGTGCTGTGCATTCCGAGTCCATACAAGTTTTATGTAATATGTATGAAATAATATTTTCACACCAGCGGAGTTCATCCATGTTCGTCAGATTCATTTGGATTACCCTGCAGGAATTGAACCTACAAACAAGTTTCAGCAACTGATGCAACAAAAGATCATCTCCTCTCAGTGCTGCGAAGCACAAAGTAAGAGGCAAATCCATTATGCCCTGACTCAGCATGTGCTCTGTATGTTTCAGAATTCCTTCCCTCTCTGGATCATTCAGCTCTTTCAAATGTTGCTTCAACCACAAAAAGCAGTATGACTGAGACAATCTATTCTACCACATAAAGTTTGTTAATAAGAGAAATGGATAATAAAGTTGACACAATTTTTTTTTACCCAGAATGGAACAAATAAAGTAATCCCCAAATATCTCGACCAGAATTTGAACAAGAAATCCGGAATGAATTGAAATACTAACAAGATGAAAAGATGAAATTCGTTGTAATTTGTTCTGTTTTTTAAAATAATACTAGGTATACATGTCACAACCTTAAAAGAATTCCTATTAACATTGGACTATGATGCTCAAGATTTTGAATGTTTAAATGAATTATATTTGAAGTTCAGTTTTTGCTACGGGTAGGAAAATGATTGTGATATCCTCCTCAATTCTGCACACATAAAGCTTAAATACAAGAAGTAATGGTGTCGGGGTATTCCGGAGATGCCGCTCTAACAATTAAGTTTGTATTTGATATTCTGAATGTTGTGCAAAGAGAGTATGTTTATAAATTATATACAGAATGAGAAAGGAGTAGATGATGAGAGGAGGCTCCCTAGAAACGTGCAAGTGTAGATAGAGTTGTCTTTGGTGAAAGGAAGAGTAAAGTAGTTTATATGCCCATGTTTCACTGATGGTAGAATTAAAAAAAAAAATATTTATTAAAGTCCTTACATAACTCAAGTTTAAAATTAAATTGTATAAGAATTTTTTTAATGTAATCTGATTAACTTGATTAGTTTAAAAGTAACCTAACTAACCAGTTAAAAAAAAACTTTGAGGATGAAATTAAAAATAAAATGATAAAATTAAAAAAACAAAAAACCCCTTGATTTAACTATTTACAGAGCTTGAACTTAAAATTAAATAATGTGAGAGTTAACTTGATGTAATTAAATCATGTGAGAGTTAACTTGATGTGATCTCGTTAACTTGACAGGTTCATAAACAATCTGGATAATAGATAAAAAGTTAATGATAAAATTGAGAAAAAATTGAAATTAAAAAAAAATAAAGGACATTGTGTCACTGTTCATAGGTGCATTTACATGTAGTATGTTTAGGCAATTGGAAGTATAATTCAAACCTTTAATAGTGGGTCAAGTGGCTTTTAAACAATAAAAAGGAAAATCCATAATTATAAAAAGGTTCAACTTCAACATGATAGATTTTACAGAGCCCAAATTTCAATCGTCGATATCATTCCATAATTTCATTTCCCCTTACCTCTTTCTTTAATATTTCTTATGGGCATAGTATATGTCAAGAAAACATGGCTAGACTTGCGGGTGGTTTAATCTTACGGGGCATTATTCTATAATATGGCTAGACTTGCGCGTTATTCTATAACAGGGTATGATGGTAGAGATGGAAGTTTTATGACATTTTGATTTGATAAGCCACGCAGATCAACCAGAGCCATTAGGTCAAATTCCAAATATGTATGATGAAGTGAACGTAATTGCATGTTGCATGCGGGAAGATATCAAACATGAAGTAATAGTTGCATGTGCCATGCAGCAATAGTTGAACGTGAACAGTATTTACATGGACATGCAGATATACAGAAAAGATAAAGAGTGTGTTAAGGAGGAGCGGTTTCAATACAAGACTGGGTCTTGTACAGTTGCGATTTATCAGTTGCTTTTATTTTAATTTGTTATAGTTGTTGCGATTAATATTCAGTACGTTTTATTTTCAGTTTATACGTGGGTAAACTCACATCGTGAGTTACCAACTTTTCCTTAATTTTAGAGTTATCTGTACGGGCTTTGCTTATTTAAAGCAGCCAAGAATTATGAAGAGGCAGAAAATTTGATATTAAAATAATTGTGGTCATTTCTCACCCGAAGAAAAACAAACAGTTCTCAGCAAATACTTCCTTAAATATTTGTTGAACTTATCATTGGTATTAGAGCCTGGTTGAAGATTTTATAGGCACTAATAAGGAACGCATTGAGCAGTTAGAAGATGGGCTGCACCGAATGAAGCTGGGCATGGCTGATAGGTTGCAACATCTGGAGGACACGCTTAACCGACTTTCTAATGTATTGCTTGCAAATCAGGAGCCTCCAAACCAGGGCAACCAACAACGTGAAGGTCAAGAAGGGGGACGACTAATTGTCTCCTCCAAGACAGCATGACTTGAGTTTCCTAGATTTTCAGGAGATGATCCCACTGAGTGGTTTAATCGTGTGAATTAGTTTTTTGCATTTCAAAATACTCTAGAACTTCAGAAGGTCGCCCTGGCTTCTTACCACTTGGAAGGGGAAGCCAACCAGTGGTGGCAATGGGTTCGCCGGTTGACTGAAGAAGAAGGACGAGTTTTATCATGGACAAACTTTGAAGACGAACTCTGGGCCCGTTTTGGTCCTTCTGAATGTGAGGATTTTGATGAGGCCCTTTCAAGAATAAGGCAAGGAGGCTCACTGCGAGATTATCAACGCGAATTCGAGCGCTTGGGCAACCGAGTACGTGGATGGACGCAAAGGGCTCTTGTAGGTACATTTATGGGTGGCTTAAAAACTGAGATTTCAGATGGAATACACATGTTTAAGCCACAAACGTTGAAAAAGGCCATCAGTCTAGCTCGAATGAAGGATGATCAACTTAGCAGACAGAGGAGGTTCAGCAGACCCGCACCATCACCACCAATGAGATCTACGATTTCCCCTCCTAGTTTCAATCGAGTTGCCCCAACAGTTCCTACCACTCCTATTCGGCGCCTCACTTGGGAGGAAATGCAGAGAAGACGAGCTCAAAATTTATGTTTTAATTGCAATGATCGCTTTACTGCAGGACATAAATGTCGCGAGCCTCGCATCTTAATGTTGGAAGGGTACGATGGCAGTAACACTTTGTTATGTGATAATGAAGGTGAAGACCAACCACTTCAGGAGATTGTTGAGACAATCACCGAACCAGAAATTACATTACATGCGTTGACAGGATGGGCTGCACCCAAGACCATGCGCATCACTGCAAGGATAGGGTCAAGTGATGTCATCGCACTAATCGACAGTCGATCAACTCATAACTTTATTAGCAAAAGATTGGCCAATGCATTACGAATACCAGTGGTGCCTACCGCATCCTTCACAGTGCGGGTTGCAAATGGTGAAAAATTGAAATGCCAGGGACATTTTGAAGAGGTCGGAGTGGACCTGCAAGGCACCCATTTTTCCTTAACTCTTTATTCTCTTCCACTTACAGGGTTGGATCTAGTGCTGGGCATCCAATGGTTAGAAATGCTAGGTTCTGTGGTTTGCAACTGGAAACAGCTAACCATGGCATTTCAGTGGAAGAACCAACTCAGGCAGTTACGTGGAATGGGCGATGAAGGCATACAAATTGTGTCTATCACTGAATTAACCAAAGCAATTCACCAGAACCATGCTATTTTTGCAATATGTCTACATATCAGTACTGCGAAGCCACACATCCAGACAACTCATCCTGATATGGAGGCCATTTTGCATGAGTTTGCAGATATTTTAAAGGAACCAGCAGGTCTACCACCTATCAGAGGGGTTGATCACTGCATTACTCTCAAAGACGGCACCGAACCTATTAATGTTTGGCCTTATCGTTATGCATATTATCAAAAGGAAGAAATTGATAAGCAAGTTCATGAAATGTTGAATTCCAGCCTTATCAAACCAAGTACCAGCCTTTTTCATCACCTGTACTGTTGGTGAAGAAAAAAGATGGAACATGGCGTTTTTGCACAGATTATAAGGCCCTCAATGCTGCAACCATGAAGGACCGCTTCCCTATTCCTACAGTTGATGATATGTTAGACGAGCTCTATGGTGCTTCATATTTCACCAAGCTTGATCTTCGAGCTTGATATCATCAGGTACGGGTTAATCCTATGGATATTCCAAAAACTGCTTTCCGCACTCACAACGGACACTATGAATATTTGGTTATGCCCTTTGGGTTGTGTAATGCACCCTCAACATTTCAAGCTATCATGAATTCAATATTTCAACCTCATCTTCAAAAATTTATATTTGTTTTCTTCGATGATATGTTAGTCTATAGTCCTACGTGGGACATGCATTTGATGCATGTAAGGCAGACTTTTGAAATATTACAGCAACAACAATTCTTTGTCAAGGCTAGTAAATGTGCTTTTGGTCAATAAGAGCTGGAGTACTTAAGGCACATAATCACCAATCATGGCGTGAAGGTAGATGAAAATAAAATTACGGCAATGGTGGCATGGCCACAACCTACTAATATTTCAGAGCTTCATGGGTTTTTAGGGTTGACAAGATATTACAGGAAGTTTGTCAAAAATTATAGCATTGTGGCGCGGGCTTTCACCAATCTCCTTAAAAAGGGCCAATTTGGGTGGAATGAGGAAGTTGAAACTGCTTTCCTCGCGCTCAAACAAGCAATGACAACGACACCAACGTTAGCAATGCCCAATTTCAAGGACGTCTTCACTGTAGAAACCGATGCCTTAGGTGATGGTATTGGCGCCATATTAACCCAGCAAGGCAAACCAATTGTATTTATGAGTAAAGCACTCGAAGTGGCAAAGAAATCTTGGTCTACTTATGCTAAAGAGATGCTGGCCATTCTTGAAGCTATACGATTGTGGCGTCCATATCTGTTAGGCCGAAAGTTCTATATTCAGACGGATCAACGCAGTCTAAAATTTTTGCTAGAGCAACGTATCACCACACCAGAGCAGCAAAAATGGGTAGCCAAACTCTTGGGCTATAACTATGAGATCACATACCGGCCTGGATGAGAAAATGCTGCAGCCGATGCTCTCTCTCGTAAACAAGGTAGTCCTGTTCTTCATCATCTTTTGGTTTTTCAAGTTACTTTGTGGGAAGAAATTAAACAAGCGACAAAGACTGATTTATATATACAGTCCATGAGTCAGATAGCCGTGGATCAGTTACACAGCCACTTTGTGTGGCGAAATGGTTTGCTTCGTTACAAGGACCAGGTCATCATTCCTGCAGACCCTACTCTACGTGCAAAGGTGCTGCATGAAATGCATGATACCAAAGTTGGTGGTCACTCTGGTGTTCTGCGCACATACAAGAAACTGGGGCAACAATTCTATTGGCCAGGAATGCATAAATCGGTCCAAGAATATATCAAGAATTGTGTGGTATGCCAGAAAACCAAATCAGATACATTGGCACCCGCAGGTCTCCTCCAACCATTGCCCATCCCTTGCCAGGTGTGGAAGGACATTACACTTGATTTCATCGAGTGTTTACCCGCTTCTCAGGGCCAGGATACCATCATGGTTGTCATCGATAGGCTCAACAAATCAGCTCATTTCCTACCCTTAAAACATCCTTTTACAGCTAAAAGTGTTACAGAGAAATTTGTGGAAGGTGTTATTAAGCTACATGGCATGCCAAGGTCTATAGTCAGCGATCGAGGTCCAGTTTTTATGAGCCATTTCTGGCAGGAGTTCTTCAAGATGTCAGGTACAAAATTGCAGCTCAGCTCCGCGTATCACCCGCAAACGGATGGCCAAACTGAGGTTGTCAATCGATGTGTTGAACATTATTTGCGATGTTTTGTTCATCAATGGCCAAAAAAATGGCGCCTCTACTTACCATGGGCAGAATATTGGTATAATACAACATACCACATCTCAACCGGAATGACTCCTTTTCAGGCACTATATGGCCGGCTTCCACCAACTATTCCATCATACAATGAAGGTCTATCGCCGGTGCATGAAGTGGATCAGCAGTTGCAAGACCGAGATGAGTTACTTTAGCAGCTTAAAATCAACTTGGCATGCTCGATTAATAGGATGAAACAAATCGCAGATAAAAAGAGAAGAGATGTCTCATTTGATGTGGGTGATTTAGTCCTTCTGAAACTCCATCCATATCGACAACATACAGTTTTTAAGCAAGAATACCATAAACTTGCCAGTCGCTTCTATGGACCCTATGAAATTCTGGAGAAAATTGGACCTGTCGCTTACAAACTCCATTTACCAGCAGAGTCACGCATTCATTCAATATTCCATGTCTCTCTGCTTAAACAGTACAACACCAACTCAAAGGTCAATAACCACAGCACAGAGATACCATCCTTCAATGATGATGAGGAAGTTCTGATGATACCACAAGCTGTTATTGATCATCGCTGGATAAAACAAGGCGCCCAAATTGTCGAAGAAAGTTTAGTTCACTGGAAATATTTAACCGTAGAGGATGCCACATGGGTATCTACCAAACAGCTACTGGAACTGTTTCCAGATGTCAACCTTGGGGACAAAGTTGCACGTGATGAGGGAGGTATTGATAAGCCACTCAGATCAACCAGAGCCATTAGGCCAAATTCCAAATATGTATGATGAAGTGAACGTAATTGCATGTGGCATGCGGGAAGATATCACACGTGAAATAATAGTTGCATATGCCATGCAGCAATAGTTGAACGTGAACAGTGTTTACATGGACATGCAGATATACAGAAGAGATAAAGAGTGTGTTAAGGAGGAGCGGTTTCAATACAAGACTGGGTCTTGTACAGTTGCGATTTATCAGTTGCTTTTATTTCAATTTGTTATAGTTGTTGTGATTAATATTCAATACATGTTATTTTCAATTTGTACGTGGGTAAACTCACATCGTGAGTTACCAACTTTTCCTTAATTTTAGAGTTATCTGTATCGGCTTTGCTTATTTAAAGCAGCCAAGAATTATGAAGAGGCGGAAAATTTGATATTAAAATAATTGTGGTCCTTTCTCACCCGAAGAGAAACAAACAGTTCTCAGCAAATACTTGTTAAATATTTGTTGAACTTATCATTACACAAGCATATTTTGCTTGAGAGAAATGGTTTCCCATTTGGCATTCTTCACTTGGGTGGTTTCAATGACAAATAGCACATATTGTCATATGAATAGCTTTTATGGTGAGTTGATTGGCCTACAATTGTTGAGTGAGTGAATGTACTTGGGTTGTTAATGCCATGATGGCATCAATTTCATGCACCCTAAAACCTTCTTCGGTATACTTCTCTCATTCGGCCACTGATAATTGTTCATGACCATCTCCTCCAACAAACTATATACATTATCATGTGATTTACTCATAAAAGCACCACATGAAGCTGCATCTATCAATGTCTTCGTAGATGCATTCAATCCATTGTAGAATTTCAAAACCTGCATCCATTTTGGCAATTCATGGTGGGGGCATCTCTTGAGTAAATCCAATAGTGCCCTCTCAAACTAGGCAAAATTTGAAATTTCAATGTGCATCTTCGTTGTACTGGCTGGTGGAAAAAATTTGGCAAGGAATTTTTGAGTTAAATCCTTTCAACTGGTGATTGAATCTATCGGCATGGAGTTTAACCAATTCTTCACTCTGTCCTGAAGAGAAAATGGAAATTACCGGAGGCAAATGACTTCATTGGTAACGCCATTATGCTTGAAAGTGTCACAAATTGCCAAGAAACTTGCGATGTGAATATTAGGGTCATCACTCGACAATCTATAAAACTGAACTGAAGTCTGAATGATTTAAAGTATGGCCGGTTTAATCTCAAATTGTTGACCTCAATCCTCAATTTCTTGATCAAGAAATCGATTTTTGTGATCTGTGGGAGAGCAAAATCCCTTAATGTCTATGTGTCTTGCCTGGGATTTTTGTTGTCTACCATGGTGTTCAATTTTTTTTCTCTCTAGCTTCTTTTTCCTTAATTCCTTTTGTAGTTTTCTCAATCTCAGGATTATAAGGTAGTAGCAAAAGAATCTTATTGCTTCTCATACACTAGTTAGGAACCTAAAAATTGAAAGCAAAATAAATCAAATTAGATTGAATTTAACGATAATTGATATTATTAATAATTCTATCTAAAATCCCCGAAAACATTGCCAAAAGCTTATGGCATGTTTAGGGTATCAAAAAATGTATGTTATCTTCTACCTAAAGGGGTTTTTATAGTCTGACTTTATCCTTTAGAGGAAAGGAAATCACTTTCCTGCTCTATCATGGATTCTGATTTTATTTTCTTTCATGTTATTGGGGCCAATTTTAACAAAGAAAACATGTGAATTGAGACTTTTATATTTCTAAAGTAATTGTAGAGAATCAAGTTTTCTTTCTAACAAAATTGGTCTTGCAATTCTTTGACTTTTGAAACTCGATATATGGGCTAAAGACCAAAATAGTGTTTGGGTCGCAGAGATTCCTGGTCTGATTTGAACTCTGTATTTAGACTCGATCTTTGGGCTTCAAAACAACAAAACTGAGTTTTTTTTTCTCTAAATAAGAATTGTAGGTCTATGCCTCAGATTTTCAGAAAAGAAGAGAACGCATTAAATGGAGTTGTATAACTTTCATTATAAACCAAAGACCAATTAGTGCTTAGGCTTGTTTGAGACAAACCAACCAGTGTTTGAACTCGGGCATCTCCTAGAGAATATGTGACACGATCAAAAGATTGATGTCTTATCCCAAGTGCAGGAGTGTCGAAGTAATAAATAACCCGGCAAGACCGGGGTCAAACCACAGGGAGGTGAACTATATAAATTACAAATAATATATATATTTAATAAAACAAAGAGTTTATGAGAATTTTATGGGATATTGATGTAAGAATTAAACAAGGATAAAAAAATTGTCAAGGTATTTGTAATTTATAAACTTTTTTTATTACTCAACTGGAAACTACACACAAAGGAGGTTCCAATCAGATTATAAATTGTTAACATGATTACATTAATCATCTTATTCGAATGATGCTAATACTTGTAAATGTTGTCAGTTATTCATGATGTTAATTTATGTTAACAACAAATCAAGTTCCTTTCATAGCACAGGTGTTGGTTATACCATACAGTTGGGCTATGAAAGTGTCAAGTATTTGTTGTACCAAGGGTTATACAACATAAATCTAGATTAATCATTTAACAAGCAAAGTATTAAGAGTGAATAAGATAACAAATACAAAACAAGTTAGTATCAAACATTAAAGTCCATGTTGAATTTATATTATACTTATTCTCACACCATTAGTGTACCCCTTTTCACTTTGACATGATAAACTTAGCTAAACATAATAAAGAAGAGAAACATAAATAAACAAGAAGAGAACATGATTATATAAGTATAGCAAAGGAAATGAAAGGCATAAACAAGAGATTAATGAAAGCAAAACTTAAGCATTACAAAAATATATAGAAAGAGAGCAAGAACATGATCTTGATGTGAAAACCAAGATGCCTAAATGCATGACAAATGCCTCCTTTTATAGGTCAAAATTCAGAACTATTGATTTGATGACTAATTGTTGAGTGGGTGGCCACCTCTTGACTTGGTAACAATCCTTATCTTCTTGGCTGCAGAAAACATCATTGCTAACATCAGAATTTGAACAGATTGCCTCCATGAAAGTTCTGGGAAATTGTCTCAGCTTTTCAACAAAACAAGAATCGGTGCATTTACACTTCTAGAACTCGAGATATGGGCTGAACACTGAACAATGTCTGGGCTGCAGGACAAATTCTGACTTCTCCGTTGTTGCTACCATTTGAACTCGAAAATGGCACTTTTAAATCTTGGAATCTTCATGAAAGTTTTAGGCCCATGTCTTAGCTTTCTATACATATAAACCAGACCTAAATCGAAGTTCTACAGCTCCAATTATGACCCAATAACCAAATGGTGTTCCAGTTTGGACTAAACCAGCATCTCTTTTTTAAGCTTAGCCCTCTCTTTGTCTTCTCAATTTCAGTAGCTAAACTCATCAATCAGTCAATCATTCGATTTATGTGATAGGCCTACATTTAAGATGAACATTTACCATAAATTAAAGGTATCTTATATTATTAGACATGTTATTATAAAATATGCTCTAGTTAAAGAGTTATTGATACTTTAAGTGCAAAATGATGATATAAAACCTTGATAAAAATATACTTTTAAGTACTAATCAATATGTCAATTCAAGACTATATTAGAGAATAAAAGATCCAATATCAACTTTTGATGAATTGGGGAGAGGCTCTTAGGCATCATCTAGAGAATGATATTATTACCCTAGAAAGACCAAGTCAATCCCCTTCAATAAGAGTGGTGCTATTGCATTTGGGAGACCAAGTCAATCCCTTCCTTGGAAAGTGTCTAAAAGCCCTCACTAAAGATCAGTAGTTAGGAAATGTATGTTAAAGATACATTATTTTTATTTTAAAAATAAATTTACTTTTTTAATGAGGATTATACATCTTGATGTGATTTCAGTAATAAGTATAAGAGAGGTTCTTAGTAGGAACATGTCTTAAAGGTGGCACTAAGGTGTTTGTTTTTACTACCCTGCTAACTTTGAATAAGTAATGCTATTTTGATTTAAGAGAGTTATAAATCTTTAGGATATATCGAATCATTGTGGGTTGATCTCTCAGGGTTCTTCCTTAAGCTTTCATTTCTATTAGGAGAATGATTTCGCTTGGAAGGTCCCTCATGCAAGTTGTCCTTGTAAGAACAAGAAGGCCCATACCATAACAAATTTTTCATTTTCACCCTTATTTGATTTTTCATGGCCTAATTCACTTTAAACAAGCTTTTTTCTGGTAAGGCATAAAGTTCTCTCCATATAACATGTTCTCTTATCCCTCTTATTAAGGCCTCTAAGGGTACTAGCTCAAGAAATTCTTCCACCTTGAATATTTCCTCATTGAACCTCTTCAAATATGCCCGTGTAGACTCACCCTTTTATTAGGTAACACAAAATAGCTCCGTAGACTGATATGTTGGTGTTAAAGTGTGTCACTAGCTTAGTGCAAAGGTCACTAAACCCTTCGATAGAGATTGGCTCTAAATTATTGTACCAAGCACAAACAGACCCCTAGAAGGTTATGAGGACAATTATGCACATCAATCACTATCCTAGATGACCAACTCTAAGCTACCATGCACATTCTATATATGCTTCCTTGGGTTGGTCATGACATTATAGTTGTCTAGACTTATTTTTATAGAAATATAATCTTTAGATAGTTAAGTGTTTAATACTCATTTGGACAAAGGAGAAGCCCTCCATTGATGGGGGCTATAGTCATTCTCCTAGGTATGCTCATGTACAGACTATCTCTTAGTCCTTTGTATGTTAAGTTATTGGGACCCTAGGGAGTTTGACATGGAACGATAGTTGTGGTAACTAGTGTCATCCCACGATAGGTAGAGAGAGTATGTTTGGAATATTGGCTTTATGCATGGTTATCGTCATGGCACAAGTAACCCCTTGAGGGACTCTCGGGAATATCATTCTATTTATTCTCCTCTAGGTAGTGTAATCATTTACAGGTGCCTGGTATGGCTAGAGGCTTCAGCACTAGGGCGTTGTGAGTTGCTGAGGGTGTCAAGACTTGTTGGGGCGACAATGTTTGATTTTCCCCATGGGTTGCCAACAAGTCTGAGTAAGGAGTTGCACTTGACTAGTGAGTTGTTGAAGGCCCAAATGGGTAAAGTGTATGTGGTAACGGGTAGATTTGTCTTACATCCAGACCCAAGTATGTCTTGGTTGTGTTCCATGAAATGACCTGAAAATATCAAAAACAAGTTTTAGAAACTGGTGGCTTTTTTTTATCAGTTTCCCACATAAGACGTCAATTGATGAGTCTCAAAATTCCAGATGTTTAGGAATAAAGTTGTTATGTTGAATAATCGGTTAATCTCTTAGTTCAAATAATTTTATTCGTTCTTCTTAGTCAAGGTATCTGGAAGTTTGATATGAAAAGCCCAAGTGGTTGGTAGCTAGTACCTGCAAAAGGTCCACTTTGATGGATATGGGGACTCTCAAATACTTAAGTCAATAACTTTATAAAGAAAGAAAATGCAATGATATTTCAAAGAGGTATGCTCTAACAATATGTGTGTTAAAAATGTTAAGAATAAAGAGATTGTGAACCTTGAGTTTGAAGGATTCATGGTGTCTTTATAATTTATGAGTCTTATCCTTTTAGGGTGAGAAGAGACTGAAGTGTGATTTCACCCTTCTGATATTTTGAGTTGTATTCTACTCAAAATAATACATATTGAATTAGTATAAAATATCGAGGTATTCACATGGAGTCCTAGTGACACGACCAAAAGATTGATGTCTTCTCCCTAGTGTAGAAGTGTCGAAGTAATAAATAAGCCGCAATACCGGAGTCGAACCACAGAGAGGTTAACTATATAAAATATAAATAACAACAACAACAACAACAACAACAATAATAAGTTAAAGAGAGCTTTGAGATGTGATATTAATGTAAGGATTAAACAAGGATAAAATAATTATCAAGGTTAGAGGCTCCACTAATGGTATTTCAAGCAAGTATAGTATAAACTCTTTTTATTACTCAACTGGAAACCACACACAAAAGAGGTTCCAATCGGATTACAAATTGTTAATATGATTACATTAGTTATCTTATTCGAATAATGCTAATACTTGTAAATGTTGTCAGGCATTCATGATTATAACTTATGTTAACAACAAATCAAGTTCCTTTTATAGCACAGGTGTCGGTTATACCATACGGTTGGGCTATGAAAGTGCCAAGTATTTGTTGTACCAAAGGGTTATACAACATAAATCTAGATTAACCATAACAAGCAAAATATTAACAGTGAACAAGATAACAAATATAAAGCATGTTAGTATCAAATATTAAGGTTCATGTTGAGTTTATATTATACTTATTCTTACACCATTAATATAACCTTTTCACCTTGACATGATAAACTTAGCTAAACATAATGAAAGAGAGAAACATAAATAAACAAGGAAAGGAAATGAAAAGCATAAGAAAGAGATTAATATAAGCAAAACTTAAGCATTACAAAATATAAAGAAAGAGCAAGAGTATGATCTTGATCTGAAAACCAAGATGCCTAAATACATGGCAAATGCCTCCTTTTATAGGCCAAAATTCGGAACTATTGATTTGTTGACTAATTGTTGAGTGGGTGGCCACATCTTGACTTGGTGACAATCCTTATCTTCTTGTCTGCCAAAAACGTCATTGATAACGTCATAATTTGAACAGACTTAAATCATGAAAGTTCTAGGAAATTGTCTCAGCTTTCTAGGAAAAAAAAGTTGAGGTCATTTGGACTTCTAGAACTCGAGATATGGGCTGAACACTGAACAATATTTGGGTTGCAAGATAGATTCAGACTTCTCTGTTGTTGCTACAATTTGGACTTGAAAACGACCTTTTTAAATCTTGGACTTCACATAAAAGTTTTAGGCCTATGTCTTAGCTTTCTATCCATATAAGGCAGATATAAATCCAAGATCTACAGCTTCAGATATGACCCAATGACCAAACAGTGTTCCAGTTTGGACTGAACCAACATCTCTTTTCTAAGTTTGGCCCTCTCTTTGTCTTTTCAATTTCCGTACTTAAACTCATCAATCAATCCTTTCATTTATGTGATAAGCCTGCATGTAAGATAAACATTTACCATAAATTAAAGGTATCTTATGGTATCAGACTTGTTATTATAAAACATGCTTTAGTTAAGGAGTTCCTAATACTTCATGTGCAAAATGATGATATAAAACCTTCATAAAAATGCACTTTTAAATACTAATCACACCCCCAACCAACTTATTACTAGTCCCTAGTAATCAAAGCATTAAAATAGAAAAACAATTTGCAAATTCCACAAAGCAAGGCATTCATCATTCAACTTCCATTAATCTATCCAGATAAACAAACTCTCATTAAATTTATATATCTGCTCAATACCTCTTAAACAAAAT
>Ga0307513_10006252_pt1 | contig 15600 bp, 12 predicted proteins | sample 15_EM_MG_FD_202174 | JGI IMG/M metagenome (GOLD analysis project Ga0307513, IMG submission 202174) | Populus trichocarpa ectomycorrhiza microbial communities from riparian zone in the Pacific Northwest, United States - 15_EM | ecosystem: Host-associated > Plants > Roots > Unclassified | place... | reverse complement strand
AGTGGGCAAGCTGGAAGGCGGGGGGTGCTCACCTGGGCTCCTGTCCCATCGCCATTGCCTTCATCATCATCGCGGAGGCCGTGCATCATTTTCATGTCATTGTTGTGAACTGGCGCTTCCGTGTCCGCGTTTTTGTGTTTGTTTGTCTTCGCGCCGTGGATGAAGGGCATCTATGGGGGTGGTAAGTGAAGAGGGTGTATTCGGTGTGGCTGGAACTCACGCATGGGTCTCCCCTTACACACTCCTCCCCTTGGTGCTTGGTGATTGCTGCAGGGTGGAGAGGTGACAGTGGTGAGCGCTAGCCTTCAGATCTCGGAGGTAAAACCTGACTACATGAGGTCGCTGCTGACACTCTTCATCTAAAAGGGTCCGTCAGAGTAATCAATCAGTAGGAAGCAGATAGCAATATATGCTTACCTTTGTGTTCGAAAGTTGTGAGTGAGGTGGTCGAGAGAGTGACGCAGTGGTTGAAAAAGTGGTTGAGAAAAGATCAACTGTTGTGCCAAGGGGGTACGCCGACCAGAAAAAAATAACTAGGGTCCAATTTTTTATCTCGCCAGGTTTTGGGCAACCTACCTACCTACATAATCAGGCACATCAATATATATGGTAATGTGACATCATCGCCATCAGTGCTTTCCCCTCCAAGCTTGCTCCAAGCCGATACAAAGCTGATAAGCACGTCTTGCAGGCCCAATTTTTGGGCGCTATATGCAAATTTAAGTGTTCAAGGTGGTACTAGCACCATTTAATTCTGTCAGTCCCAGTGGTTGAAGTTTTTCCCTAGACAAGAAAAACTCACCCATCTCGTCTCACAGCCATAGCGGAGGTATTGACACTTGTTTACAGTAGGCATTCAAGTGGTATTCTCCCTTTTGCATGCTAGTGAGGCTCATAAATACACACTGAAAGTTTATATCTGATAGTAAAAATTACCTTTGAATATAATTTTTAGGGTGGGTCCAATTTTTTTTTTCGCAGCCTGGTGGCTCGACCTACCACCCCCCGGTCCGGGAATCTCGGTCCGGGACCCCCTTGTGTTGTGCGATCGATGTCTGGAATTTCCCGGCTTACAAATAATTGAAATCAAATAATCTTTTAGGAATAACTTATGCTGTAGTAAAATGGGAACTATCACGACAACTATGATAATTGCACCATTGAACTCTCAGAAATTCCCTGTTTCTTACGATATAAATTTGACCTATGATTGAAACCAAGGAAATAAAGGTCAGACGAACAGAGGAAAGTGTGAAGAACCTAGTTGAGTTTCACATCAGAAACTCAACTTCACCATGGCTGATGTCAGGAAAACCATGCCCCAACAAACATGTGTACATGAGAATCGAGATATAGTCGCCGGTTTTCGGGAAATGCAGCGCCTCAAGGAAGTAAGTTTCCAGGTGGTGATTAAATGGATAAAAGTAGTAATACCATCCAATATCAAGTAAAAAAGGACAGGGTGTACTTGAAGCTGAGAAAGCAAGTAGATTACAGGCCTCTGCATTGTGATAATTATCGTAAATTATCAGTAAATTATCGAAACGAAGGAACGTGGGGCAGTCACGTTATCGCGTTGCGGAACTTGCCGCCGTACACAATCGCCGGACATTTTGCCGGACATTCCAAATCCCAAACTTACTGAGAGGGTCTGGATTGAAGAAGCGGATGATCTATTTTTATATCGACCCGCCCATCGCGGCATCAAGCCTGGAGGGGACCTCTTAGGCGCCTTACAAGAAACCGACCTAACAGGCCCCTTATCTATTTTTAAACTGCTGCCTTAGGTGCACAAATAAGATTTTGGGCCTTTTAATGCACAGCCCGAGGGTGCTTCCCGTGGCCTAGTTACACCGTGCTGATACCAAGTCGATACATCCTTGTTTCTCTGGGTCCTAGTCCAACGTCTCTTCCCTACCCCCACATCACACTGCTGAAAAATCGGAGGTTTCAGTCTGCATGCCGTTCCTCACAGGTTCCTCAGATGTTCGCATCGATAACAGCTCCCTTTTTGAGATAGCAGGGGACTACGTCATCAACATGACGACAACCAGTTGGTTGCAATTTTTCATTCGAAAGTCCTGACGTTGATGATCTTGAATTAATATTCAGCTAACGCTATACCGACGATACTCGGAAGAAGGAAGGAACGTGACGATAGTGAATTTGATGCAGCAGGCATTATGGTGCGTCGACGGAACCGTGCAGGATCCAATCCGTTCAACTCAATCCGAAATATATAGATTGAAAATAAGCGCCAACGTAGAACGGATGGACTTGTGGTTCGTCAATGAATACTTATCTGCAATGGGTTGTGGCTCATTATTCTGTAACTTAATAGATCGTGAAAAGGGATGAAGTCGACCTGCGTGGAGAGCTGGTCCGTGGGCCTGGTGGCACTTATCGTACACACTCCGCGTATTATGGAAGCCGGGCTGTTGCGGTGAAGGTTTTTGAGGGTCCTCATGCCAGCAAGGTATTCAATGTTTTATTTCCAATCTCATTCAGACCGTTTATTAAAATCCCTTTCAGGATTGTACAGCAACCATGGCTTTATTCAAGAAATTATTGTGCGTCCGTTCGAGTTTATCCAGCTCAGAGCGGTTTTTCGCTTGTCCTAACGAATCGACCGCAGCCATTCCAATGTTCCGAAGATCATAGGAATTTCTGATCCAAGTTCGGCCAACCCTTTTGTCGTTTTTCGTGGAGGTAAGCCCTACGACCTTCTGAAGGTTGATATTTGCCTTAATATCGTCGAGGAATTAGTATCGGAAAAGAGAATCCAGCCCCTGATAGCCAAAGCTTTACGGACAGATCTGAATAGGAGTGTCGAGCTATCAATGAAAGCTGTGAGCTCTCACATCCATGCTAAGTGTTGATATTCATTGTGAGGTACATCATATTAGGTCAAAGGTCTTGCAGTATAACGCTTTTCTATGTTATCCTCCTATTCAAATCTAATCTACGCTTAGGCAGGTTTGAGCTATATTATGTCCCAGAAAATTCCATTACATCGAGATCAGAGCAAGGTGAGCCTGTAAAAATCTTTGCGCCAGGACCCACATTTAGATGTAACGTGCAGAATTTTGATATTCTCGCTGGCGATAATGATGAACCTGTTATAGCAATTCATCCATCCAGCCACTTTGTATCAAATAATTCTGACAGTAAACGGGAAGGTAAAATCATATTGAACGGGCTATGCCACCAGGTGAGTTCTTCCACAAGCACAACCTATTCATCACTGATCACGGAGACGAACTCAGCTCTTCTCTGAGGCTCATTCTATCCTATATGGCAAGTGCTGCATCTACTCCATCATTCCGGGAAATGATCAACGTTGGACGTCAATAGATGATCACCCCGAGCGGAGGATCTTGCATAGCTTTGGTCCTTCTGCTGTGACAGTATCACAATCCGAAGGCACTTCAAACATATCCGACAGCGAAGCAGGATCGACTATCCCACGTCCAGTAGAACAGCCAAAGTCAAGTCAACCACCCCGGCGCGAGGTGCGGTGGGTTAATTTGGGCGCAAACAGCCAATGTCTGGAATCGATTGCCCATCATTTTCAAGATTACATTGATTGCTTCCTACCCTCTTCATCTTCGACATTGCGTCGCATCAGAGCGTCAGGCGATCCATTTACTTTCCACACATGTCCTGGATATCTTCGGGAGGAGATAACACTTACGGCCGAGGTATCAAAAAGTGCCATCGTCTCTCACGGATTTGCCGATCTGGGGGAACGTTGTTCATTTTGCGGGGAACTTGTAGAACTTGATTTTGAAAGGGACTTTGGGAAATGGTTCGACTCGTATAAGGTGGAGGTGAAAGACGGTAAATTCGTCTGAGTTCGTTATCTTAGATAAGATATGATAAGGATGCGATTAGCTCTGCTAATCTCGTCCTAAAGGTACGGTGGATAATAAAATATAATTGATTGATATCACAAGTAGTGATCAAATGGGCGAGAAAGGGTCCGTTTTGACCCAATTAAGACCCGGTTTCTAAGCTCTCAAGCTTAGTGACTCTGTGAGGTGAATGTGCTGTATTCAACTGGGGAAAATACAGGGGTATTTATATAGTACAAACTGGATCTGAGATGAGGTAGATAAAATGGAAAACATATTGTGAGTCATTTATCGGATGTTCCGGAAAAGGAGAAATCGCGATGTGATAATGTGAAATGGTGAAATGTGAAGGAAATTGAGAACGTCGGGATCGTCGGTGCTCCCAATGTTAGTTTGAAGGGTCCAGTATAGTCTGGAATGTGATATTGTGAAAGGATATGGGGGGAGATCTTCGATCGAGTCCCTTTGTGTGTTTGGATTGGGAAAGGGGACGTCCGGCCGTGTGATATGTAATGATGTGCCTTGTGCCAAGAATAGATTGCACCTTTGGTTATTGATGCGCGCGCCGTGCAATAGCGCATTCGTTCTGGTCCCTGGAACATTTTCCTCTCATTTAATCCGCTTGCTCATGACTGTGAGTCCCTTATTTCGTTCTCACACGACAGGGAACCCTTACAGAGGCGCCACAGAGGTTTCGGGATCAGGAAAAGGAAGTCATAGCGGCCAACCCCTCCCCGACGACACAGAATGAGTTGGTGCAAGGCATGGGCACTTTTTCCAGTACGAAAGCAAATCGCAGAGACGGGAAAAGAGTGCTCATGGCCTGTATCAACTGCCGCCAAAAGAAGTCGAAGGTAGATTACCGCATTACACTGCCGTAATTTTTGTGTTCTGACTATCCTCGATCCCAGTGTCGCACACAAGACGAAATACAGATGGAGTATCGCCATTGCATCGACAAGGTGTTCCTTGCCTATACGTCCTAGTCAATCCCTTCCCGATGACACCGAATGCCCCATCGCCTTGATTTCAAAAGGCAGTTTTGGGAATGATTCGCTCTTGGGAAGAGGGTGTTGGGTCTACAGATAAATAAGAAAGGTATACCTGGACTATTGATGAATGGGAAGAGGGTATGAGGCACTACTTGGAGCACGGAAGCTACTGGTTGTCAGTGGATACTGAAACTACATATCCAATCAGAAAACCATTGTTGAGATCTAGCCCCTAGATAAGATCAAAGATAACTAGGTACGATTAGATAGTGTTGATATCATAAGTGGGAGTGGCTCACCTCAGTCAAATGTATAATCGACTGAGGTGGCCCTACGCTACGCTACGGTATATATATGTGTCCATGATGTAGATAAAGGAAAGAGAGAAGAAAGAAATAAAAGAAACATGTTGTTGCTCTTTGTCACGGTGTACCGGCCGGAATCAGACGGATCGCAACAACCATATATGCACTTCTTTTCTCCTGATGAAATATTATGGCATCTCGAGGGTATTATGTCACCATACACTTTCTGACAGTGTGGAACCATCTGGAGTTTTCCTGATTCGTACTATGGAAGTTTGAACTGAACCGAACTTTTGACTGAAGCTGGTGAACACCCTTGGAATCCTATCCTCAAAACTTGCAAGATATGATTTGCAGTGTTGGAAACTCATGTGTGACAGTCTCTGAGGGTTGGGCTGCTTCCTTGTGTGTTTATGGGTTTATTGCCATTACCGTGAAGACACACCAAGAATCACATTATTAATTTGATGCTGGACTGTGTGAAATGGCTTCGAAAACATTGGATTGTTATTAGAATAATAGAATTACGTTGAGAATTTCAAAGAGAGATGATCAGCACTCTAACTCCAGCTTTTTGGGCGCTGAAATTTTATAGGTTTGAACTTGAACTGGACCAGAAACGAGGTCCAGTTCAAATTTCAGGCATTTGGTTGAACAGAACTGTAGGTCTAGTTCACGGTTCAAAAAAAACCATTGAGAACCGGACTGGTCATTGAACCGAACTTCTGCATCACTACAGAGGGACTACTGCAGAGCCTTTAGAATTAGGAAAACTCTAACGTGTTCAATGTTCAATTTTAACCTTTCGAGCTAGATTTCGAAAAGTCTGCAAGTCGCGTAAGTGGCAGATGGTTCATGATAGCTGTAAGTAGAACTTAGACTCATACGGCTCCACAACATACCCGAGAGAGTCCCGCATCGTATAGGGAAAGTTTCGAGCGCTCGTCAGCTCGAAAGCAGAAAGATCAGTGAAAGTCCTCATACTCAATATGCAACTGTACAGTATGTCGCATCATCACCTAAGAGGTCCTAATAATTGGGCGGGGGAGTGGATCTGCTTAAACCTGTTCGTTCTGCCCTCCAAAAAAGGTAAAAATCAGATAAATTCTCTAGTAAACCTTCAGGCGAGTAATGGGACAAATGATTATTGCTAGAATTGCATTCCAGGATAAACGTGGTAGATAAATAATATTAAAACCCACACCCGAGTATTGCGCAGCAAGAGCTCCAGATAAAACCAACCAGCAGACCCACTTGTGCATGCACCGTTCGAACCACTTGCAGAGGGCATATTACGTACTTGTCATACAGTCAGTAAGTCGTTGATTTCCACTGCCACCACTGACGCTTTCAGTTCGTTATGTTGTTAACAGACAATGAAGTCGTACTTTATAAATGTAGCGAGTTATAATGTACATGTTGTAATCCTATTCATTGGCGATGTCCGAATTCCCAAACCCAAATATCTATCCATCCATAGTACACGAGTATCGAGAAAAACAAGAAGACAAGTCCCATTACATGTCACTTCGTAGCCCTTTCGTTGTCGCAGTCTTCGTCGTGTTAATGAAAATATCCAAAGCCCAAGTCGAGAGAAATAAACTTGGAGTCACCGAAACACGTAACGCTTCACCGCTTCCCAACAACACCCACATTCTCCCGCTCCCGCCCACGAGTGGGCGACTCACCCGTCGCAATCGCATTAGCCACATTAAACATCGCCGACCCAGGTCCAAGCTGCAAATTCGACCCCACACTCGGACTCGTACTGGCGACAGCAACGGCAAGATTACCCTGGCTCTGATTCCTCCTCCCCGGCGTCGTCTTACCACCCCCCGGCGCTGGTCCACTCGCCAACGCCGCCGCACGCCACTTGCTCTCCCCCCACCTTACACCCCACTCAATAATCGCCCTATACACCTCCTGGTTAAACGCTACGCATTGGAGTCCCACACACGCGACCTTCAACGCTCCCGATGCGTATAGCTGCGTCGTCTCATAGGTTGTTTGTGGGGTTGTGTTTTTCCGTGCGGAGAGCGTTTCTTTGATGAGCGATGTTTGTGTCTGTACGTGTAAGATGAGTGAGAATGGGTAGGAAAGTGAAGGGAACGTACCTCCGCTGGGAGGTGCTCCCATTCTTTAACGGAGAGATAGTCGAGCATAAACGCTTTATATGAACCTGCGTAGTACCACACGCCGTCCTTGTTATAAAAGCACTCTATGGAGAAAAAAAAAAGTTAGTCATGTCTCCTGAAAATCCCAATCCACACTTACCCGTAGGCTTACTCAACCGCCCCAGCACGTCAATCTTGTTCCACCGATGCGCCGTAGCAATGCGTGGGTTGGTGCTACATTTGAAGGCGGGGACATACATATACCCATGTTCCTCACGGTCCGGACACCATGATGTAGTGATATTTTGGAGGATACGGTACGACGTTAACCTGTAGTTAAATAATAAGTGGGTGTATGCACAAGGAGAAGGACAACACATACTGATTCTTCAGCGTCTACTCGAATCCGTCAGCGTAATTTAATTGAACCAAAGGTAAACGACGTACGACGGGCGCCGCGTTGATAAACTCATGCAGCGTAAATGGCGGCGGGATCAATATCGCGCTGAGGGTATCGTCTGGCGGATTCACGGGAAGCGGGATCTCAGAAAGCACAGCGTGTCGTGCCGCAACGAGTTGCGCCGGGTCGTCCGTTTGCGGTGCGGTATACTAGGTATTACAATTTAGAAGTCAGTTATCTCGATCCACGCAACGTATTGTAGAATATAGATGTTGACATACTGTCTGTTCTGTATTAACCTCGGTAGCCACGCCAGCGTCGACCTTCGTCGGAAACTCGGTTTCGGTTGACGCGTCAACTCGCGCCGGCTGGATGAATGAATTTAAACGCCAAACGCAAAATTCACGCAGCAGCCAAGTCACCTTTGTCAACTTGGAGTTTTCCGAGTACGAAGGCGGCAACGACGGCGATGGCGGGGGAGAAGGAGGAGGCGGTCGTTCCGCAAGCTTAGAATTCAACTCAGCAATCTCAGTGCGAAGGTCCTCCGTGGTGCTTTCGAGGGTGTGTATATGCGCATGGAGAGAGTCAACTTCAACGGCAGCCGCCTGAGGGTCGGACTCGGACTTGAGCAACCCAGTTGCAGCGGCACCATCAACACCGTCCCGCTCAGCTTGGAACTTCTCGATGAGCACATTCTTCTCCGTAATATGGGCGTAGGCATCCGAGAGACGATGTAGCGCGGCGTCGCGAGCGTTGGTAATCTCCGCAACGCGCAGCCTCTCAATCTGTAGCTCCAGCGCCATCTCCGCCATCCTATACGGGTTCTGGGTATCCGTAAACATGGGGTCAAATTTAAGTTGGTGAGTGGCGAGCATGAAAAAAACGCGGAAGGATGACTGAGGGAGGTAAATAAAAAACTCGACTCACGGCGTTCTTTAAAAGCTCGAGCTCCCTTGTGAGTCGGCCTAAATCGTCCATGGCGCTTAGATCGTCTGCGGTAGCTAGGAAATTGTATTGTATGGTTTCCACGCCGCTTTGACCGTGATTGGCCATTGTGGTGAGGAAACGAGGGACAAGGCAAGTAGCGTTGCGCTTTTTGGATCTCCAAATAGGGACAAATTACCGCATTTAGAACGAGTGGCGTTGCGGTCGCTTTGACAAGACAAGATAGTTTTGTCGAACAACCAATGCACTGAGCTCGACTGTCGAGAAGTAGATTTCAAGCAAGAGTTCAGTCAAAATTATTTCTAGCGTTTGTTCTTTATACAAAAAGGAGTGTGCTTCCTCGAGCTCCTTCTGCGTCCATCTAGCGTCCAGCCATGCTCTCTACATAGAGTCGTGGTACGAAGAAAGCATCCTACTAGAGAATGGGCGAAAGAGGCGATCCTCAAGTCTCATCGACCGAGAACGATTAATGTCATTCCTCCTCACTGAATCCTTCCCTGTCATATGCCATGTTTGCTGGCTCTCGCAAAAATCACCGTCAATGACCAGTCACAACTTGTTCCAGAGGAATATAATTCCAGATCGTAGAAGGTACTTTTCAACGCGATAATTTCCTGGTGGGGTTGAAAAATGGACACAGAGTCGATGAAAATAATTCACCAGATGCGGACACAGTGAATCAAGTGCGATGCATCTAACTATGAGCAAGCCGCCCATCTTTGTCTGCCTCGATGCTTTCTTTCATTGGCAACGTAAAATTTACCGCTCTCCAGAGCGAAATTTCAGGCCGAATAGAGAAAAAGAGCGTAAATACGGACACAAGAAGGGCGAGAATGGGTGGGCGTATGCCCATCACCAACAGATGTGGAATAGTGAAGAGACAGCCGCACCCCATTCGCATTCATTATGGGTTGCAAAGTCAGACCAGAGGAGCAGAGAGGACCACAACCAGGTTGAGCTTACTAGCCATCAGTGCAGAACCAGGGACTAAGGGAGCCTGAGGATGAGCCGATGGCAGAAAGCGTGAAACCAGGATTCCTTGCCGTCCCATTCTCGCGACACTGGAGCAGTGCTGTCGGAGAAGGATACCTTGGACAGTGCTAATACAACTGCACAAAATACGAGTCAGCGACCGGAGTAAGAATGTGAAAAAGAAATAGGTCAAGAAAAAAAAGACAAACGTACAAGTAATCTGGCGTGTATCAGACCCACATGCAAAATGTCTATATATTTGTTGGCCTGCCTGGATGAGGCAGACGAACGGGTGGAGGAGGTAGTTGCATGCGACGTCATAATTGTCTCCTCCCTGGTAGTCCGGGAAGTGATCCCCAGAGTGGCGAGTAGGGCCGTTTCTCGGCAGAGAGGTCTGTCTTGTTCATGAATAGGATCTACGAGGAAATGTATCAGTATGAAAATCGAGATGCAGAGAGAAATGGACATGCTATGGGCGTCCTAGTGAACCACCATAAATTACATATCGAACCGAAGAGAGTTAGAGCTTCTTGAATACGATTTTAATAAGAGAACATCAGGAGCGAGAGGAATGCAACAAGAAAAAGAGAACATACCACGCTCCTCATATAAGACCTCATCGTAGTCCCTCATACTCGCCAAGAACAGAAGCCCTGCAGTATTCTCAAACCAAGGGATCCATTTCCTCCGCTCGCCCCTCTGAACATCGATATCAAACAACCTATGTGTTACCTTGCCAACTTAAACTTTGCCTCCGTTGTCTTCACGGAACTGCGGAGTCCCGACCCCGCCGTAAAGGAAGGCGTGCAGCGCTCTCGCGAGTTCCATCTGAATGATTCTGACTCTTTGGCTGTGTACTACTTCAACTCGATCGAGCGCATGGTTTTGCCTTCGTAGGTCCCCACCGACCACACCATAGTGAACGGATGGCGTCACCGACGTGTGCGAGGGTACCTCAGTTTCGATTTGGACGGGGAAGGAGAGGATAGCGATGCGGTGCATGTCATTTTGGAAGGCGAGGGCCAGATTGAGGTAGGACATCGCCTTAAGGTCATGTCGTGAGACAGACCGTATGGATTGGATGGTGTTGGAAAAAATAAGTTGCTTGTACGACTCTCGCTCAAAATCATTGTATCCACAGTTATGGATATTAGCCTCCAGGATAGCACTAGAGAGGAACTTTATGAGTTGTCAGGATAATATTAGTAACGCGAGACAGACCGCATGGATGGTGTTGGAGAAGATAAGTTGCTTGTACGACTCTCGGACAAAATCATTGTATCCACTGTTGTAGATGAGTTTTATGTACTTCAGGAGCGTCGACTTGGAGAATGGTCAGAATAGGAGGACATCCAACAGTATAGATGATGAAACCTTGTCCGATTCTCCAGCTTCCAACAGCAAAATCTTTATATCTTTGTTCGCCATGAGCCTGTCCCTCTGTAGCTGGCTCTCAATCTCGCCGTTGCCTAAGAAGAGGAGGTCAGCCATGAGGAAGATGTTGGGCACGAGATATGGCCGACATAATCGAACTAGACTGCGCACACCGCATTTTTCACTGCGTTGCCAACTTGAAGCAATAACTAGGGCGAAACGAATTAAGTACAGGGGAAACATGAGATACAATGCGAGAGAGCGATATCGAGGGTCACTGTGGATGATCAAAACGTTAACTTTCGTCGTCGAAACTGAGTCTAACGGAGTATAACTGACTGTTTGATTTCCATTACCCGTGTTGAACCCCGCCGGGGAACCACGGATATCAATGTCAACGTTGGCCTCCTGTCTCTTTCTTGCCCCAAGTTCCCTTGGCAGATCAGCAAGAGTGCGCAAGTGCAGTACTTGCAGACCTCCTACTTTTGTGCTTCTTATAGTCAATGACAATCATCGGACGTGATCATGACCATTTGACTGCCAGTGAAGTTCGTTCGTGATCGTCACATGTTGCACAATGCCACATCAGATCGTTCCTTGAACCCTGTACATATTTCCTTCCAAACCTCTCTTCTTTTATGCGCTGTAGCGGACGCAGAGCGGACGCGTGGCCGACGGCTAACTTTTGACAGATCTTGTCTCATTGATTCTCATTCCGTGGCGGGCTATCCTCGCCTCAATATTCTACCATTATTGCTGCTCTCCCTGGTTTTCGTAGGGCGCTGATCAATGCGTAAACAAAACAGGACGAAGTGAAAACTTGCCCTTTCCAACGTATGACAATGTCATGAAGCCGTCTCGGCTGGACGTCTCCTTGTTTCCGGGGGTGATTGATGGTGATCATCGTCACGATATCAATACGAAGTGGGCAGTGTAACCGCCCAACAACTTGACTATGAACACCGACCACGACTCCGGCTGTCTTTTCTGCTGGCCGCGGCGTAGAAAGGTGAAGAAGGTGCAGGAAAAAGCGGCGAAACTTCTTGTATGTGTTCATTCCCGTTTCCTTGGAATAAACTATCGATTGAACCTGCCTAGCCTTTGCCAGAAAGTGAAAGGAAAGAAGAACCCGCTCTTGTGCCGACCAAAACAGAATACGCATTCGAAGCAACAAAAAAGACTATCGACATATTAAAGGGTGCTGCCGGGTTGGTGGGAGTTCCCCTCGTCAAAGAGGTGCTGGATGTGGGTCTTGCGATGATAATGACCTGTGAGGCGAGTAAATTTTGAATTTTGAATCGTTGTTCCGGCTCCTGACAACGGTGTCGTCCCTAAGGCAGTGAACGAGGTTCAGGAGAAGGTCGCTCAACTAAAGAACCGTGTGGCCGAGTTTCTACTTGTTATCGCCAAAGTTGCAAAGAATATGGAAAATTCACTTATGAAAACTTCAAACGATGTCATGGATGAGCTTAAAGAACTGAAAGAGTGCGTTAGGAAGAATCCCCCTCCACGTTGGTTTTGCTCACGTCCATGTCCATAAACTTGAAGGTGTCTTACGTTGATTACCCATCGTCTTCAAGCAATCAAGGATCAAAACCTCATCTTGACCACTCTGCTCCCTGAGGCAAATAATAAAGCGATCGACGAATGTGTGACTACATTCCAGGATAGCATAGCCCGATTCCAGGTAAGCCTTGCTCGCATCTCATGCCCACTGGGGCGGATACTGAACTACCATTTTTAGACTTTACGTGGTCTCCACGCTGCCGAGGATCTATCCCGACTCCAGACACAGCTGGGAGATATCTATGGAATCGCGATGGCAGTGGCGCAGAAGGTAGACCTCATTGGGGACCAGGTACACGACATGAAAAGTTCAGTTGATGATCTGAAGGCGATGATGACTCGAGTAGACCGCAACGCGACCGCCTCAGCGGCGGAGATGCCTGTCCCTCCTACCATCTTTATCGGACGTGATGCGGTGGTCAACAAGATTGCCGATCATCTCGTTAGCGGCGACGTTGCCCGCTCGCGAGTCTTTATTTTGGCTCCAGGGGGAATGGGGAAGACATCGACTGCCCTGGCGGTTATGAAACACCCGTCGATAATGACGAAATTTGCAAAGGAGCGACAATTCTGGGTGCCTTGTATTAGCGCAAACTCACCCAGTACCTTCCTCGCCCATCTTTCCTGCAATCTTCGCGTGACGAGACAAACGGGCGACCCCCTCGGCGATATTCTTGCTACCCTCAAGACAACCGAAGAGCCACGAGTTATTCTTCTAGATAATTTCGAGACGCCCTGGCATCCTGTAGAGGGCAACCAAGAATCAGTGGGGGACGTGCTTCGTGCACTCTCTTTGTTACCTCACGTCGCAATTCTCGTCACCATGAGATCCGAGTTCCCTCCTCTCGACGAATGGATTTATGAACCACTTTCCCATGTCGAACCCCATGACTCTCGTCAAATTTACACCGCTATTGATCCCCGTGCAGGTAATGATCCCAAACTCGATGAGCTCCTGCACGTGTTGGGTCATCTACCATATGCCGTCACGCTCATGGCAACATTGGGGAAACGCTCCCTCTCGAGTCCAGAGAGATTACTCGAGCGGTGGAACGAGACAGGGACGGATATGCTCTCCAAGGCTCAAAGCGGCATGGACCATTCCATCGAATTGTCTCTCCAATTCGTGGCTCATTCTGAAAATGCCATCATGCTCCTTCAAGTCCTTTCCATGCTTCCGGCTGGTCTGGACCACAGCCACCTTGACTTTTGGATCCCGTCCTGGCAACCAGAATCTGTGGATGCACTTCGCGACGCGGCGTTGGTTCTCGTCATTGCGCAAGACACCGGGAGCGTCCATGAACATCGCCTATTCGTTCTCCCCGTCGTTCAGTCCTATATGAACCAACGCAACCGGATACCTGACGATATCCGTCAAAGTGTTTACGCCACATCCTGCCGCTTCCTGGAGTTGCACAAGTCCCCCGTGAAAGGCCCAAATAACCCAGAGTTTCAGCGCGATATTGCTGCTATCACTGCTCAAGTTCTCAACATCCAGGCATTGCTCACAGAGATTATCCACGACGAGACAGGAACCACAGGGCGACTTCACTCCCCTTCCATGTCATCATCGTCAATCACCAAGACACCTTGCTCGGCTAAGCCCACTATCCAGCCTGAGCGGCTAGACGCGTTATTGACGTTCGCGTGGTACCAACGATGGACCAAACCCCACACCTTGATTGCTGAGTATGCACTGAAACTGGCAGAGGGTGCAAAGGATGCCCCGCGGACGGCGGATGCCGTATTCTGCCTCGGTTCCGTTTTGTTGGAACAAAGTCAATATCAAGAGGGACGTGCCCGCTTTGACGAGGCTAGGGACCTCTTTTCAGCTCTTGGCGATGACCTCCGAGCCTTTCGTTCCGAAATGGAGAGCGTCAGGGCTGCTACATTTTATTTCGGTGCAAACGACCAGCTTCTATCACAATCCCAGTTTCGTTGGAACTCCCGACAACACATCGCCGAGATATCCGCTTTGATGCCTTTTTACAGTGGAGAGGTACATTTCTACCTCATGCACACGGAAGGAGCCTTGGAAGAGCTACAAGAGGCAAAGACACTGTTAATCGACTTGAACTACCACCACGAGGCCGCGCATTGCATGTTGGTGACGGGCAGGTGTTTGGCTGTTTTAGGGCGATACCATCGTGCTCTGGAGGTTGTGGATGAAACGATTAGGCTCTATGAGCACCTCGGCTTGCCTCATGATCGAGGATTTCTAAACAAGAGCCGATATCTGAAGGGCGCTGATATCTGGGACGAACAGTTAAGCACTACCCTCGAAATTGCATTACAGCGATCTCAAGAGCTTGGGAACCCATTGCACGCCGCTTTGGTGCTGGATGAATTCGGAGAGCTGTATGTCCACCGTAAGGATTGGGCTGCTGCCCGTCTTGCATATCGGGAGCTTATCAGAGAACTCGCTGGATTCTCCGATTATACGACCTCTCGGGTCCTTGTCAACACCGAGAACAATCTCCTTTACATCGATGCGCAGGAAACTAATCGTTCAGATAGCAGCGTCGAATTCCGGCCTCCCCAAAGATTTTGACGTTAGTCAGCGAAATACAAAGCTGAGGCTGCCAGAAATGAATAGTTTAAAATTGTTCTCTTATTTTATTCTTTTTCGAGCACGGTCACTACCTGAGATCGTCCAACGTGATGAAGTATTTGTCATTTGGCAGCTCACATTCGCATTCGGACCTATAATTTTGGTGTCTGGGGACCGCTAGGGCATCACCCAGAGGAATGAGGGCTTTCCGAGTACTTCTCTAAGAAAATGCCCAGACAGTATGGTTCATCAAACAAAGTACTCACTTAGACGCCTTCCGAATTGACTCAATTGAGTATATTATTGGTCAAATACTCGCCTATGGCCCATATCATTTGGATCAGTGATAGATCATGATCTTGTGCATTTTATCTTCTTCTGCAGCTCGTTTTACTACAATAACCCTGCTATTAAAAACAAGATCATTCCTTCTTTCCCCTGGAACCTTTTAAGAGTGCACGTTCTATCAAAAAATAAAATAAAATAAACTACATCTTTGTCTGGTACTAGTAGACAAAATATTGATC
>Ga0307513_10006251_pt1 | contig 15603 bp, 8 predicted proteins | sample 15_EM_MG_FD_202174 | JGI IMG/M metagenome (GOLD analysis project Ga0307513, IMG submission 202174) | Populus trichocarpa ectomycorrhiza microbial communities from riparian zone in the Pacific Northwest, United States - 15_EM | ecosystem: Host-associated > Plants > Roots > Unclassified | place... | reverse complement strand
TGCTTCACCCATCCGACCCATAATCGCGCCTTGACCGTCCGTGAAGGCGCCAGACTCCAGGGCTTCAAGGACTCTTTCGAATTCCTCGGACCGCGCGAAGCCCAGTATCGCCAGGTCGGGAATGCCGTCCCGCCGTATTTCATGATGCAGTTGGTCAAATATCTGCAAGGCTGCGAAGCAGGTGTCCCGGCCCGCATCACCTCTGCCTTCCTCGAGAGCGGCCGGAAGCTGCCAAACATGGTGAAGCGGTTCACGAACAAGAAGAACGACTCCACCAGATCGCGCGACGGCTATGGCGGTGGAACCTACTGGCCAGCGGGATGGGGCGAACCTATCGCTGCAGACGCCGTCGCTGCGAACGGTTACCGCCTGAAGGACACCCCATTGCGCTATCGTCGCCGTGACGAGTGGCGCGTGAACCGGGACCGATTCGTCCATCAGGACATCGTCAAGGTGTTCGAGATCCAGAGGCTCCTGCAGTCCCCGAACGGCACGATCGCGCTGCCCCTCGTGAAAGAGGACGACGTGGACGCCATCGATCGCGCCATCGTCCAGCTTCTTGCGATCGTGGGGTCGCGAACAGGCGCGATAGAGGTGCAGGCTCCGGTTCGATACGTACGCGCTCGGATGAAGCTCCTCCACAACCAATTGAGCGAGAAACTCGCGTCGGGCCTGCCGGAAATCGAAATTTCCGACGAGGAGGGTTCGATCCGATTTGGGAAGGCAGACGCGTTACCGCAATTCGCCCGCCTGGCGTTCGAGGACTCCGATCTTGCAGAGGACAGTCCCATCCGAGGGCCGCATCTCGTGCTGCATTGGCTGCCCCTGAAAGGGGAGGTCCGACAGTTCAAAAATAGTCCGCATGCCGAGCGTTGATTGTGGTTGCGCCGACAAAGCAGTTGCTCGACCTTAGATAGGCGGGGACGATTCGGGGGATGAGGAGTTGGCGAGTTTCGAGGAGGAATGTATCGAGAGATACTTTCTCGCGCCCGGAAGTTCTGGGCCGATCGGCAGCGTGTACGTGGCCGACGACGACCTTCTGGAGATCTTCGGGGTTGCCGACCTGACAACCGCCCGCGAGCGGCTCCTCAAAAACCTTCCCCACATCCTCATCCTGCGACAGTGGCTTTCCGGCGAAATCCGACCGACGCGCGGGAAGGCGCCGAACTATGTGAGGATGCTGGCCTTCCTCTGCTGGATGCAGACCACGGAGATGCCCGAGCGGCGTGATCGTGATTTTCGCGAACTCCTGGGAAAGCAACTTGGCGCCAACTTTACAGGCGCAAACATGAGCGGCCTGAACCACATGTGGGAGCACCTTCGCGACTTCCTGGCGCGCGAGCACGGTGTCGTTCTCGTCCTGCCTGACATCCATCCGAATTTCACACGGATCGGGCGGACGTTGCAGTTGGCGTTCCCAACATGGCGCGACAGGTCCGCGCTTAGGAAGCTGAAGAAATTCATCCCTGAAGCGATCCTGCTGGATCCGCTCATGGTATCGAACAGCATCCGAACGACACGACGTATCCTCGGCGATACCATGCAATCGTTTGAGTACAACTTCGACGAATTCGACGAGGCAAGGAAGAGGGGGAGCCGTGAATACGAGGAGACTCAGTTTTGGCGCGCCTGGTACGCGGTCGTAGCTGAGGAAATCGCAATCGAGGAGATCGAGGTCGTAGAAAGCGATTTCGGTGGGTACGAGCTATTCCGCGTCCCTCCTGTTGGCGAGCGCGTCTCGTTAGCTTCTCCCGAGGAAGCGCTAAAGCTCGTGCCGAAGCCACTTGCAAAGCTTATCTCCAAAGGTCTGGTGTTCCTCGACAGCCTTGGGTTCGGAAGGTATCGCGCTCAGGCGGTTGCCGAAACGGGCACCTTTTTGATGCGTGTGTCGAAGTTCTCCCAGTGCGATCCCACGTCCATACGCTCGTCTGCCGCGATCAATTCGAGTTGGGTCGTGGCCACATTCCGTGGAAAGCTCGGCGAGCGCACGCCGCCCGCGTCCAGCAAACGCGAGTTCGGTTGGCACGATGGCATCAGGATCGGATCAGCCGCTTATCTAGGAAGATCGCCCCTCACTCCATCGATCACGGGACCCCTTCCCGAGGCCATCCAGGTAGAAGCTGAGGGAAAGCCAGTAAGTCTTGTGCGGGTTGGTGATGAGATGGTGTTGGCGCCGGGAATCTATTCCGGTACCGTCGTGGCTCGTAGTCTTGGCGCCAGTCAGGAGGTTCTGATGGTCCTTCGGGCGAACGAGGTCAGCGAGATACGCAGGCAGGCGTTCGACCCAGCCAGATACTTGCCCGAAGACGAATTCCACTACGGCACGGCGCCGACGACAGGAATAGAGTTCGATATCTGGTCCGGAGAACGCTTCGATCCAGGCCACGAAATCGTGGCGATGGGAGAGGGGCTGTATGAGCGAACGGCTCGTGGACTTCCATTTTCCGAAGCTGTCGACATCGTGCGCAAGGCAATCGCGTTGACCGAGGATCATCCCTCCGAATGGGATGTCCTCCGATCATTCTTCGACGCTGGTTGGATTGAGCCGACATTTCTGCGCCACTTCCCGGCACGGCGGCTTCTGCAGACCGAACTTGGCGCGAGATCGGTCGGCGGCGATGCTGTCATCATATGTGGCCCAACCCCACTGGCCGTCGTCGATCGGCTGTCTGTTGCAGCACGCACGGCCGGAGGAATCCTGGAAACCTGGAACGGCGCGTCACCTTGGGTGCTTCCAAGATACGTCGTCCGTGTCCCAGACGATCAGTCACGACGGGAATTTCTGCGACGAGCGGAAATACGAGAGCTGCCACCGTCCGGACAAGCGGTGGCAGATCTCGCGGATCACGGCGACCCTCACGGGTTCCAGGTCGTCGGCAAACTCAAGGCCGACCGAGGTTTTTTCAACGCGTGCTTCGAAGACAAAATGGCCGACGGGCTCTATCGCCTGGAGCGGCCCGGATCGAACAGCCTTTTCGTGCACCGGTCCATCGTTCCAGGCAAGCGCGATCAGAACTACACGTCCCCATCCGTCGCGCTCCTGTCCCACCATCTGCGTTTGGGCAGTGTCCTGTTCGCTTACGACGGCTTCGTAATGACGTCTTGCGCCGCGAGGATGATGCTGCCTTCGAGCTGGGCGAGGTGGGCATCGGATCGCGCACTTTGCAATCCCGGCCCCGGCAAGGGATCTGGGGCTTGGAAATACGAGTACCCGGCCGAGGACAGGACGATCGAAGAAATCGCTAGTTTGCTTCCGATTAGACTGCAGCGAGACACGGCGCTCGGGTGGCGTGACAGATTCGTGTTGTCGGCTTCGAACCGCGATCGGAAAATTTATGACAGCCTTTATCGGGGCATCCGGATGGCGGCAGCCATGCATAGGAAGAGCAAGTGAATGTCAGGTTCAGGTAAGTCAGTCTATCAGGTGACGCAAATCCTTACGCACGGCGTGGCGCTCATCTCCGAAGTCAGGGAAGGCGAAACGGCCGGCGCTCGGATCCGCGAGACGAAGGACGCAAACGTGGTCCTGTGCGGGGTCGGATCGTTCTGGCTTCTCACCGGGGACAAGGATGACACGAAGCTTGTGATCGAGAAACCGGAGGATCCACGCCAGCCCGGGTGGCCAATGGTCTCGCTACTCACGTCTCCGATCCGCGGCAGTTCGGCATTCAAACTCCCCTCCAGCGTGGAGGCGTTCGATGAACCCGGTCGCTACGGCGTCCGATCCTTCGCGACGGCTACGAGACTTTCTGTCGGCTACAGTGCGCGCGATATCGGTTACGAGGACGTCGTTGCCCGGTTGCGGGATGGAAGCCTCTCCATTCCTTCCAACGATGTGAGTGCTATCGAGGTGAAAGCGGGCGTGTGGCTTACAACGCAGTTTGTCCGCAACTCATCGGGCCACTACGGACTTGCGCCGGGCGCGACGGCGCGCTCGCTCTTCGTCACGGCCATGGAAAGCCGTGCAGATATGATAAGACTTCCGTCCGGGTTGATCGTATTCCTGTCCCAGCCACGGTGGAGATTCGCCGAGGAGGCGGATCTCAGACCAGAGAACGAAGTCATTGCGTCCGCCGAAAAGTGGCTTGCGCGGGCGAAATCCGCGGCCGAAGCAATGGGTGAAAAGGCGGGAGAATTCGTCGAAGTGCTCCGGCATCTCGTCGCGAGCACCGTCAACCCGGAAGAGAAGGCTGACCTCACGGCGGCCGCGCGGCTGCTAGCAGGGCGCCAGTCCCTACTCGACGTGATGCCGCAGATGCTCGCAAGGGATCCCGCCTTCCAGGAGAGGATCAGCGAATACGAAGCCGCTGAAAGGGAACGCCTGAAGACCGAGTTGCATTCGCAACTGGAAGCAGAAGTACAGTCGGAGACATCGCGCCTCCAGGAAATTCGGGCGGAGATTATCGACGCAGAAACTCGGTTGGCGATCGCCGATCGGCGCGAAGTCCTTCTCAGGCATGAAGCCGAGAAGCATGACGAGGCTATACGAGTAAAAATTGCCGAGGCCGCAAAACACGTACAGGACGAGGCCAGGGCTCGCACGGACGACATGCGAAAGGAGATGGATATGCTGCGGGAGACAGTCTCGCAGTTGGCGATTCCGGCGGCGGTAACGATAGAGACTCCACGGGTACCGGAACCCGAGTCCGCGCCGCTGATGCAGGTCGACCAGCCGCCAGAGCTGGCCATCTCAATTGCCCGAGTAGACGAGAATGCACGTAAGAGCATCATGGCCGGGCTCTCTTCGGCCACCGGGATATCGAGTGCGGATCTTGTCTCCATCCTGCTCCGGTCGACGGAAGACATCCCAGTCCTGATCGGCGAGCACGCAGCCGCCACAGCAGCGGACATCGTCGCCGCCATAGGCGGAGAAGACAGTGCGGTTGCCTTTTGCGATCCGTCTCGCATCTCCTGGCAGGATCTTATGTGCGACGAAACCTCGGATCTGGCGGCTGCGGTGGCGAGGGCAAAAGCCAATCCCGACGTGCTCGTGTCAATCGCCATGTGCGGCATCACCAATGGCCCATGCGAATACTGGGTTCCTCAGTTCATCGAGTCTCGCCGGATCGGACGGCTTCCTCGCAACTTGGCGATCATCGCCAGTGTCGGCGTGGATGGGATGCGCGTCTCCGTCCCGGATTCCATCCTTCGGTTCCTGGTGCCGTTCGTTGTTCCCGACACGGCAAAGCCAGTTCGAAAGCTGTTTGCAGGCGCTTGGACAGCGGACCTGGAATTCAACCGAGGTCGCCTGGTCGAAGCGCGCGAGGTCTTTTCCGACATAGAGGGCCTCGACGGAACGGCGCTACAGAGAATGGCCAAGACGCTGTCGCGCACGCCTGCAGACATCTCGATCGCCGACGTCGGCAAATCGTTCGTCCGGCACGCTCAATGGCTGGCGACGATATCCGCCGACGGGCAATATGATTTCAAGAACAATTTCAAGAATATCGAGGGCTGAGCATGTTCGATCCTATTGGTGGTTTCAACAGGATGATCGAGCAGTTCCTGGTGTATCTCGATACTGCCTACCGCATCGATGATCCGAAGGTTTCCGCAATGCGCAGAGAACTTCTCTCGATGCCTGGGCAACTCGCGCTGGACCCGATATTCGAGGCCGTCCCCCGATACGAAACCGCGGGCCACGGTCTTGAGGCGCTGGTCGAAGATCCCGAAGGCAAGCTTCCGGGCTTCACGAGACCGGAAAGACTGGCCTTCGTTGAACTCGCCCTAGCGGGGCTGTTCGACTGCGACAAGAAGAGCGTCGAGCTCAAAGGTGCGTACGATCCCTACCTCCATCAGGTTCAGATGCTGTCGAAGGGCGTGACCGACGGAACGCCGGGCATCGTCACCTCGGGCACTGGTTCCGGGAAGACGGAGTCGTTCATGCTACCGATCCTCGCTCAGCTCGCGAAGGAGGCGAGGACCTGGCCCGCACCGCTGAGGCCCGTCGATGACGACTGGCTCGAAAAGGGGGAGGAGTTCAAGTTCCATCGCCGACACGAACACCCTGACCGTCCGAAGGCGATCCGCGCCCTTATCCTGTATCCACTGAACGCCCTCGTTGAAGACCAGATGGTGCGACTCCGCAAGGCTCTGGACTCGCCGGACGCTCAGGCTGTCATGAAGAAGCACTTCAAGGGCAATCGCCTCTTCTTCGGTCGTTATACCGGGAAGTCTCCGGTGACTGGATTCCTCGAGCATCCGCGGAGGAACAAGGACAAATCCTGGAAGAAGAGAAACGGCCGCGCCAGACGCGAGCTCAAGGTGGAACTGCAGCGGTATCAGTCGATTCACGGACGGTTGGACGCCGACAGCGATCCCGATCTCCACTACATCTTTCCGACGACGGACGGCAGCGAGCTGATCTCCCGCTGGGACATGCAGAAGACGCCGCCGGACATCCTGGTTACCAACCAATCGATCCTGAACGCCATGCTCGTCCGAGAGGTAGAGGACAACATTCTCGCCCAGACCCGGCAATGGCTGACCGAAAACGACGATGCAAGGTTCTATCTCGTTCTCGACGAGCTTCATCTCGTGCGCGGATCCGCGGGTGCGGAAATGGCTGGCCTGCTCAAGGTATTCCTGGAACGCATTGGGCTGACGGATACGGCCCACGCTCACAAGCTTCGCATCCTCTCGTCGTCGGCTTCGCTCCCTATGGACGAGAAAAACGCGGAAGCAAGTATCGAATACCTCATAAACATGTTCGGAGATGCCGGAACCGCAGGATCTGCCAACTCCGACCAGGTTTGGCGGGACAGCGTCGTCACGGGGAGACCGGTAGTCGTCCCGCGTCCTGAGCGGACGCCGACGCGCAGCAGCCTCGTTGAACTTGGGCGGGCGCTGGACGACCTCGATTATAGGAAACAGCCAGCCGAGTTGCTGGCACGGTTCATCGATGCAGCAAAGAGTCTGCCGGGATCGGCGACCGTCGCATCGAGATCCCTTATGCTCGACGCGACAGCTTCAACTGCCGCCATGCTCGATTTCGCCATGCAGGACGAGCAGAAGCCCGGCGCCAAAAAGCCGCGGTCCGTTGGGGAGATTGGCAAAATCCTGTTTGGCGAAGAGGACAGGGATGCTGTCCGCGGTCTTCTCGCGCTTCGTGCCATTCCAGATCTGCCAGACAACGTCTTACCAGAAGAGCTTTGCCCCTCCCGTGGCACGATTGCCAGCCTTCCGGGCTTCCGAATGCACAGCTTCGTCCGCAACATCGAAGGTCTCTTCTCATCGGTCGGACGTGACGAAGGTGGCGCCGTTTCATGGGGACGTCCCAGCATCGAACGCGGCCAGGACTATGACGAGAACTCAGGAGCAGGCGGCCGGAAGCGTCTATTCGAGATGCTTTACTGCGAAGCCTGCGGAGATCTCTACGTCGGCGGCAAACGCGGAGAAGTGGATCCTGGATCGTCCCGACGCGTGTCACTTCTGCCAGCACCTCAGGAACTCGAGAAGCTTCCAGAAAGCGCTTCGTCTCTCCGGTTCGAAGACGCCAGCTTCCGAGAATTCGCGCTCTTCTGGCCATATCAAAGAACGCCGGAGCGCGAGATCAGGGTCGATCAGACCCCCTACGAGTGGATCAAAGGCTATCTCAACCCACGCACAGGCGTCATCGGCGAGACGGAGGAGGCCGAGAGCGTCAGTGGATTCCTATTGCGCTGGCGAGGCGACGACAAGTTCCACAAGCGAACCATCGAGGACGATGGCACGGCAGTTCCATATTGCTGTGCAAAATGCGGGACCGATTACTCCGGTCGCTATCGGCAAGCGAACTCGAAGCGAAGGGAAGGGCGCCTTTCTCCGATCCGAAGCTTCAGGACCGGTTTCGGAAAGACCTCCCAGCTCTTGGCTACCGAGCTCGTCGCGGCGCTGAAGTCACAGGGTGGTGACGGCAAGCTCGTAGCATTCTCCGATAGTCGCGAAGATGCCGCGACCCTGGTGCTCGACGTCGAAGTGCAGCATCAGCGAGATCTCCGCCGAGAAATCCTGATTTCCGCTGCGACCCGTCTGGCTGCCGATCACAGTTTCACAGAGGAAGACGAAGCCGAGCTGAAGCGCCTTCGAGCTGAGATCTCCGAACTGATGGCGGATGACAAGGATTACGACCACTTGGTCCCAAGAGAAACGGCGCTCAAGAAGCGGAAGAATGCCGCCGGAAAGCCACCGAGCGTGCCGCTAAGCAACCTGTTCGAATTCGCCCGGGAGAACGTGAGCTACGAGACGCGTCCGATCCTGTCGGAGCTGATGAGTCTTGGTTCGACTCCCGTCGAAGGCGCGGACACGATCCATACGCGCGTGTCCAACAAGCCGTGGCACACATTCTTCAATCAGGGACCGAACGGAAAAATCACCTGGAAGAAGGAGGATCTCAACGAGAAGATCGAGACGATCTCACGAGCGAGGCTCAAGGTTCAGAAGGGCCAGCCGCCAGAGGCCACCGATCTCCTGTTCAGTAAAACCTACTTCGCCCTCGAGGAAACGGGGCTCGGATGGCCAAGCTTCTATGGCTCCGAGGAATACACACCCGAGAAGTCTCGCGACGACGCCATGCTGCGCATCTTCGCGGACGCCTACCGCATCACGCCGAACCTCTACATGGAAGAGGCTCGGACGGATTGGAAGTCAGCCTTCGACATGCTAGGACGCGGTGACAACCGCATGCGGCGCCTTATGACTAAGCTGTTCCAGCATCCCGAGAAGGAGTGCGACGACTTTCTCAACAGGCTCAGAACGACCCTGAAGCAGACACGCCTCGCAGGCTCGATCGACATCAGCATGCTCTATTTCAGGGCGGCAGCACCGTCAGACAAGGCGTGGCGATGTGAACGCTGCGGCCGCGTTCATCTTCATGAGGGTTTCGGCAAATGCACGCGCTGCGGCGAAACACTTACACGCCCGGAGGAACTGACTGCCTCCGTCATTGCAGACGGCAACTTCCTCGGCCGAAGGGTGAAGCGCTCCGTCGAGAGCAACGAACCGCTGTTCCGATTGAAGTGCGAGGAACTGACCGGACAGACGAGCGATCCCGCCGAGCGCCTCCAGCAGTTCAAGGGCGTGTTTGTCAAGGCTCACGACGAGACTGACGCGGACTTCAAGTGGCGCAAGCTCTTCGATACCGTTGACCTGCTCTCAGTGACTACCACGATGGAAGTCGGTGTCGACATTGGCTCCCTCCAGGCGGTCTATCAGGGCAACATGCCGCCCCAGCGCTTCAATTATCAGCAGCGTGTCGGTCGCGCCGGGCGACGTGGCCAGGCTTTCTCGACAGTCCTCACGGTCTGCCGGAGCAAGAGCCACGACATCCACTACTTCCATAATCCGATCGAGATTACCGGATCTGCACCGCCTCCGCCGTTCATCACGACGGGGCTCACCGACATCCCCTCGCGCCTCCTCAGAAAGTTCTGGCTCGTTGACGCATTCAAGGTGCTGCGCAGGAACGCTGGCCTGGCGTGGGCGGGCGACAACATGGTTCCCGGCGACATCCATGGCGAATTCCTCTACTGCAGCGAATACTTCCGTAACGACCAGAACTGGCGTGCCAAGCTCGCATCAGCACTCTCGGAAACGGACGGTCATCGCCTTCGCCTTGCACGGATACTGGCACATGCCTCCAACTGCGATTTCGGCAAGATCGTCTCGGTCGTGACCGCCGATAAGGTCTTGGCAGCGATCGATGACCTCTTCGAAGAGTTCGGACAGCAGGACGAGGGCATCGCGGCCGCACTGGCGGCACGTGGGTTGCTGCCGCTCTACGGAATGCCTACGCGCACCCGGAATCTTTACGTCGACCTTCAGAAGGTGAAAGGAAGCCCCGAGGCCGAATGGGAGACGATCGACCGTGACCAGGACATGGCGATCTTCGACTTCGCTCCAGGAAACGTTCGGACGCGCGAAAAGCTCCGCCATCGATGCGTCGGGTTCACGGGTGTGATCCCTGATCCCGACCAGCACGCCACGGATTTCAGTGCCCCGATCAAACCGTTCGGCCAGTGGTGGAAAGACGATTTTCGCCTGCGCTTCTGCGGTGCCTGCGGAGCCTGGAGCAGGGGAGGGAACGAGACTGCCCATTGCCCGTCCTGCGGCGCCGAGCACACAGATCCCGGTATCCGATGCGTGACGCCCTCCGGGTATCGTACCGAGTTCCGTCCGACGGACGAAAACCTGGCCTCGAAGGTTGGTCAGAGAATGACGCTGGCAAGCATCGGCAACGTCGACAAGCAGAAAACCGACCAGAACTTGCAGGTAAATTTCGCGGAGCAATCCGAAATCTTCCTCGTCAATCCGGGTTCTCGGGATGATAACGACTTCACAGGCTACCAGATCCAGGAGGCCGTGGATCAGGATGCCCAGCAGATCTGGTGGTGGAGAAACTCGCGGCCAGTGGTGAAGTTGGCGGGGCAGGCTATCAGTTCCGATGTCATCGCCGAGGATCAGGGTGCCCGCTACAAGGCCGACGAGACCGTCATCAACGCGTGGCTCGCTTCCACCAAGATTACTAACTCTCTCCAGATCAGCCCCATCCGGCTGAATCCAAACCTACGCCTCCTCGACATGGATATCGGCCTTTCCATGGGACGCCGCGATCCGTCGAGAACAAGCGTTCGCGCCGCGGCAATATCTGCGACCGAGATACTGGTCCAGCGAGCCGCGCTCGACCTCGATATTGCACCGGAAGAGTTCGACGCGCTTGCCCCGAACATAGTGGTGACCGCCTCGGGAGAAAGGCTGCCCTACCTACAAATCTCCGACGCTCTCCCGAACGGCTCGGGCTTCTGCCGACACCTTCTCGGCGACAGCACAATCCCTGTCTCTGGCCTCATAACAAGCATCCTGGACAAAGCCGACGAATGGCCACGCAACGCCGTCGCCGACGCTGCCCATATGGCTCGTTGCGGATCGTCCTGCTACCGATGCCTGCAGAGGTACAACAACAGGAATTTCCATGGCCTGCTCGACTGGCGCTTGGGCTTGGCATACCTGAGATCGGTCGCCGATCCGGGCTACGAGGCAGGGTTCGATGGAAATTACGGATGCTTCGAGATCAGAGACTGGACCGCGACGTCGATCGACCTCGCCCAGCAGACAAAGACCTTCATCCCCGGGAACACTGTCGATCACGTTAGCGGAAGGAAAGACATCCCCATCTTCTCGCTCGATGACCGCAACAACAAGTGGGCCGTCGTCGTACATCCGCTCTGGGATGCGAAGAAGCTATTCGACGGGCTGGGCCTCGGTCGCAGCTATGTCGCCGTCGACAGCTTCGAACTGTCCAGACGTCCGCTCCACGTCCTGCAACGAGCTCGCGCTGCGACGCGGTGAGGGCGTCGCTGCTCTACGTTCTTCGGCGGTCGACACGATCCTCTCCACGATCGCTTCGACCGCTTCATGCTCCCAGAATCGGAGTGTCGTCCAACCGATATCATCGAGATGCGCGCGCACTCGCATGTCGCGCGCGCGATTGCGCTCTATCTTCTCCATCCAGAATCCGGTGTTCTTTTTCACCAACGGTGGGTGGGCTTCGCACCCATGCCAGAAGCAGCCATCGAGGAATACAGCGATCCTGGCGCCGGGCAGGGCGAGATCGCACGTGATCCGCTTCATTCCAGAAACGGGGTAATGGATCCGGTAGCGGAGCCCTCTCGCAAAGAGCTTCGATCGTACAGACATCTCGAACGGGTTGTCACGAGCGCGGGTGCGTTGCATGCGGCGGCGAACGGCTGCTGTCGGGGGCGAGACCATGATTGTGCCAGTACCCCCTCTCAATGGCGCCATCATGGCACGCCGGGATTCCTTTGCGGCAGACTGATGAGGCTTATCATCGTGGGGATCGTGATTATTACAATGCGTTTCGCGGCAGCCGCGTCGAACTGCTGCTCACTGAGCCCCCGAGCCACTGAAGGTTTGCGCACTTGCGGTGCCTCTTCATTTTCGGTAGCCGTGGGAAGCGTCTCGCTATAGCCTCCCCGACGCCCTGATACACCGCTAAGCTTCTAAGGGAATACGACTCCGAGTATCACTTCCTGTTCAGCCACATTTTGAAGTTCACCAAAACAGCGGACGCGGATGATGACCATGGCTACATGCTGCCGAATGTGATGCGCCGCGTGCTCGACGTGTTTCTTGCCTTCAAGTGCTCAGGCAGTTCGGAGCTCAATGGGCAGATGGAGAAACTCTACGGCGACTATCCGGAACTCGATCGCGATAGACTGAGGGCCCTCGAGCGCCTGTCCCAGATCGAGTCTCACTCGGATAATCTCGATGACCTTCTATCTTTCTCGTCTATAACCTTGGAAGTAACACGAGCAGCCGCCAACGCTTTGATCGAGATGATGGAGCACGTCGACCCGAAGCATCTCGCAGGAGTAAGAAAACTCTGTAAGTGATGGCGTTCGTGGCCCAATTGTCGAAGATTACCATCCGCGCTCGACGTTCAGCGGCGTCCCAATGTCATCCTCCGTACATTAACTCCACGGCGTGACGTGGCTCCGCCTTCATTGAAACTCAACCAAAATACCGAGCGTTGCAAGCTTGGGCCCTCCTTCTCGGACAAGCGTGACAATAGTCACGCTGAGAGGTGATTTCGAAGTGATATTGGCTACGAAGCCTCGCTAATTATGTTGTCGAGAAATTAATTCAACCATGCCACGAGGGTGGTTTTTCTCTACCAGGATTACCCAATGACACTCATCAAGTATTTCACCGTTTCAGCCATCATCGTCGTGGCTATACTAATCGCCTCGGTATGGAGCGCGTCGTGTTTGAACTCGCTTTTTCCGGCAGGTGGAACCGCAGACTGGGTCCAAGCAGTGGGCGCTGTAATAGCAATCGTGACTGGTTTTGGGATTGCTGCTTATCAGACACGCAGCCAACGTGTGGCTTCCTCGGAAGAACGGAGTGCCGCTGTGCGGGCCGCTCATGCACTTTCATTCCATGCGATTGCCGCGGTGACCGAAAGGCTTGATAACGCGGTCACTTTAGGAAAAGCAGAACGAAGACGTAGATTGCAGGGTAATCGGACGACCGAAATGGTTTATGCCTTGCGAGAGTTTGACACCACGCGACTTCCTGCGGAGGTCATCTCAGATCTAATCCGTTTCCGTAGCAACATTTTTGCCATCAACGAGAGGATCACTGAAGTTTACTTGAGCGAAGAAGTAAAAGAGGAAAAGGATCGACGGAGTGTAGACGAGCGCCCAACACGTTTCCTTAGCGCCGCACATATTTGGGAGGAGGCGATCGTGATATTCAACGATTTTCAGCAGAAGGCCATTCCGCATGGTGCTACTTCCAGGACGATCACAGCAGGAACTGCGCTGAGAGACTACATCAAGGAGATCAAAGGCGGCCGCGTAGCCTCGACTACGAAAAAATCATAGGATAAGGGGCCGATGCTGATCACATCGCGCGAGTTCCGCTGTGTGATGGCAGGCGACAGTCTCTCGTTCGCGCCTCCAATCTTGTTCACCGCTCGCGACCAACCTTTTCCTTTCAGCAGCACTGACCGGCTACAGACCCTGAAAAGTCTACTTGTCGACCTGGGCGGGCGCTTCAAGGACTGATCTTACCCAGCTTACTTCCCGAACAGCCATGCCATGATGCCCTGGCGGACCGGCCGCTGGGGTCCGCTCTCGGGCCTGGCAGTGACCGACGCCGGGGGCGAGGGTGGCGACTGCTGCGGGCGCGTCGCGGTCTTCGAAGGGCCTGAGGAGATGGCTGGTGCTTGCGGAGCTCTCTCGACCTTGTCGCGTGCGGGTGGGACGCCGCGTTCGATGAACTGAAGGATTGGCTCAGGCACTTCGAGGACCTCCTGTGCCCGTGTCAGCGCTACGTACAGAAGACGCATCTCGGCAGGATCCGGCCCGCCGCCCGTCTTCTCGCCGGGACTGCTCCGGAGGAAGTCATCCATGAGCCGGACGGATTTCCATTCACGGCCCTTGGACTTGTGCCCGGTGGAGATCACGAGGTCGGCCTTCTCCTCGTCGACCGTCCGGTTGAGCGCCCACATCAACTGCTTCTCGCCACGTTTCTCGACGAGGTTCACGAATGTGACGAGGTGGGCGCCTTCATCGGTCCGGGCGAACTCGACGACCTCGTTCCACGACTTGAAGCCGAAGAACGCGGGGCACGTCGAAGGCTCCTCGTTCTTGAGGGCCTGAACGCCGCGCAGCATGTCCATGAGTTCCGATTTGTCGCCCACAAGGTGAGGCTTGCGACCTTCGTCGAGCGCTTCGATCACGGCACTGATCGTCGAAGCGTTACTCCGGGCGAGAACTGCGGCCGGATTGGTTTTGCCTATCCTGCTCAGAAGATTGGGATTGCCTTTGACGGGCTGGCTTTCGCCCAGCTTCACCAGCATCCCGGTCGCAAGATCAGCGATGGCATTTCCGAAACGAAAGGACGTCGTGAGATAGGTGCTGGCTTCCGTGTCGATGGATTCCATCGCGTTCACCGCGCCGCGCCATTCGTATATCTGCTGATACCGGTCGCCGACGTAGATCAACTGGGCACGCTGCCGCTGAAGGATGTCGAGGACGACTGAATTCGTGTCCTGGGCTTCATCCAGCATGATGTAGTCAGCAGCGATGATCGGGCGCGACAAGCCCCAGAGCTTGAGATAGCCATCGTGACCAAGGGGCAGGGGATCCTGCTCGGAGAGCATCCGGGACCACACATGGCGGGCACCCTCGAGTGCGAATCCCGACACTTCCTCCCGGACCTCCTCTGGTGCCGTCCGGATCGCTCCGAGGATCGGCACATGCTGCGGACCGATCACTTCGTCCGCGCTCTGGGCGTAGCGCCTTATGGTCTCGAGATACAGGTATCCCTGGGAGTCGGGCGTGATTGCGTGCTTGTCGCCGAATTTTTTTCGCTTGATGTCCAGGACTTCTACAAGCTGCTTTGCAGTGCATCTGTTCGTCAGCTTGCCGATGTCCCGCTTGTAGCCAGAAGGCGCGGCACGAAAAGCGAGGCTGTGGGAGGTCGAGCAGTCGACAGTATCCGGGAACTTCTCGCCCGCGTCGGCGACGATACTCTTGTTGAACGCCAGATACTGGCCGCGCAGGCCGGTGGCGTTCGCGAGGAGCTGGAGCGTTGACGTTTTGCCAGATCCCGCGAACGCGTTGATCTTTAACGAGTGACCTTTGAGGAATGCCTGGAGGGCAGCGTCCTGCTCGTCGGTTGGCTTGAACTTCGACTTCTTGCGACTCGCGGTCGGGGTATGCTTCGTGGCCGTGCGACCTGCGCCTCGCGGGCTCACGGTCGGTGGTGGAGTGGCAGCGGTGAAGAGATCAGTCTGAGGGGCCGCGGCCTTGGCCAAGCTGCGCGCGACCTCCTTGCGAAGGGTAGGGGTCTTCTGGTTCTTCTGGCGGAAAGTCAGCTCGTGATCGAGAAGCGTAAGAGATTCATAGTCCTTTTCACGCGCCGCCTTTCGGAAGATCTCCTCCAGTTCCTTGAATGACTTCGAGATGAAAGGGCGCTGCACGGTGTTGATCTCTGTAAGATGTAGCCGCTGACTATTCACCAACCCGAGGGTGTTCGCAAGCGAGTCTCTGGCAGATGCCTAACGCTGCAAGTCTTCCAGGTATCTTTTCATTGCTA
>Ga0307513_10006250_pt1 | contig 15603 bp, 14 predicted proteins | sample 15_EM_MG_FD_202174 | JGI IMG/M metagenome (GOLD analysis project Ga0307513, IMG submission 202174) | Populus trichocarpa ectomycorrhiza microbial communities from riparian zone in the Pacific Northwest, United States - 15_EM | ecosystem: Host-associated > Plants > Roots > Unclassified | place... | reverse complement strand
CCAGCATGGAGTTTGGTTCGACCAACTGCCGGTCGACCGCGCGTTCGGGCGCGTCGTCTCCCAGTCGCAGCCAAGGCCGGCCGGTGGTGAAGCCGGCTGCGGGACTCCCCCCGCTCCAGAGCATCGGCGTGCGCTGCGGATCGCGGCCGAGGCCGTGGCCCGGCACGCGGCGCTCGAGCGGGTCCTGCACCTCGGCGATCGGGATCGGCACGTCGGTCATGCCGAGTTCGTCGCCGTAGTAGAGCGTGGGCGTGCCGCGCAGGGTGAGCAGCAGCATGGCAGCGAGGCGCGCGGCGCCGGCCCCGATCCGGCTGGCGATGCGCGGCTTGTCGTGATTGCCGATGACCCAGTTCGGCGCCGCGCCGGGCGGCAGTGCGGCCTCATAGTTGCGTACCAGTCGGTCGATCGCCCGGGCCTGCCAGTCGGCGCCGATGAGGTGGAAGTTGAAGGGCAGCTGCGCGCCGCGCAGCACGCCGGCCGCGTCCATGCCGTAGTAGTTCATCAGCCGTTGCACCGGCAGGTAGACCTCGCCGATCAGCACGCGCGCCGACGCGGGCGTGCCGAATTCGTCGAGCACGCGGCGCATTTCGAGCACGATCCCCTGCACCTCGGGGCGGTCGGACGTGTAGTCGGGCAGCAACCGGTGCGCCGGGTCACCGCCCGGGACGAACGCCGGGTTCGCGGGGTTGTCGCGGTACTCGTCGTCCTTGATCAGGTGATAGATCACGTCGACGCGAAACCCGTCGACACCGCGCCGCAGCCAGAAGCGCATCACGTCGTACATCGCGGCGCGCACGTCCGGATGGCGCCAGTTCAGGTCGGGCTGTTCCTTCAGGAACATGTGAGCGTAGTACTGGCCGGAGCCAGCATCGAAGGTCCACGCCGGGCCGCCGAAATTGCTGAGCCAGTTGTTCGGCGGCCCGCCATCGGGGGCGGGGTCGCGCCACAGATACCAGTCGCGTTTCGGGTCGTTCTTGCTGCGGCGACTCTGCGCGAACCACGGGTGCAGGTCGGAGGTGTGGTTCGGGACGAAGTCGAGGATGACGCGCAGGCCGAGCGCCTTCGCCTCGGCCATCAGCGCGTCGAAGTCGGCCAGCGTGCCGAAGCGCGGGTCGACATCGCAATAGTCGGCCACGTCGTAGCCGAAGTCGGCCATCGGCGACGGAAAGAACGGCGAGATCCAGACCGCGTCGACGCCTAGCGCGGCGAGGTAGCCGAGCCGCTGGCGGATGCCCCTCAGGTCGCCGATGCCATCGCCGTCGGCATCCTGGAACGAGCGCGGGTAGATTTGATAGATCACCCCGTTTCGCCACCAAGCATCGGGCGAGGGAATTTTGTCGGTCAACTCGAGCATGTGAGCTCCCGGAAAAAGCGACGTTCAGCGGACAGCAGACTCATGATCAACGACCTCTGGTACAAGAACTCGATCGTCTATTGCCTGTCGGTGGGCACCTTCATGGACAGCAACGGCGACGGCGTCGGTGACTTCCAGGGGCTCGCGCGCCGGCTCGATTATCTGCAGGGCCTGGGCGTCACCACGCTCTGGCTGATGCCCTTCCAGACCTCGCCGGGCCGCGACGACGGCTATGACGTCACGGACTACTACAACGTCGATCCGCGCTTCGGCACGCTCGGCGATTTCGTCGAGTTCACGCACGGCGCGAGCCAGCGCGGCATGCGCGTGCTGATCGACCTTGTCGTCAATCACACCTCGGACCAGCACCCGTGGTTTCTCGCCGCGCGGGCCGATGCAGCGTCGAAATACCGCGACTGGTACGTGTGGGCCGACCGCAAGCCCGCGCACGCCGACGACGGCGTCGTCTTCCCTGGCGTGCAGAAGTCGACCTGGAGCTTCGACAAGGTCGCGCGGCGCTGGTACTTCCACCGCTTCTACGAGTTCCAGCCCGACCTGGACACCGCCAATCTCCAGGTGCAGGCCGAGATCCTCAAGATCATGGGCTTCTGGACCCAGCTCGGGGTGTCGGGCTTCCGCATGGACGCGGTGCCGTTCGTGATCGCCGCAAAAGGCGCCGACGTGAAGAAGCCCAAATCGCAGTTCGACATGTTGCGCACGTTTCGCGAGTTGCTGCAGTGGCGTCAGGGTGACTCGATCATTCTCGGAGAGGCCAATGTACTGCCCAAGGACGATTTCGAATACTTTGGCGCGGCCGGCGAGCGGCTGCAGATGATGTTCAACTTCCAGGTCAACCAGAACCTGTTCTACGCGCTCGCGGCCGCAGACACGCGGCCACTCGTCAAGGCGCTGGTCGCCACCGAGCCACGGCCCGCGACCTCGCAATGGGGCATGTTCCTGCGCAACCACGACGAGCTCGATCTCGGCCGCCTCACGCCGAAGCAGCGCCAGCGCGTGTTCGACGCGTTCGCACCCGATCCAGACATGCAGCTTTACGACCGCGGCATCCGGCGCCGCCTGGCGCCGATGCTGCACGGCGACCGGCCGCGCCTGGAACTCGCCTACAGCTTGATGCTGACCTTGCCCGGCACGCCGGTGCTGCGCTACGGCGACGAGATCGGGATGGGCGACGACCTGTCGCTGCCCGAGCGCAACTGCGCGCGCACGCCGATGCAGTGGTCCGACGAACCTCACGGCGGCTTCACAACGGCGGCGCAGCCTGCGATGCCGGTGATCTCGGGCGGCCCCTACGGCTTCGAGCACCTGAACGTCGCGGCGCAGCGACGCGATCCGAACTCGTTGCTCAATTGGCTCGAGCGCATGTGTCGCATGCGCAAGGAAGTGCCTGAGATCGGCTGGGGCCGCTTCTTCGTGCTGCCGTGCGACAACCCGGCGATCCTGTTGCTGCGCTATGAATGGCGCAACAACGCGGTGCTGTTTGTCCACAACCTCGACGGCGAGCCGCTCGAGCTGAGCTTCCCGGCGCAGACGTCTCATGGCCGCTCCGGCCTGCTGGTGAACCTGCTGTCGGAGGATCACAGCACGGCGGGCGCCGACGGGAACCACTGCCTGCAGATCGAGCGCTACGGCTATCGCTGGTTCCGTATCGGGGGGCTCGACTATCTGCTGCGGCGCAGCGAGGTCTGATTCGCGGGCTGCATCGCGGAGGCGCGCGACGACTTGTGTGACCGCCCGTTGCGTACTCGCCCTGGCCAGCGACGAGTTGTCCCCTTGTCTGTCACAGATGGTCGGGCAACGGACCCGCGGTCCAGTCGAGCGAAGTCTTGTGCAACATGTTGACCACGTCTCTTGACAAGGTGACGCCAAGAGAAGCTGCGCCATCACCCGACTCGGGCGCCAGGCTCACGAATTCGCTCGCGTGACTTTCGGTCTTCTTGAGATGCTCAACGACCGCTTCCCGGGGCTTGTCGGGACTGCCGTTGCCCGCTTCGCGCTCGGTCGACAGGTACAGGAGTGTCGCCTCGCGCAGTTCGACCAACACCTTGTTGCCGAGCGCGTCGGCCGCGCGCCGATCCACCGTGGGCGCCAACGCGGCCAATGCGGCGCGGCAATGCAGAGAGAGGGTGAGCAGTTGCTGAACGTCGTCCCGGACCTCCGCGTTCGAGACACGCCGCTCGCCGACAAGCGCGGCGAGTCGTTTCTGATTGACGACGCCGACAGGCATTTGTGCGAGGGCTGCCGTTCGGCACTTCCTGAGTCGCTTCGCGTCAAACTCGCCGCGGGTCGAGGAAATGAGCGTCGCAGCGTAGGCGTCCGCGCCGGCCGCCAGTTCATGCCGCAGTTTTTTCACGAGCTTCGCATTGGCGACCAGCGGGCTGGCGCGTTGGTCGTCGGACAGTGCATGAAACGCTTCGCGCAGGCCGTCCAAGTCGTCAAGTGCTTTGTCTAGTTCATTCATGGCTTCCTCGATTCTGGAAAATGGAACTCCGGCCTGTTCGAAAGCGGACAATGCAGGGGCCTCCTAGCCCCGCATCCGATCCTCAGCGTCGATCTCGGCCTCGGCCGCCAGCCAATCGATCATCTCGTCGGCTTCATGCTCGCCGCGAGCAAGGTAGCGTCGATACGCCACCGCCCGGATTCGGTCTTCGCGTGATTCTTTCTCCACCATCGGCTTGTCTTTCGCTTGTGCCAGATCTTTCATCGCAATGCTCCTTTCGGCTCCTGTGTGCGTTTGCCGCGTCAGCTTCAGACGTGGTCGGATCAACTCTCGCGCGTAGGACACCGGGGCATGGCCTCAAAGAGTGGGCAGCAGGCCCATCGCCTCGCGCGCAGCGGCATAGCCGTAGCGGTAGCTGCTGCTGTTCGGGTGAAAGCCGTCTACGGCGAAGTGCTCGCGCCGCCGCCGGCCGAAATGCGTCGCGTGTGAGGGCGCCGAGAAGTCGACGAAGGCTGCGCCGTGTCGCTCGGCGCACTTCGAGAATGCGGCGATGGCCACCTTCGAACGTGCTCTCATCACCCATGAGTAGCCGAGCGGGAACAGCGGTGCCCAGCCGAGGTTGGGCGGCCCCAGCCATACCGTCCGGTGGGCGACGCGCGCAAGTTCGATCAGCAACGCGTCGCAATCGGCCGCGAGCCGGTCGTTGAGTCTCGCCCCGACAATGTCGTTCCCGCCGACGTGGAGCACGGCCAAGTCGAATCGCAGCCCAAGGTCCAGGCAGCGTCTTGCCTGCTCGAAGGTATGCGAGACGCGGGCGCCCGATTCGCTGACGTTGACGATGTCGGCGTCGGGGAAGTCGGTCGCGAGCAGCCCGGCGATCGATTCCTCGGGCAGGTTGGCGCCTACGCCAACGCCGGTGCTGTCGCCAAGGACGAGGATCGACCTGCCCTGGGTCGTCGAGCGACGCTCGAAGCGACGGCCGCTGGCCGCGAGCATATGGACGCGCAGGATGCCGCGCCAGAAGAGCGCCATCTCCAGCAGCGCGCCGGCGAGGAGCAGCAGCGGCACGGCGATGCCGGGCTTGCGAATGAGGTTGGGCGGGCGCAAGGTTCGCACTCGAGTGGTACTTGCACTTTGTTCGGGCAGCGCTGATGCGGTCAAGCGCGCTGCGGCGCATCCCGCTGTAGGATTTCGCCGCTAAGGCGTCTGGGTGGCAGAAGGCAGGTGCGAACGACCTGAAGGGGGCGCTACGCTGAGGCCGACGACCGACCGCTGTTCGCACTGCGCTGTGTGTCGCCCCTGGGGTCGAATCCGTGAGTTCCCTGGTTTGGCAAGCACTGCCGGCCGAGATGCTCTAGTAGCCCGTGAAGAACGTCCAGAACATGCGGTCGGTCTGCAAGGCCGCAGCAATGGAGGCCGGAAGCTTCCGTGGCGCCTGTAGGACTGGCCGCCATTGAGCTACCGACTTCGTCGCCGGTGCGGCATTCTGTTGTGGCGAAGGGCCTAGCGCACGAATTTTGCACTGGCCGCGTCGACCCCAGATACAAAGTGTTGGTCCGCGACAAACGTCGGCAGAAGGCCGGTTTGAGGCTAGATGGTGAATGCTGGGCATCCAGTCAATCGGCGCTTCGGCGTCGCGACCAGCGGCGCGCGCAGAATTCACGTCTTCTCACAGGAGGACCAAGATGCCCAGTCCCACCGCCGTTGCGCTGACGGGCTTCATCGCCTGGACACTGTTCCTCCTGCTGCTCATGGAGGGCATCCGGTCAAAGTTGGTGTTGACCAAGACACTGCCGGCCAACGGCTTCACTCCCGACAACGCCAACCTGTCCCCTTTCATGCAGCGGTTGGCCCGCGCCCATGCCAACTGCTTGGAAGGCTTGCCCATCTTCGGCGGCCTGATGCTGGTGGCGCTCGCCACCGGCAGGGCCTCCGTCACCGACCCAGTCGCCTTCGTCCTGCTCGGTGCTCGAATCGTCCAGTCCGGCATCCATCTGAACTCGCTGAGTTCCGCCGCGGTGACGCTTCGTTTCTCGGCGTTTGCGGTTCAGATGGGCATTGCAGGCTGGTGGTCGGCGAAGCTCTTACTGGGCTGAGCGCCGGTCGCATCCTCACATTCCGTCTCGATGTCCCACCACGTTGGCAGCAATCGAAGCACCTCGGTCCGAGCGAACCGGTCGTCGATGAGGTGCACCGTGCCTCTGTCCGAAGCGCTCCGGATGACTCGCCCAGCTGCCTGCACCACCTTTTTCGGATGCCGGGAAACAGGTACGTGTAGTCGTATCCAGCACCAAACTTAGCGGCAAGCCTTCGCCTCAACTCCTTGTTGACGGGATTGAACTGCGGCAGCCCCAGCGTCGCGATGAAAGCGCCGACAAGTCGGGTCCCGACCAGGTCGATGCCTTCTGCAAACGAGCCACCAAGCACCGCAAAACCAACACCGCGGCCATCAATCAGGAACCGCCCCAGAAAGGCCTCTCGTTCCGACTCACCCATCCGCGGGCCCTGGTGCCACGTCGGCACGTCGGGGTGCATCAAGGAGAACGCATCGGCGGCTTGCTCAAGGTATTCGAAGCTGCTGAGGAATGCGATGTAGTTCCCGGGGGCCGCCGCGTACTGCCTCGCGATGATGCGCCCGATGGGCGCCAGCGAACGGGTGCGATGCTGGTAGCGGGTCGACACATGGCTCACGATGCGAACCGACAACTGCTCGGCACTGAACGGCGCCGGCACATCGAGCCAAGCCGTGTCGTCGGGCAGCCCGAGCATGTCCGCGTAGAAGTTCCAAGGTGTCAATGTCGCCGAGAACAGTACGGTCGAGCGAGCTGCCGCGAATCGCGGCTTCAGGAACGACGCAGGCACGACATTGCGAATGCACAGCGTCGAGCTCATGGTGCGCCGGCCGGCTCCGGTGCCTTCGCTCTCGCGCGTGATGTCGAAGATGGAATGTGTTCCGAATGTGTCCAGCAAACGCGTGAACTGCAGTGCATCGAAGTAGAACTGCAGCAGGCCGCTGTCCACCCCGGCCGGGTACGCGGCGAGATGTTCGGTGATGACCGAGGTCGCGTCCTGCAAGGCCGATGTGAGCGTGCGGGGTGGCTCGTCAAGAACGGTGTACTGCTCCGGAGACTCCTTAACCAACCGGGTCCAGCGGCGGTACAGCCGGTCAAGCGGCTTCTTCAGCGCCGGCGGTGCAGACACTCGAACCGCGCGCAACTGAGCCGCATTGAGACTGGCGCTGTACATCGCCCGGGCGCGATCGACCAGGTTGTGGGCCTCATCCGCCAGCAGGCCGACCCGCCATGAGTTAGCGAGCACCAGACCGTGCAGCAGCGCGCTGCTGTCGAAGAAGTGGTTGTAGTCGCCGACAATGACGTCGCACCAACGGGCCACCTCCTGGCCCAGGGACAGATTGAATGCGCGAGAGCTACTTTTCGCAGCGACTCGCGAGTCAGTGCATCGGCTGCCATCGCAGCCGAGCGGGCCGCGGGCAAACGGTCGTAGAACCCCTTGGCCAGCGGACATGACTCGCCGTGGCAAACCTTGTCGGGATGCTCGCAGGACTTATTCCTCGCGACGAGCTCAATCACCCGCAGTGGCAATTCAGGGTCGCTTCGACGAAGCGTCTGCAGGGCGCCGAGCGCAAGCGCCCGGCCGGAGCCTTTGGCGGTCAGGAAGAAGACCTTGTCGAGCTCCTGCCCCGGGCACGCCTTGAGCATCGGAAACAGCGTGGCGACAGTCTTGCCGATGCCCGCGGGTGCCTGAGCCAGCAGGCAGCGTCCGAGGCGGGCCGCGTTGAACACCGCCTTTGCAAGCTCGCGTTGTCCAGCACGAAACTCCTCATGCGGAAAGCGGAGCCGGGTGAGTGCTGCATCGCGGAGCGCCCTATGCGCGAGTTCGAGTTCTGCCCACTCGATAAAGCACTCGCACAGTGCCTCGAAGAACGCGTGCAGGTCCGTCGCAGTGCAATGCTGACGCAGCGGTGGCGCCTCCTGTTGCTTGTCGATGTCGAAGTACACCAGCGACACTGTCAGTGCAGGCAGTCCGAATTGCCGGCACGGCATCGCAGCGTAGACCTTCGCCTGCGCCCAGTGCAGATGGCGATGGTTGGTCGGCATGAGGTCGAGGTCGCCCTTGAAGGTCTTGACCTCTTCAAGCACTTGCCGCTCCGGTTCGAAATCGTCGGCGCGCCCGCGCACCACCAAGTGCTTGTACTCGGCACTCAGCGATACCTCGGTGCAATGGGTCGCCGAACGACTCGCCGCCACCGTTTGGTGCCCGGCGATGCCCTGCTGCGAAGTTGGCGACGGGGTGAAGCGCAAGTCCAGGTCGCCCTGCTTGGCGGCGAACTGGCATAGCGCACGGACGGCGACGGTGTAGGTCTTCACGCGTGACTCGGTCTCATTTGAAATCCCGACTCTCGGTCGTCAGCCGGCCCAGCATCGGCGTCAGGTCCTCGAGCTTTCCTGCAATCAGGTTCTTCACATCGCCTTCTCGCTGCCACGTCCCGTGCACCTCGAGCAGGCGAGACCGCAGCAACTCCTTGCGCTGCAGGTCCCGAAGCGACTTCCAACAGATGACCTGAACGACACCCGTTTCGTCCTCGAGGGAGATGAAGACCGTGCCGTTAGCGGTCTCGGGCTGCTGGCGCAAGGTGACGATGCCGCAGTAGCGCACCACGCGCCCGTTTGGCACCGCGTTCAGCTGCTCGGCGGTGAGGAGCGCGCGCTCGTTGAGCTTCGAGCGCAGCAACGCCATGGGATGGCGCCGCAGTGTCAGACCGAGCGACGCATAGTCGAAGACGATTTCCTCGCCTTCGGGTGCCGGCGCCAGCTCCAGAATGTCTTCGTCGAACGGAGCCTCGCGCAGCAGCTCCGGCGTCGAGCGCAATGCCGAGGCATCCCAGACTTGTTGGCGCCGGTGGCCCGACAAGCTCATGAGCGCGTCTGCACCCGCCAACAACTTCATTTCGTGATGCTCGAGGTCGGCGCGACGTGCCAAGTCTTCAGCTGAATCGAACACGCGCTCACTGCGAGCGGCCACGATACGGTCCATCGACTCGTTCTTGAGTCCCGCAATCATCCGAAGCCCCAAACGCACCGCCGGCCGGTGCGGCAGGTCTTCAAGCGTGCAGTCGACGTCGCTCAACATCACGTCGACGGCATGGACTTCGACGTCATGGCGCTTCGCGTCCTGAACCAGTTGCGACGGCGGGTAGAAGCCGAGCGGCTGCGAGTTCAGCATCGCTCCCAGGAACTCGGCCGGGTGATGATGCTTTATCCAGCAGCTCGCGTAGACGAGTAGGGCGAACGAGGCCGCGTGCGACTCCGGGAAGCCGTATTCGCTGAAGCCATGAATCTGCTTGTAGATACTCTCCGCGAACTCGCTCGTGTAGCCAAGAGACGAGGAGACCCGCTGAGTTCGTTTTGACAAGCTGTTCGGTCACCCACAGACGTTCGGCCGGGGCATCGGCCTGAATCCAGACGAGATGCCGTTCGTCGAGGCCGGCGTGTCTGAGACCAGGCAGGTGAGGGGACTTCGGTGGTCCGACGACGACGATGTTCCCGCCGCGTGCTACGACGAGGCGCATCGCCGGCGCCAGCAACCGCCACTCCGCCACCGTGGGTTGCGGCTGCAAGACTTCGGTGCGGGCGTGGCAGGGCCAACCGCCGCCGGGAAGCTCCGTGTCCAAGGCGGCGAAACCGCTGGAGAGCACCGCCGAGACCGGCGACCCGAGCTCGCTTCCGCGCCAGATTGCCGCCTTGATGTCAGCGGGTAGCTCACCCGGGCGCGCGGGCGTTCTACGGCTTCGCACGCGGTGCTGCGATGACGGAAAGGATGCCGGGACCGGCTCCTCGTCGTTGCCGGTCCACTCCAGGACGGCGGCCATGTCGGGCTCCGAGATACTGTATGGGCATCCAGTATTACACTGGAATCACTTTACGCAAAATGCCCCGGCGCAGTGTCGTGAATTCGGGCGCTGAGCACTGCAGGAAGTGATGAGCGTGAAACCCGGACCGAGTTTGAGAGACTGGTAATCGCCCTATCAGCGCTCAGCCGAACGAACCCAAGCGCTGCAACGCTGGAACCACCACTACAACTGGCATCGCCCCCATCAAGGCATCGGCGGCGCCGTTCCCATGTCCAGACTCAACTCGAACGGAAATAACCTCTTGACGCTTCACACCTAGCATTGTTGAACTGCTGTCGTGTGCGACGCGGCGGTCGGGTCGCCTCGCCAGGCGATTGGGTTCTCGAACGCCAACTCGCATCCAGAGCAGCGATACAGAGCGCTGTCCTGCATGACCCCGTTGGCTCCGCGATGAGCCAGGCGCCGATAGCTCGTGGCGCCGCAACGGCGGCATGCTTACCGTGGTGGGGCAGATTGCACTCCCACAGCTTCGCCGGACCCAGGAGGAGGGCGTGCACAAGACCCTCCCACCGGCGCAACTGCCGTTTGCAGTGCGACGCCAACACGATCAAGCTGGGGCGCCGCTGTAGGTCGCATGGAGGCCGTCATGAAGTGGATCACCGGGGCCGTCGCGTCGTTGTTGTGGTCGGCTGGCGTGGCGTGGGCACAGGAGACCTTCCTCCTTGGACTCACCGGCGGCGGGGTTCACTTACCTGTCGTCACGGAGTGCGAGCCGCAACCCCAGCCGTCCTGCCCTCCGACGAATGTCGACTGGACCGGCACGATGCGCATCGTCACCGAAAGCGGCGCGGACGGCGTGTACACCGGCGACAGGCTCCTGGCCCTGGACTTCACGTCGAACGTGGTGAACTTCGACCTCGCCCTCATCCGCGCATCGTTCGAGTTCTTCGGACCGCCCGGCTATTCCGTCACGCTCGCCGGCAACCAAGTGGTTTCTGTCGACTTCGCTGTGCACCTCACCCCCCCGGACCTGCCGGCAGAGAGCGTTGTCACCTTCTCGCACCTCTCGGGCGGTTTCGACGTGCCGCTCTCCCATCGCTTGGGACCGACCTTCTACCGCGGCACGCTCGCAGCGATTCCGGAGCCCGCAACGTGGACGCTGCTGCTGGCCGGAGCGACGGTGCTCGTGGCCTGGCGGCGTAGTCTGCCCAGCTCACAAATTGAGCGTCGAGTCCCGGGCGTCGAATCCTGAAGACTGAAATATTGGGTCCATCGGCGACAGTCGCGCATGTCGTCGATCAGCCATCGTGCGCCTTCGGGCGACCCGGTAGTTCACGTTGCGTTGCGCCGCTGCATCGGCTGCTAGGCGCCAGGGATCTTAGGCGTGGGCAACGGTCCGCATGAGCTAGCGCGTCCGGCTGCCCGAGAGCGACCCGCCTATGAGGGATCCTGTCCCACACTCAACGCAGACATTGAGCCGTCAACCAGGCGACTGGAGCTTCGCAAAAGTCGGGATCGGTATCGGCCGAGACAATTCGTAAAAATCGTTGATCGCGCCCGCGACCCCGCCTCGGGAGTCTCGAAGCGGCCGTATGTTGACAATCACTGTCACCCGCGAACCGTCAGGGCGCTCGACCACAACCTGCTCGTCGCTTGCCATTTCAATGGCACCGCTTACCACTTGCGCCATTGGGCATTCGTCGTGTGGTAGCGGCGTGCCATCAAGGAGATACATCTGATGGGAACCGCAGAATTTCTCGTCGGTGTCACCGAGCGCAGGTTCTCTGCTCCATAGTCTTGTCGCGCAGTCATTGAACTTGACGATGCGAGTTCAGAACTGAGTGAGAGGAATTCGAAACTCAATGAGACTCGACAGCGACAGCCGCCGCGGATGATCGGTCGGACTAAAACGGCACACGCTGCCGATCGGCAGCGACAAGCGTTGGATGTCACGCCTGAAGGACGGCACGCTCCTGATTTTGAGACCGCATGGATAAGAGCCATGACCTTGCCCCCGTTGTACCGGACACGGCCTATGCGCAATGTATTGAGCAGGCCAGCGCGGCGCTTCGTTCGCAGGCGGTAGCTGTCGCCGCGGTTCGTGATGACGTGGCTGTGGTGCAGCAGCCGATCAAGGATGGCTGTTGCCACGACGGCATCGCCGAACACGCCGCCCCACTCGGCCACCGGGCGGTTGCTCGTCACCAGCATCGAGTCTCGTAGCACCGGCTCACGCGCTGGAAGAACGGGTGCGCTGCGTTCGCCTCGAACGGCAGGTAGCCGAGCTCGTCCACCACGAGCAGCTTGGGCACTACCTCGATGCAAAGCAGGGCAGGCCGAGTCGCGACACCGCATTGCTCGAAAAGATGGTCGCCGCTTACTCTCGGAGTGCGAGCGCACTCACCGCGCGCTGGTCGCGCTGGGGATCACAGGCGGCGCGTAGGGCTTGGGGCGCAACCCTGGGCACCCCGACCCCACGAAAGCGCCCGTGCGCGATCGATCGCCGCCACTCGCGAAGCGATCAGCGGTCGTGCTGACTTGTTCAGCAGCAGTGGTTATCGCGATTCCCAGTGCCCCTTCTTCCATTCCCAGTCATTGCCGACGTAGTCCCAATAGCCAGGCACCCAGCGTGCGCCCGGGGCAGGCGCTACCGTCGGCGCTTCGCTGTATGGCGACGGCATCGCGCGAACCGAGCCCGCCACCCAATGGCCGCGCTCCCAGTTCCAGCCGTCGCGCCAGACGTAGTGCCCCGCTACCCAGGTATATCCCGTGGACGACGGCGCTGGTGCCACTTCTTCTTGCGGGGCCGGTGGCGGTTGCATGATGACGACGCGCTCGGCAGGTTGAGCCGGCGCCTGTTGCACGATGGGCTGTTCGCGGATCACTTCTCGCTCTGTGACCCGATGTCCGCACGCCCCAAGCACCAGCACACCGGCGCAGAGCGGAATTAGTCGCAGCGACGTTAGGTTCGTAGTCATATGGTCTCCTTGTCGGAAAGCCTAGGGCGAGGAGGTTCCGCGTCCTTGACTTGGGACCACCAGCTTCACGAGTTTGTTCGCCGGCCGATGTCGGACAACGCCGCCAGCAAGTGACGGAATAGGCGGGCCGCGTGGACGGATCAGCCCTACCGAAGTCCAACATGCGGGGCAAAGCGCCCCGACTATCCCGCCGCTCTTGCATCAATTCGGGTCAATTGCGGTGGCGCTGATCTCGGGCAGGTTGGAGTCGATCTGCAACGTGGCCATTGTGGAACGAGGAGTCAGGGTCGTGACGCGCTTCGTTCTCGCCGGCCCTGGAAACTCCTTCGGACTTGCGCAGTTCGCTAGACCGTGAGGTCCGTGCGACGACATCGGACCTGGCGGCAGCGCCTTCAGTACTTCAACTTCGGATACCAGTCCTTGTCCCGTGTCGGCCATATCCTTCGTCATCTCGCTGGCCCAGAACAGGCGCACCTTGTCGCCGTCTCGCTTGAAGACGACCAATGCGGGATACTCGCTGCCGTCTGGCATCAGGATGCCCAAGTCCTTCGCATAGTCGTCGCCCACGGTCTGCACGAAGTTCAGGTCGCGCCAAACCGCGTTCCTTAGCGAAGGCGTATTGGCGCTCCACCGGCGAGCGTCCCAGGATCTTGAGCGCGATACGCTGCTTGATATCGGCGGCATTCCCATTAACCGCACCGAGCCAGTTGGTGCACATCGGGCACGGCCGTTCGCGCTCGGGCCCATACATCCAGAAGTAAGTGACCAGCGTGGCCCTGTCCGCAATGAGATCCAGCAGCCCGACCTCGAAGGCCTGTTCATCCTTGAACCGCTAGTGCTTCCCGATCACGGGCCCGGGCGGGAGGGCGCGACGCTGCTCGGCCAATCGCGTCATGTGCCGGCGAAACTCGATCTCCTCGGCGAGCACGGCCTGCCGCGCGGCGTCGTATTCTGGAGAGGAGCCCGGGAACGGAGTCTTCGCTTCCCTGGCCAGTTCGCGGGCGTTCGCCAGTGCGTCCATGTTCACCCCTTCGATGGCTTGCTTTCGACCGGTGATTCGGTGTGCATCACGCACTTCCAGTCACTGCCCGTGCGAACCCAGGTGGACGAGTCATTCATTTCCTGGAAGGTGCTCTCGCTCTTTCCCCGCATCGCAATACCCTGCTTGACGCGATAAGTGAGGATGGCGATGTCTGGCTTCGGCAGCATGACCTGCATGTCGGTAAATTCGAAAGAGATCACGATCATCGAACCCTGGTCCACCATCTTGCCATAGGCCGCATGGTCGAACTTCATCGCGCCGTGCGAACTCACCATCAGCGCGGGTTCGCTGAGCAAACCCACTGCGATACCCGCATCCTGATCGACTAGAGACTGCCAGAACCTGGTCTCCAGGTCCACGAGATTTTGTTCAGTTGTCGGCATGGGGAAATCCTGAAAGCACAAAGTTGGGTTTGTAGTGTTAACGAGTCCAGCGAGCACGGAAACAGGAAAAGGGAGCGACGCGCGGTGCGACGCCTCCTACAGAGGCCTTGTCTGCGAAATTCGCGCGCGCGGTGGCTGGCGAACGTTGGTCCCAACTTAGGGGAACAACCTACATGTTGCCGTCGGCGTCAAAGACCATGGCGATGAAACCCATCCTCGCCGATCGCGGTCGTTCTTCTGAGTTCGTCCTCTCGCCTTGACCGCTTTGGACGCTTCCTTTGCAGAGTCATTGGTCGCGGTGGCAACCAGCTCGGATTCGCCAAGCGTGCGTTGCTGGAACACGCTCAAGCCCCTCGCGGAAGTGCTCAGAGTACTCGCATGCCACAAGTGCTGTCCTGGTGTTCAGGCTACGCGGCCGCTGCGCGGCGCCACCTTCATGCCTTTCCTCAAGGCGTCGAGGTGATTCGCCCATGCCTGCATCATCTTTCGCCGCTCAGGGAGGTAGGTGGCCCAGTTGTATGACGCACTCACCTGGTTGCGCTCCTGATGCGCCAGCTGAAGTTCGATGTGCTCGTGCGGCCAGCCAAGTTCGTGCAGCAACGTCGAGGCAATGCCGCGGAATCCGTGACCTGTCATTCGATGCTTGTAGCCCATGCGCTCGAGAGCCTTCAGGATCGTGTTGTTTGACATGGGCTTCTTGACATCACGGTCGCCTGGAAAGACATACGCAGATCCATTGCGGATCTCCTTCAAGCAACGCAGAGCGTCGACGGCTTGTGTCGACAGCGGAACGACATGCGGTGTGCGCATCTTCATTCGCTCCTTGGGGATTCGCCATTCCGCGGCCTCCAGATCGACCTCGGTCCACACGGCCTCGATCAACTCGCAGGTCCGAACGAATGTCAGTGCGATCAATTGCAATGCTTGTCGCGTGTGAGGCGCGCCGTCGTAGACCTGCATCTTGCGCAGCAGCTCGGGGAGCTCCTTGCCATCGATCCTCGCGTAGTTCTCCTTTCTTCTGGACTTCAATACGTCCCCAGGTTTCACGTCCGCGGCAGGATTGCGTTCGATGATGCCGTGCGCCACGGCGTAGCGCATGATCTGGCCGCAGGTTTGCAGTGCTCGCTTGGCGATATCGAGCGCGCCGCGCGCCTCGATCTTCTTTGCCATCGCCACCAACCGGTGCGCCGGGATCTCGGCAACGGGAAGTAAGCCGATAGCGGGGAAAACGTCAGCTTCGAGCCTACGAAGGACATACGCGGTGTGGTGGTCGGTTCTGGCGGATTTCCACTGCTCGTGCCAAGCACGGGCGACCGCTTCGAACGTTGTCGCCATCGCTGCGGCTTGCGCAGCCTTTGCCTCCTTGCGCGCGAAGGATGGATCTCGTCCGGCTTCCAGCAGCGTGCGCGCGTCATCGCGTGCCCTTCTTGCAGCGGCGAGCTTGACCGACGGGTACACGCCAAGGCCAAGCCTCTTTTCCTTGCCTGCGTGACGGTATTTCCAGCGCCAGTACGTT
>Ga0307513_10006249_pt1 | contig 15607 bp, 13 predicted proteins | sample 15_EM_MG_FD_202174 | JGI IMG/M metagenome (GOLD analysis project Ga0307513, IMG submission 202174) | Populus trichocarpa ectomycorrhiza microbial communities from riparian zone in the Pacific Northwest, United States - 15_EM | ecosystem: Host-associated > Plants > Roots > Unclassified | place... | reverse complement strand
GCGGCGACAGGCCGGCCGCGTCGTGCGCTGACCAGCCGCTGGCCCACGCGGCTGCGGCGAGGCCGAGCGCCAGCGTCAGCAACACGACGAACACGAACTTGCCGCGCATCAGCCGCTCGCCCGTGCTGCGCCGCACGAGAAGCGCCATCAGCAGCGCGCTGCCGAGCGCCATGCCGATGCAGCCGGCAATCGTTCCATCGGCGGGCAGCCGCGCGCCCGGCGGCGGGCAGACGCTCGCGAGCATCGACACATGCAGATGCGAGAACACGAGTGCCGCAAAAATGCTGGCATCGACGACCACCAGCACCACCGTGGCCCACCACGAGTGCGAGCGTGTTCCCGTGGCGCCGATCGGCAGGCTGTGCGCATCGGCGACCGCCGTGCGTGCACCGGGCGAGCGGTCGCTGTGCCACAACCAGGCGAGCAGCGCGGCCAGGCCGGCGATGCCGAAGGCGCACGCCAGCGCGATCCATTTGACTGTCAGCAACAGGAAGAAGCCGGCCGTGCCCAGGCCCGCCAGCAGCGGCAGCCAGCTGTCGCCGGGCAGCACCAGCACGTGCGTCGGCCGCGCCCGCAGCGGACTGGTGACGATCGTCTCGCGCGCACCCGTCACGCTGCCAGGCAACCAGTGCTGGCCGGCCTCCACTTCGGCCGCCAGCGTCGGCCGCTGCCAGAGCGGCTCGCGCGAAGCCACCTGCGGGATGCTGCGCGTGCCGTAGTTGCCGTTGGGCAGCCACTCGAGCGTGCCGGCCCGCCACGGGTTGTCGTTGAGCCGCTTCGGGCGCAGCCATGTTGTCACCGCATCGCAGAAGAACAGCAGCACACCAAGTGCGAACACGAAGGCACCGATCGACGACAGCAGGTTCCACAGGTCCCAGCCCAGATGGGCATCGAAGGTGTAGACGCGACGCGGCATGCCTATCAGCCCCGAGATGTGCATCGGGAAGAACGCCAGGTGGAAGCCGCCGAACATCAGCCCGAAGACCCAGCGCGCCCAGCGCTCCGAGAACGTGTGGCCGTTGATCAACGGCGCCCAGTGGTAGAGCGCCGCGAACACCGGAAACACGACGCCGCCGATCAGCACGTAGTGCAGGTGCGCGACGACGAAGTAGGTGTCGTGCACCTGCCAGTCGAACGGCAGCACCGCAACCATCACGCCGGTGAGCCCGCCCAGCACGAACGTGAACAGAAAGCCGAGCAGGAACAAGGCCGCGCCGGTGTAGCGCAGGCGCCCGCGCCACAGCGTGGCGATCCACGCGAACACCTGCGTCGCCGTCGGCACCGCCACCGCCAGGCTCGCCGCCGACACCAGCAGCACCTGCCAGTGGCCCAGCCCGGCCGTGAACATGTGGTGCGCCCAGAGCATGAAGCTGATGACGCCGACCGCCACCAGCGCAATCACCACCGCGCGATAGCCCACCAGCGGCGTGCCGGCGAGCGCGGGCACCATCATCGAGACCAGCCCGGCGGCAGGCAGGAAGATGATGTAGACCTCGGGGTGGCCGAAGAACCAGAACAGGTGCTGCCACAGCAGTGCATCGCCGCCGCGCTCGGCGATGAAGAACGGCCAGTCGAACGCGCGCTCCAGCTCGAGCAGCGTGGTGCCGGCGATCACCGCCGGGAACGCGAACACGATCATGAAGGCCACGACCAGCATCGCCCACGCGAACACCGGCATGCGCGAGAGCGTCATGCCCGGCGCGCGCGTGAACAGGATGCCGATGATCAGCTCGACCGCGCCGGCGATCGCCGAGATCTCGATGAAGCCGATGCCGAGCAGCCAGAAATCGGCACCGATGCCGGGCGAGTGTTCGGCACTCGTGAGCGGCGGGTACATGAACCAGCCGCCGTCCGGCGAGGCGTTGAAGAAGATCGTGCAGAAGAATGCCAGCCCGCCGATCGCATAGGCCCAGAACGCATACGCACTCAGCCGCGGAAACGGCAGGTCGCGCGCGCCGAGCATGCCGGGCAGCACGTACACCGCAATCGCCTCGACCACCGGCACCGCAAACAGGAACATCATCACGGTGCCGTGCATCGTGAAGACCTGGTTGTAGAGCTGCGGCGCCATCAGTGCGTTGCCGGGCAGCGCGAGCTGCGCGCGGATCATCAGGCCCAGCACGCCGGCGAGCACGAAGAACAGCAGCGCGGTGCCGATGTAGAACACGCCGATGTGGGTGTTGTTGACGGCCGAGAGCAGCCGCCAGCCTGTGGGCGGTGCCCAGACGCGTTCCAGCACGGCCAGCTCACCCATCGGCCGCGGCAGGCGGTTCGGCAGGTCAGATTCGTGTGCAGTGCCGGTGCTCATTGCAACTGCGCCAGGAACGCAGCGAGGGCCGCAAGCGACGCGTCGTCGAGCCGCTCGTACGACGGCATGCGCACGCCGGGCTTGCTGCGCTGCGGGTGGGCGAGCCAGTCGCGCAGCGACGCGTCGCCCATCGGCAACGTGCCGGCGGCCAGGTGCAGCCGGCTGCCGATGTGAGTCAGATCCGGGCCGATCGACGCCTCCGGCCCGAGGCCGCGCACGCTGTGGCAGGCGCTGCAGCGCTGCTCGGCGAACACCTGGGCGCCGCGCTGCGCGAGCTCGTCGCGCGGTGGCTGTGCCGGCCGGCCCTGCGCCTGCAGCCAGCGTTCGAAGTCAGCCGGTTCATGCGCGACCACATGCAGCGCCATGCGCGCGTGCTGCTCGCCGCAGAACTCGGCGCACTGCCCTCGAAACACGCCGGCGCGGTCGGCCTGCAGGCGCAGCTGGTGCATGCGGCCGGGCAGCATGTCGATCTTGCCGGCCAGCGCCGGCACCCAGAAGCTGTGGATGACGTCGGCGCTCGTCAGCCCCAGCGTGACGGCGCGACCCACCGGCAAGTGAATCTCGTTGGCGAGCACGACGTCGAGCCCGCGCGCGGTGTCGCGGTAGCGCACCTCCCACCACCACAGGTGCGCCGTGACGCTGATGACCGGTTCGCCCGACTCGCGCGGCGGCGTGAGCCCGCTCGTGCGCCCTGTGGCGTAGACCAGCAGTGCGCTCAGCACGACGACCGGAAAGACCACCCCGCCGCCGCCGATCCACCAGCGCGTGCCCGTGCTTCCACGTTCCTGAGGCACCACGCCCCGATGCCGCAGTGCCCAGAGCAGCAACAGCATCACGATGCAGAACACCAGCGAAGCGCCGACGATCAGCACCCAGCTCACTTCCGCAACGGTCTGTGCGATCGGCCCGGCCGGCTGAAGCACCGAATCGGCGGACCGGAATGCGCTCATTGCAACCGACCGAGGTAGAGCGCCATGTCGCGCGCGTCATCCGGCGCCACACCCATGTTGGGCATCAAGGTCCCCGGCACGAGCGATGCCGGATCGGCAATCCAGCGCGCCAGCGCGGCCGGCTCGTTCGCGAGGCGGCCGGCGATGTAGCTGCGCCGGCCGTAGGCCTGCAGCGATACGGCGACCTTCCCCTGTGCCGCCGCCACACCAGGAATCGTGTGGCAGCTGCCGCAGTGGTAGCGCGCCAGCAAATCACGACCGTGCTGTGCCTGCCTGTCTTCACGCGTTCCGTGCGCGGCATCGCAGCCGGACACGAGCCACAGCGCGGCTGCGAAAAGCGGAACGCTCATGCGCCACACGGCGGTGCGGCCTTTCATGCAGACCGCACTCGCGGCAGGGTTGCAAACTTGCGTAGCATCGGTTGGCGCGGGGTGAGTGTCCGGTCCGGCAAGGATGACCAAGGTGGAGAAGCAAACTGTATTGACCTTTGACCGCCGTTCGGGTCATCCGAAAGCGCACCCGGCTGTCGGACAAAGCTGCGTCGGCGGATGACGCGCATCGTCATCGCCCTCGTCGTGCTGGCCGCCGCCACGGTACTGGGCGCCGCGGCCTTCGTCTGGAGCGGCTGGTACGACATTTCTGCGAACGTGCAGCACACCCAGCCGGTCTATTCGCTGCTTGAGAAGACGATGCACCAGTCGGTCAGGCGCCGCGCCGCGCAGATCGAGGTGCCGGCGCTCGACGACGCACGGCTCGTCGCGCGTGGTGCCGCGTGTTACCTCGACAAATGCGTGCAGTGCCACGGTGGCCCGGGCGCGGCGCAGGCCGAGATCGGGCGCAGCATGCAGCCGCTTCCCGGGCCTCTCGTCGACGCCGCCACGCGCTGGCGCCCGCAAGAGCTTTACTGGATCACGCGCAACGGCATCAAGATGAGCGGCATGCCGGCCTGGCAGCACCGCTTGCCCGATGAGGACCTGTGGGCGTTGGTGGCATTCTTGCAGCGCCTGCCCATGCTGCGGGCTGCGGAGTTCCGCGAACTCGCAGCCACGGGTGTCGCCTCGCAATGCCGGGTACCGGCCGCCTCGACCCCAACCCGCGCGCCCGACGCCGCGCGCGGCCGCGCCGCATTGACGCAGTACGCCTGCAACGCCTGTCACGACATCCCGGGCGTGACCGGCTCCGACGTGCACGTCGGCCCGCCGCTGGCGGGTATTGCGCGCCGCAGCCTGATCGCCGGTGCCGTGCCCAACACAGCCGATCAGATGGTGCGCTGGATCACCGACCCTCGAAGCATCGATCCCGAGACGACGATGCCCGCGATGCAGGTGAGCGACTCAGACGCGCGCGACATCGCGGCTTTCCTCGCGACGCTCGATTGAACAGGCTCGGAGTCCCACGCGGGTCTGCCGCCCACGACGGGCAGAGCCGCAGTGTCATGCGGGTGCGCCTGCGGCCGCCTTTGCCAAGGCGCGTGACCACGCGCTGTCGGCTTCCATGAAGGCCGAAGCGCTAACCTCTTCCACCTCGAACCCCTGCTCTTCATAGAACTGCGAAAGCGCCCGAAACCCGCTGGCGTCGGGACCGACCGATTCGCGGCCCATGATGGCAACGACCAGCCTCGCGCGCAGGCTGGAGATCCCGGCCGGTGTCCAGTCGGTGACCAGCGACTCCAGCTGCGTCAGAGATCCGTCGAGTGCCTCGGCAGACAGCATCCCGAAAGCCGCATCCCCGCGCTGAAGGGCTCGCTCCAGACGCGACAGGTGTCGCAAGGCAGAGCGCGACGGCGGATCGCGAACGATCTGCCGGGCCGGCGCGGCCTGTCGCGGGCTTGACCGCCGGCGCTCTTGCGCTTCAGGTGCTGAGAGAGGAGAAACTTCAAGCGCAGTATCGGTTGAGTGACGGCTCGCAATGCGCTGATGGCCGGTTTGACTGAAGCGTTCATCACACCCCCATCACTGCTTCAAGGCCCAGGCGTCAGCTCCGCCGCGCAGCGTCTGTGTCGGCGTTTCATCGAACTGGGTGCGGTAGTTGTGGACCAGCGTGGAGCGGTTCGTGATACCCCACCGCGACGCAACCTCCAGCACGCCCTCCCTGCCGCCGTGCTCGCGCAGATCGCCCTGGATGCGTTCCATGCGCCGGGTGCGGATCAGCTCGGCCGGCGTCATGCCCAGGTGGGCGCGGAAGGCGAGCTGAAGGGCGCGTTCGGTCACGCCGATGTGGGCAGCGATCTGGCGCACCGAAAGATGCTCGTCGCTCAGGTGGTCCATCACGTACTGGTAGGCGCGGCGATAGCGCAGCGGCAGGCGCCCCCTGGCCGCATCGCCCTGCCCCGCCTCTTGGGCCTGCTGCAGGAAATTCGGCGTCCTGCCGGGTGCGGCATGGCTCTTGAGTGCCTGCACGACGTGCTGGGTGTGGTGCCGGTACAGCCGCAGCGCGTCCGCGTGCCGACCTTGATGCTGGTGCAGTTTCGCGAGGCAGTACTGCAGCTCCGGCGCGTAGCGGCTGCGATGCACCTGCTGTTCGTTGAAGGTCAGCTGCGCCAGCACGTCCGCCGCCCCGCGCAACGCGCCGCGTGCGATGAGCATCAGCGCAGCCTCGATGCGGGCGGGTGTCTCCAGGCCTGCGGCACGGCGCTCACGCAGCCATGACAACCCGTCGTTGACATGGGCGATGGCGGCCGCGCCGGTGCAGTCCTTTGCCAGCAAGTGCTGCAGGTAGCGCATGCGCAGCGCCACCAGCGGTGCAGACGCCTCGAATGCATTCGCCGCAGCGCCGAGCTGCTGCCGCAGCACATCGTGCTCGACCAGTTCGCCGGCGTTCTCGCTGTACATGGTGCACAGCGCGTGGTCGTCCAGCGCCTCGCTGGCCCGCTCGCGATGCAGCACGGCGAACTCCAGGGCCATGCAGTCCACCAGCTGGCCGATGCGGCCGTCGGCCAGCGAGAGGCTCAGATCCCGCGCAACGTCCAATGCCTGCAGGGCCGCACGGCCTTCGCCGCTGCGATGCATCGCAACGGCCGCACCGACCATCGCTTCGATGCGCGCATCGGCGGGCGCACGGCGGTCGTCAGCCACCGCGTTGAAACATTCGACCGCGCGCCCCGGGCGGTTGAGGTGCAGCAGCAGCGCACCCTGGTCCAGCGAGCCGTGCCAGCGCACCGTGTGCCGCGACACGCTCTCGTAAACCTTCAGCTGGCGTTGGAACAGTTCTTCGGCTTCTTCTTCCCTGCCGCGCGCGAGCATCAAGCGGCCGAGCAGCTGACCGAGCAGTGCGCGTGGCTGCACCAAATCCGCCGCGCCGGCGCATCGTTCGATGCGATCGCAGCCCATGCGCAGCGCGCTGGAAAAGTCGCCTTCCAGGATGAGCCGGGCCAGGTCGTTGTGAGCCTGTGAGGCCCGTAGCGATGTCAAAGCAAGTAGAAGCATGATCTCTCCGTGAGTGCCATATCGTTGGCGTTTGCTGATGAGTTCATGCTAGGTTTTGAAGGCGCGGAGGTGGCTCACAAGCTTTCAGCGAAATCCTCACCAATCCTCTCTTCGTTCCTCATCGAAGTCATGAAGGCGTGCGCCAACCGCTCACGCAATCCAAGCGAAGATTCCACTGCCACATGCAAGAAGGCCCGCGCCGTCAGCAGACGGCGCGGGCCTTCTTGATAAAGCTTCGAAAGGGCGTCAGCCGGCCAGCTGTGCGACCTTGGTGCCCGCATCCTTGACGGTCTTGGCCAGGGCTTCGACCATGGCTTTTTGCATGCCCATCAGGCCGGTGGCCACTTGGAACTTCATGTTCATGGCGTTCATCTCCGCCATGTCTTTGATGGCGTCGTTGCCATCGTGGCTGGCGGTCTTCACCCCATCCTCCCGAACCTTGACGCTCAATTGCGACAGGTCACCGGGATCCGCGCCACCTTTTCCCGGCAGACCGGACGGAGCGGCGGAAGGCGGGCCCGAAGGCTCGCCACTCATCTGCAAGCTGATGTTCTGGCGCGGCGCCAGGCCGGGGTCGCCAGACTTGCGAGCGGTCAAGCCCTCGGGAGCACCCGGTGGAGCTTGCGTAGGGCCGGTCGGTACGGCCGTCTTGCTGAAAGCATCGATGTTCTGCTGGATGGCAGTATCGATTCTCGTGTTGGCGTTGATGCCGTTGGCTGACATGTGAACTCCTATAGGTGGGACAGTTGATATGCGCACGTGACCGTGACAACCCGTCAGGGTCCACGCATCGCATTTCCAGCATGGGCGCATGAAACTCCGGCCTCATGCGCTGCGCGAAACGACATGAGTGATTGCGAAGTCGGCGAAAGGATCAGGACCCGGTGAAGGCCGTTCCGGCGCGGGCCCACAGCCCCTGCCGCCACAGCGCTTCGAAGGCCGAAACCGTGGCCTGGGTCTCGTTCGCCGAACCAGTCAACAGGGCACGCACCACGACCTTGGCGCCCACGTAGCGCGCAAGCTGCTCGGCCTGCCTGGTGAGCTCGAGCCCCGGTTCGGTCAGCACATAGCGCGCGACGCAGCGCGCCTCCGCTTGCAGGGTCTTGCGTGCCAGGCTGATCTGAGATTCCAGCAAGTCCACACCGATCAGCGTCGACTGCTGCTCCAGATAAACCATGAAGCGGGGAGACTCCGTCATCACAACGACGCCGTGATACGCAGCAGACGTCGGCCGCGCCGTCCCCGTGTCGAAGAAGCGCGACGTGTCGACGACGAGGCGCTCGTCGCGCAGATCGAAGAACACTGGCAGCGCTGCGGGCTCGCCCAGCACGCCGGCGGCATCGGCAGCCAATCGACGGTAGGTGCCCGCGTCGACATAGGCGTGGTCGAACCGGCCGCTCAGGAAGAGATCGACCTCGGGGCTGTACAGCACGCCGCGGCCTTGCAGCAATTGTTCGAGCCTGAACTGCAGTGCCTGGACCGCGAGATAGCGCGTGGTCAGCAGCGTGTCTTCGCTGTTGAGCGAACCGCTGGCGGGCTTCCAGACGGTGCCCATGCCGGCGTTGAGTGCGTTCAGACTGTCGGTCGGCAGCACGCCGTCTGCGGCGGCAACCGGCGGGTACAGCAGCGGATGGCGCGTTAGCAGCGGTGCCACGCGTTCGGGCAAGCGCGCTGGTGGTGCCGAGAAGCTGGGCTCGGCGATGAATTGCACGGGTGGTGGCATGACGATCGGCTCCGTTCGTTCAGTGATGCGAGATGAACGAAGGATCGGCGTTCGCACGGCACCGGGCCACGGCCCACGCGAAACGCCAGCGCTGCCGGCGAAGCACGACAGATCAACGGTGCATGGGCATCAGGTAGGCAAGCCAACCCGCAGCCATGCGCAGCACACTGGGACAGGCTCGGCAAGCCAGGCCGCAGGCCTGCAGCAGCAACCGGCCGCGGCTCACCGCACCGCAGCGGGCATCGTGAACACACAGGGCGAACACCAGGCGAACCACGTCGATACCGAGGTAGCACGTGGCCAGTGCAAGGCCGCCGGCGCGTTGCAGATGCGCCACCCTGCTGGCGTGCAGCAGATCGACGGTGACATGCCGGTGACCGAGTTCTTCTTCGCAATGCCAGCGCCACAGCCGGCTTTCGCGGCATGGCGCTGTGGTCAACCACACCGAGCCGCGCAGCACTTCGGCAGACAACAGCGCGGTGAGGTGCTCGAAGGCCGCCGACAAAGCCAAACGCGTGCCGAGATCCAGGTGCGCCAGTTCACGCACGGCCGACTCGACGCGCTGCTCCAGCGCCTGCGACGGCACGCCGCTGCGTGCAAGCCCGTCGTTGTACAGCCGGTGTGCGCGCTGGTGCGACAGCTCCTCGCGCACGAAGCGTTCGGCCTGCGAACGCTGATCGGCATCGGCCTGCGGCGTGGCCATCAGCCAGTCCGACACCGCCTGGATCACGAAGGCTTCGCCGCAGGGCAGCAACAGCGAGAGCGCATCGAACAGGCGGGTGCGAAACGCGTTGCCGTTCCAGGGTGCAGCGCGGCCTGCCCCGTCAACACTCGGGCCCACCGCGTTTCAGACCACCGCAGTGATGAAGCGCGACATGCGCCGCAGCAGTGGCAGCGGTAGGCGCTGCCACAGCGGCCACAAGCAGGCGAGCGGGATCTTCCCGCGCAGCACCACGCCGTGGTCGAGAGAGTCTTCATGCGGGAAGTAGCCCGGCCGCACTGCCACGATCTCGCGAAATCCTCTGCGGTGGTAGTAGCGCAGCTGCGGGTCTTGCGGCAACCGGCCGCGCCGCGCTCGCGCGTAATGCTCGACCGCGAGCTCGCGCTCCCACTGCAGCGCGCGCTTCAGCCCCGGGATCGGCGAGCCCAGGTAGATGTCGCGCCAACCCTGCTTGAGGGCGCAGGGCCAGAAGAACCCGATCAGGCTCCATGCGGCCTTGGAGTCGATGCTGGTCAAGCTGATGCCGAACAAGCTGCGTGTGCGCAGTGCCGTGGTGTCGGCATCGGCATCGGCATCGGCGTCATCGATGCAGACGCATTCGTTCCAGCTGCGCGCCTGCGCAATCTGCTCGCGCCGCACGGGTTTCATGAACAGCGAGGCGAACGCTTCTCCCGTGACACGGCAGAACGCACCGACGCACAGCTCAGGATGGGCCTCGATGCGCCTCAACAGCTCGGCCGCATCGGCGGCTTGCCCTTCCGCCCATTGGCGCTGTTCGAGCCGCAGCAAGGCCGGGACGTCATCGGGGCGAAGGAAGCGGGCGACGAACGTGCGCGCGGGAGTTCGGTCAGACGCAAGAGCGGCAGCATGCACAGGCCGCCATGCCGGCGGCGCAAGCACGTCTTGTGAACTCAAGTTTCCAGACATGCGGCCGCATCATGTTGTGTGCACATGACGCCGCTGTGAAAGCGCGGAAATGGGCCGCCCGCAATCGCGCAGTGCGGGCGTAGTCGTCAACAGCCGCCTCTCTGCGCGGCCGCTGATTTTCTCTTCCGACCTCTACCGGGTGCGGTGTTCGGGCGATTGGTAGTCGTCGAAGGCCCGTCTCACCTCCGCCATGTCAGTCGACTGTCCCGCTGACGCTTTGTCGGCGGCGGCAAGGGCCACCTGAGCGAGCACCCTGGCATGTTGCGCCGTGGGAAGACGGCCGGCACAGGCGACGTCGAACTCATCGTCTTTGAAGTGGCCGTTGCGCACCACCTCTCCATCGCCGGCCATCGATGCGCGAACGACCAGGATGTCTTTCCTGTCTTTCGCCAGGGCTTTCAGCGTTCCCTCGATCTCTTGATCGATCGTTCCGTTGCCGGTACCGGCAAAGACAATGCCGCGCGCCCGGTTGTCCACGGCTGCCTGAATGAAAGCCTGCGTAAATTTCGGGTCGGTGCCCGGCGACGCCTCGATCACTTGCACGTAGGGCAACTGCTTCACGCCGGACAAGTCAAAGATGCGTGTCGGCAACTCTCGTGTGTGTGCCATGGACACCTTGCCGTTCTTGACCTTGCCCGCCATCTCGGCGTTGACTGCCTTGAACGCCTTGACCGAGCTGGTGTGCCGCTTGTCGAAGAACGGAGCTTTGAAGACGTCCCCCGCCATCTCGGTCAGAACACCGACACCCTTTTTGCTCTTGGCCAGCGTGAAGGCCTTGCTCAGATTGCCAGGCCCGTCGGCGTTGGGCAGATTGGATGGAAGCATTGAACCCGTGAGCACGACCTTCTTGCGCTTCTGGAGATCGGGAGGCAAGGTCAGCGACAGGAAGAATGCAGTCAGCGCCATGGAGTCCGTGCCATGGGTCACCACGATCTTGTCGGCCAGGCCCGGATCGGCGCTGATCTTGTTCATCATCTCGAGCCAGTGCTTGTCATTCATGTTCTTCGAGTCGATGCCGGTACCGAATTGCTCCTCTGAAAACTCGTGCGCCGTGACCTTGGTGTTGCGCGGCAGCTTGATGCCTGCAAGCAGTTCATTGCCCGAAACTTTGCCGGCTTCGTATGAATGCACCGATCCCTGGGCCGAAATGGTCCCGCCGGTCGGCAGGAATGACACCTCTGTCTTCACGTTGCTCGTGAACGGCACCGGAATGTTGAATTTCCTGTCGCCAATCCGGACCCGCTTGCGCGCCGCGGCATCTGCGCTACCGGACGTTCTGCGCGCGAGCGGCGCCTCAGTTGGTGCGCTGGGTGTCGCTGCGGGCTGAACGCTCGTGGCGTCATTCTGCTGCGGGCTCGACGTGGCGCTCGAAGTATGTGATCTTGTGACGTTGCGTAGCATGACTTCCGTCCCTTTGCATGGTTGAGTTACCCCCGCCATGCTGAACATTGCGGCGGCATGCGTCATGCACCGCGCGAAGCGAAGCGCTGGTTCACGCACGGGTATAGTGGTCGCGGCCCCACAGCACACTTGTGCTCTCGCTGATGCACTCAAGCTGAATCCGAGCAGGATCGGAACTGCCACCCGTCAATAGTCCGCGAACGCACTCGGGGCACCGACTCCCGTTGAGGCGAATGGGTTGAGAGCGCGCCGCTCGGCAACTACAAACCGCGATGGTGTGCCGCGCGGCGCGCCATCATCAGCGGTTGCGATCGGCCAGCGCGTGCGTCCCGAGGGGATCACGCCACTGCTTCAGCTCATCACGCTTCGCCATGCCGTGAATCACCGCCTCCGCCCGCTGCACCAAGCCGGCATGCAGCTGTGGATCTGCCGCAGCCAGTGCGGGTTCGTCCTTCAGCACGGCCAGCGTACGCTGCAGCACATCGACGCGGATGTTCTGGTCTCGGCCCAGGCTTCGTATCTGGGCCAGTGCGGCATGGGCTCGCGCCGCGCTGCCAGCCGGCAGCGCATCGGCAACCCGCTGCAAGCCGGCCGCCAGCTCCGGCAGCTCGTTCTGCGCGGCATGTGCGGCATGCAGCCACTGGGCTTGCTTGCTGTCGCGCCAGCGGTCCAGAGATGCCGCCAGGTTGTAGGCGCTGCCTTTCAGCGCCTCCTTCGAAGCCTGCCACACGAAGTCGTTGGTCGCACTCTGGGCCGCCTGCTGCAGCATGTAAGCACCCGAGCGCGGCGACTCGCCCGTCAATGGCGCCGCTGCACCGTTGCGCAGGATCTGCGCCACCAGCGGCCCGGTCGCCGTCGAGAACACACTCGCAAACACGTTCGACACCAGAGTCCGCGCAATGTCGCCGATGCGCGCCTGCACCGCCTCGCGCGACGGGATCATCGTGCTGCTGTCGCGCCAGGGCCCGGCCGTGAAGTGCGCAGCCAGCGAGGCCGTCTCCTTCGCCACCTGCCAGGCGTGCCCCGGCAGACCCCGGATGTCGGACAGCCCCGCGGCGCGAACCTCCGGTTTGGCCACCTGGGTCGCGAACAGATCGACCCGCTGGCGGCTGCCGATGAGGTTGTCGACATCGGCCCACGCCGCTGACTTGGCCAGCCCCAGGGCCAGCTTGGTGCTTGCACCCCCGAGGCCTGAAGCCCACATCGAATGGGCCAGCACAGGCACGGGCCTGAGCAGCGCCTGTGCCGGGATGGAGGCGCGCCGCAGCACGTTGAACGCCCCGGCCAGCATGGGCTGCGCGAGCATTCCCCATTGCTTGGCTTCGAGCACGTCCTGCACGTCCGACAGCAGCTTGCGGCGGGTCGCGGTCTTGTCTTCCAAGGCCGCCATGGTGAGCCTGCCATGCCCTGCACTCACGGTCGCAGGCGGCGCGGTGGGTTCATCCTGCAGCGGGCGCCAGTACTCCTTGCCGCCCTGCACCATGCGCAACTGCACCGGCGCCGGGTCCGGCACCAGTGCCTTCAGGTCCACCGGCTTGAACTCCGGAAAATTGGCCAGCCGGGCGCGCCGGTCCATCGCCGACAGCAGCGCCGTGTCGACGGCGTAGGCGGTGGCTCCCCCTGCAACACCGCCGGCCAGCGACGGGTCGTAGTTGTTGTTGAGTTCGCCCGCGTTGAGCCTCTGGCCGCTGGCATCGGTGCCGGCGGAACGCGGCCCGATCAGCGTGGCCACCGCGTTACGCAAGGGCGAGCGCGACATCGACGAGATGAACTGCCGCACACCGTCGTACATCGCCGGCAGCACGGCCTCGCCGAGCGCGATGCTGCGGTCGTGGCCGAACGCATAGCCACTGGAGCCGAAGGCTTTCTCGCGCGCTTCCAGCACCTTGGCAGCCCAGTCGATGTATTCCGCCTCCATCGCCACCTGAACGACCCGTGCTTCGCCCGCGGGCGCGTGAAAGGCGATGGCGTCCAAAGCTGCTGCGATGCGCTCGCGCGGCGTTGCCGCCGGCGCGTCGGAACGCACGCTGCCATGCGATGCCTCGCGCGACAGCCCGGACGATGAACCGTTGCGCGCCGAGAGCTTGTCGATGTCCAGCGCCACGTCTGACGCCGCCAGGCGGGCCGGGCCGATCTCGAGTCGAGCGGATCGCCCGAACAGGTTCGCCGGAGGCAGCAAGGCCTCGGCGTCGTTGGCGAAGCGTGCCGACGCCGACGGCGCAGGCAAGGCGGTTCGGCTCACACGCCCGATGCCCGGCTCGTCGAAGCCGCGCGCAGACTGCGAATGGGCAGCCGAAGGGAGCAGCCGCCGCGACGGCCCCGGCACAGCGGGCAGTTCCCGCGACGGCCCGGTCGCCATCGACAACGCCGCCGATGGCTCTGCAGGTGGGGACGACCGCACGACAGGCGAAGGGCTCGGTATGGGCGAAACCATGGTCTTCAGGCCTCTCTGTGGTCAATGAGAGATTCGTTCTGCGGGTGGCGCAATGGCGTCGTCGCTCAGCAGCGCATGCAGCACCGCGATGCCGACACCGTTGGCGAGATCAAGTGCGGTCGCGGCATCCTGCGGATCGTCGATCCAGGCCAGAGAACTGAGCTGCAGCAGGCCTTCGCCGGAGGTGCCGAGGTACCAGCCCAATTCACTGAGCACCAGCGACTGCAGCGACAGCAGGCGGTGGACTTCCGGGCCGACCAATTCCTGCGCCGACATCGGGAGCAACGCCTCGGGGCGCACTGCAGGCTCGCCGAGCAACAGATGCAGCCGGCAGGCCAGGCCGGCCGGCCCGGTGAACAGCCGCGGCGCCGCCAGCGAGGCGCCATCGGAGGGCAGCATGCCCAGATGGACCGCGAGCTGCGACAGAAAGTCGGTCTGTGCCGATGTCATCGGCGGCGCAGCGGCAGCAATCGCACCGGCTCGTCCGGCTGCGACGGGGACTGGGTTCATTGAAAGACTCCTTTTCGGATGAACGCAAGCCTACGAACAGGTGCGGCTCGCCATGTGCGAGGGCACGCACCGATCACCGTGAACGCGAAGCGCGGCACGCGGTCGCGCAAGTTGCGGCGGCGTGAGCGGAAGAGCGATGCCGCGGCGACCCTTCGCAATCTCCGGCCCAACTTCGGCCGCATGAGGCGGGCAGGTCTTTCCCTCGCCAACATCGCATCGAGAGAGTGGGCGGTCGACGGCTGCCCTCGAGAACTGTTCGAGGACGAATATGACCAAGCACCCACACGGTTCCGTGAAGCCGCATGAACAAACACCGTTCGGGCTGACCCTTCGATGGGGCTCGACGACGCCGCATTGGATCCGGCATGCAGGTGAACCCGCGCGCGGCCCCGCCAAGGCGCTGCTCGCAGCGCACAGGCCGGCCGCCGCCGACAAGGGGTGGGCCGATGTCACGACCTCGGCTGCAGGCGCCTTGGCGCTGTGGCGCCGGCTGCGGCACACGCACGTTCTTGCAGACTTCGGCCCGCTCGCCTGCGGGACGACAGGGCTGCAGTTGGCTCGCCGAATGCGGGCCGAAGACCCGAGCGTGCTGGTCTTCCTGCTGTCCAGCGCCGTGAGCCCGACACAGGCCATGTGGGCACGCTCCAGCGGCGCATTTGCCGTCGTCCCGCGAGACCGCGAATCCATTGCGGCCTGCCTGTCCGGCTGGACACTTCACTCCTGCCATGGCCGGCATCTCGACGGCATGCCGTTTGACGAAACGATGCAGGAAGCTCGCCGCATCATGATCTCGAACCTGCTGTCCCTGGGCCGCATGAGCCCGGGCTCTCTGTCGGCCATCGAGAAGGCGTTGGTGGCGCTGGGCAAGCTCGACGGTGGAGCCACTGCCAATGCCGCAGACATCGCGCGCGTCATCGCTCAGCGCATATGCACTCGTGAACAGGGCCCGGCGTTCCTGAAGTGGCTCACAGAGGCCACCCCGACAAACGCCACCTCACGCAAACCGCAACCCCGTCGATTTGCAGTCGGCATGTATCAGCCGGCCGCGAACGGATTGCCGAGGCTGGCGGCGGCCTAACACGCGCTGTTTTCCATGGTCAGCCTCGGTGGCCGAAATCGTTTCATCAGCATTTGGTCAAGACTCTCATCAGGGTAGACACTGATACTCGTGTTGTCACGAAAGGTTTCAACCGTGCTGCCGCTTCGTG
>Ga0307513_10006247_pt1 | contig 15609 bp, 19 predicted proteins | sample 15_EM_MG_FD_202174 | JGI IMG/M metagenome (GOLD analysis project Ga0307513, IMG submission 202174) | Populus trichocarpa ectomycorrhiza microbial communities from riparian zone in the Pacific Northwest, United States - 15_EM | ecosystem: Host-associated > Plants > Roots > Unclassified | place... | reverse complement strand
CGAGGGTACAAATATGCAAACTGGAGCACTACACAGGTAAGTCGAAACTACTGAGGCAGAGACCATCAAGGATACGCTCGTCCGAAAGGTGACAGCGGGACTTTGGAACACTGCGGGCCGATATGCGGGCATGCTGACAGGCACACTTGCTGATAGGCGCGCTTGCTGACAGGCACTTGCTGACAGGCACACTTGCTGATAGGCGCGCTTGCTGACAGGCACTTGCTGACAGGCACACTTGCTGATAGGCGCGCTTGCTGACAGGCACTTGCTGACAGGAGCGATTCAATTCACCGAACTCTATTGAGAAATGACACCTCTACGACCGATCCCAACAACTTCCCTGGGCGTGAACGGCGGTTCTAACGAGGAATAACCTGAAGATGAGATACCTGACGAAGCCATCAGGGATGATCATAGACCAGGTATATCCCTCATTGGTCTTCTTCACTCCGACGTGGTTTCAACTGCACACAGATGGCGGATAATGCTCGAATTCTGATGACCACCCGGCTGTCCTCTGCTCCTGCCTCCACATCACATACATCAGACCTTTCATCCGTTTCATCCGTTGTCTCTCTTGCGGAATGACTACCTACGACCTTGGACTGGATATCACTGTTCGTCCGGAGGGCTGCTGAAGCTCTGGTGACTATCCCCGGGTACCTCGACTCTACTGGTCATCTTCCATATGTCCGTTGTCGTATGATTGAACAATGGGAGAAGCTAAATGACCAGATGTACACCCAACGTGCCTCCAAGAAGAAGGAAGGGGCGCTCGTAATAGTGTCCCGGATGAAGGGGTTGTCCCAGATGACGACAGCAGTGGTGAGTAGGTCTCAAAGATGCAGTAAATGTTACAGGAAACGACACTAGAGCAGTTTGAGAGTGTAAGTCGTGTGCATTTACATAGTTGGTACAACCTGACAAATGCGGTCGGTAACTCACAGAAAGTTGAGAATGAGGATATCCCTCAAACCCTGTTAGCATACTTCTGGAGATTTTAGAAGTTTGATGGAGACCAGCAAATGAAGCGGGTCGTCAACCTGATGCACCGGCAAGCAGTCAAAGCCAGGACGGAGGGACTCTTTGACAAGGTATATTATATTTCACTGCTGAAGGCGAACTGACTCCACCTGCCGTTAAGCTTCCACTCTCAACCTCTTCCGATCTTTGCTAGGCCCACGGAAACCTTTCCAGATTGGGAGGAGAAACGCAGAGGGCTGGAGGATGAGACCGGTCAAGCGATCATACCTCTGGCTCACTTCCGATGCTCGCTCGTCGCGTCGCACGCTTAATCGTCATGATATCGGATTCACATTCCACCACCGCCGGAACAGGATGTGAGGTCAAATAACGTCTGTACGAAGGCATGGGAGAAATGGTCTGTACTTCCGATTCCTCCACAGTAATTCCGTCACCATACGGTCAGATTATCTTCTTTGACAATACTGCGATTGTCCGTGCTCCTCGGGGAACATATCTGCTCCGTTCGACTCACCGTACGTTGAATCCAAAACATTGATAGTAATCTGATGTCTGCCCTTGTTGTGGCGTTTGTTGAAAGCCCGGTGTGAAGAACGAGAGAGGGAGGAAGGAACGTGACGAGATGACGCTGTCGGACTGGAGGGACGCATCTGAAGGCTGGGGTAGAAAGGACGGAAAGTAGGTTGGTGGGTTAAGTCACATCGTTGAGAGGTCAACGTGAACAAGGTCGCAGATGTCGCCGTTTGGGCATTTTCTAGTGGTCCAGTACGCCAAGCACGCCACATCTGCAGCCAAGAGAACAGAGAGTAAGTAATTCAGAACGGCGAAGAGACCAGAGTTCATGTACGTTGACTATTTCTTAGGCGTCCAACTGGAGGAAACACCAGAGTCAGAGAAGCTCTCAGTACGCGAATCCGGAGGGGTGATTCCAGATTCGCCTTCTAGTCGTAGGTTTTTACGAATCACAGGCTCGGGGTGTATGCGGCTGCTGCGCTGATGGAGAGTCGTCCCTTCTGGGGCAGTTCACCACAAGATGGCAATCAATACCGCATACATTACGCCACTACAAAGGTACGATTACCTTGGGTGCATACTATAAGGACGTGACGAGAGAGGGCGGAGACGTCGGGGAGAGGGTGGATTTGTTGGATTCTCAAGAGGGTGGATGGCCGACGAAAATTGATGCACGAGCGAGACATGGACAAAGTACGAGGTCGAGATGCAGTGCCTTGGATACTGTGACTGCTCCTCATCCTTGCGGAAACGGCCCATTGACCCGTTAGCATTCCCCATTGCCGTGCTCGACCACCACTAGGAGGAAGATTGGCTTAAATCTGGGGAACAACAGCCTCCTGCTATCCTATGATTTCACGTTTGATCAGATAACGAACGTTAGAGAAGAGAGCCCAGTGAGGCTGGAATCCAAGTTGACTTCCTGCTGCCTCTGGGGCTTCTAGGCCGGGTTTCCCTTTTTCGCCAATGGACACCTATGAGGCGACACCTACACAGTTGACATTTGTGGGAGGCAGTGGCGCCGGGAAGACGTCGCTGCTCTCCGTTATCACAAAGGGATACTTCCCTGATGAACTTGAAGCATTCTTCTTTGATTCACTATACATCAAGCATGTGTACTTTAACCCGTCATCTTACCAGCCAGCGTGCAATCGCGTCATAGAGATGACCGAACCTGAAACCGGACGGCCAAAGGATAGAAAAATGCTGGCAGGGAAGTGGCAGACCTTTCAGCTCAAGTGTGAGGATTGTGAGGATTATGATGCGCGACGGGTCCTATCTTACCCGGGTGCTGCGGTGATCGCTCTTTGCTTTTCCGTTGCAAAAAGGGAAGAGTTCGACTTGATTAGGACAAGAGTAAGGCGGGTGTACTTTACATGAATTTCTCGCGCGTCCTAGGCAGTTGGTACCTAACGTCCTTGAACCCGCAGTGGTATCCTGAAATCCGACATTTCGCCCCGCACGCCCAACTGGTCATCGTGGGCACAATGACGGACCTTCGCTCACTCTATTATGGTGACACACTGCAGTCTACGGTGGTAGCCACTTCCGGCAGCCACGACCCCGTTAGTTATTACGAGGGTTGTAAGCTGGCAAAGGAGCTACGTGCTTCGTATGTCGAATGCTCAGCGATGTACCATCCCGAAAGCGTAGACGAGGTTTGGAAGACGATGCTGTGGCGATGGCACGAGTTTGGAGACCAGAAGAAGTCTCGCAGAGGCGCGGGTGAATGTATCCTTCAATAGGCTGAAGGTTGCTCACCGGATTAGCACGGCTATCATAACTCATACTCAATGATTCGAACCATGCCAGTGTTTCAATCCATACGGTAGGTGAGTAAGGTACAGTGTAGTGTGGGAGGTCTGCTTCCAGGTTATTTGCCGGAAGAATGGCTTGCTCCAGACTCAAATTAAATAACAACTGGAAAGGACTAACCAAGGTGCTATTGAGCCACCTGGCTGAGTTGGAAATTGGAGGTGGTACAGTTCCTGTAGCCAGCATTAATATAGGTGTATGCCCTTCCTTTAACTCGCTTTCGCCTTTGTGGTCCTTGTGGTACGAGTGGTGGTCCATGTCCCAGTGGTAATAGCTTGACAATCGGACTTTAGATGAGCAAATGCCGGTGCTTTGGTTGGTCGACCTTTGTTTATGACCCCAGACTCGAGATATGTCTTGCACCCGACCTTCTTTCTCACCTTTGCGGGCATTGCGAGTGTCGTCGTTGGGCAATTTCCGTCACGTCGTCCGGATCTAGACAGTTGCGCCATCCGTGGGCACCCGGGCTGCGCAACACACAGCCGGAATATCTAAATCTCAGCTTGTCCGTGCGGTTGTCGTTAAGAAGCTATCCCTGACTTTCGGTGGTTACGATACCAGGAACCCGAGAAGCACCTGAAACGGGGCCAACTCTTGCCGCTGACCAGCACGGCAGAGCGTCCTCAGCTGTCCTCTGAAAATCCCCCAAAATGGCGTCGATCGTCTTTGAGACTGCTTTACCGTCCACCGTCTTTCCAGCGACGCCCGCAGAGAAATCCAATGGTGTTGCCGCCGTTTCGGTTGCCTCCGCCCCGCCTTCGCCTCCCGCGGGGCCCACCGTGCTCGAGCGCTATGAAGCCATGCGCGCAATGAACAAGGAGCGGGGTCCCTACGACCCCGACAAGGCGTTGGACGACCTGCAGGATTGTAAACTTGCGATGGACCTGTTTCTCTCGTCCAAGATGATCGAGTCCGAGACATTCCTTCGCGAGGGGGATCCAAAGATGGAGAGGTTGTATATTACAACTGGTTACAGTCTCATCGAGGCCGTCAAGGCGCTAATGAGTTTCGAGGACAAGGTTAGTGTGCTCGAGCAGACCACTTCGATCCTTGGCTGAGACACATTGCATTTTTATAGGACCTGTTAAAAGGAATCAACCTCACACGCAAGAGCACCCAACTGGCCTCGCAGCACCGCAAGCATGTCTCCCTCGCTGGTCGTCTAACCGGGCTGGTCATCAGCTCACATATTTCTCACCTGCGAAGCATGACTCCCGTTGAACGACACGCAGAGCTCATCCACGCCGAATCTCTCGTTGAGAAGGCCCTCCTCGGGATCGTCTACTCCGGTGACTGGCTGCACTTCATCAAGGAGGCCCTCAACATGCGCAGCGCAATGAACACGTACCAGCATATGTATGAGTTTATGCTCGATGCAGATGCAAATGCCGAGGGTGGCCATGATGACAGCCTGGACATACACTGGCGAAGCGGCGTACTGCTCGGTATGGGAGTGACGAATTTGGTGCTCTCCTTACTCCCCGGACGTGTCGTTTCGATTGCGGAAATGTTCGGGTACAAGGGCGACCGCAAGATTGGGTTAGATTTGCTCATGCAAGCGGGGGGTTGGACAAAGGCCAGCTCCGAACCGAGTGTCTCCACCGCAGAGGAGGGGATACGGAGGAGTCTGTGCGACATGACCCTCCTCATCTTCCACCTCGTACTCTCTGGATTCACGTTTGCGGGTGTCGACCTCGAGATGGCAGAGACCATCCTCAACTGGAACCTGAAGCGATATCCAACCGGTTTGTCCCATCCTCCACATATACCTTATAACTTGTAACACTCATGCACCCTCCCCCGCTCTCAGGCATTTTCTGGCTGTACGGTCAAGGCCGTCTTCTACTATACAAAGCCCGACCACAGGAGTCCATCGAAGCCTACCGCCGCGCCATCGACTCCCAATCACAGTACGTTTCCCTCCACCACATGTGCATCTGGGAAATTGCCATTGCGAACCTATCGCTCGTGCAAATTGCCGAATCGCTCGAGTGCTGGCGGACACTAGTGGCCGATGCGACATGGAGCAAGGCGGTGTACACATACGGGGCTGCCACGTGCCTCATCGAGCTGGTCCAGCACGCGTCGGCACCGCGCAGCTCGGCGAGCTCCTCCGGGACGTCGACACCGGCCAGGCGGACGCTCGACCAGGAGCGCGAGGAGCGGGACCGCGAGGCCAAGGCGGTCATGGCCACCGTCCCCGGGCTGATGCAGCGCATCGCGGGCAAGTCGATCCCCATGGAGAAGTTCGCCGCGCGCAAGGCGCTCAAGTACGCCGCGCAGGGTGGCCGGCTCCTGCTCCCCGTGTTTGAGCTCGGCTACGTCTTCCTCATGTACGCGCGTGCGCCGCGCGATGTGCTCATCCGCGTCATGCTGCCGCGGATCGAGGCCGCTGTTCAAGAGTTGAAGCGGTGTGAGGGAAAGCAGGGGGAGTACATGCAGGAGTATAAGAAGAGGGGGGCCAAAAATAATGGTTACTGGGATGACTATGCCCTCGCTCAGTTCTTGAAGGGCGTTTGCTTGCGGTTTGTGGCGTTCCCTGTGAGTATCACCTTCCCAGGCTTCCACCGGTACCGTGATTATGGTCGAGTTGGTATGGAACTGGCGACTGATATGTCTGTACAGGATCCTGTGTCAACCCATGCAAATGAACCTAACCCAATGCCTGAGGCAGCTGAGCAGGCCAAAACCTGCTTCGAGGCTGTTCTGGAACATGGGCCGAAGATCGAGATAGACCACTATTTGGTTTACACTTCCCGTACGTTATTTCGTGGCCAATCTTACTTAACTCTTCGTTACTAATTGGCATCCTCACTCTTTAGACTACGAGCTTGCACGTCTGTACGCCCGAATGGGTGACGAAGCCGAGGCGAAGCGGCACCTCGAACTTGTCCTTTCGGGCAAGCCGCTCGAGACGAATGCACAGTCACGCAAAGGTACGTGTCCCATAAGTTGTTGCCTCTCCGGTACACCCCAAGTACCAGGTGCTCACGATTCGCACAGGGAAGTACAGTATGGAAAGCGCGATCTCCGTCAAAGCGCACGCTGCGCTCGACGGATTGGAGCAGGGCAAATTGCTCTGAGCGGACTATTACGGTGTTATAGCGCATACCATGTGCGCAGGGTAGTGTTTTTGTGCCCGAGACGGCACTTTATTTTGGTGCGCTTTACAGTTCGTGCTTGTTGTGCTACAATATATTATGATCTTATCAGAGGTGCGGCGTAATAGTTGGTATTGGATATTGGTCGCGTTTGTGCATGTAATGTAGATCTTGGATACTATATGTTTGTGACTCCCGTCCCAAACGAGCGGGATTGAACGTCGCAGGCCGCCTAATGGAACATCTAAATGGTGATGACAAGACGTTGAGCTGCAAAACGTACTCGTGTCTACTGTCTCGGTTCGGCCTTGACTTTTCCATCCAATCTCACGACCCCCCCCCTTTTCCCCTGGACCTCTTCATCCTGTAGACTCTCTAACAAACGTTGCATCTGTACTCGGATAGCGGCGTCGTCCCCGTGTCCACGCCGTTCTTGGTAGTCGTCCAGGAACGCGTCGAGTTTGGTAATCGCAGACGAGGGTTTTATGGGTCTAGACGAGACGACTTGGATGCGTAAAGGCGGAGGAAGCTGTCTGTCCATCGTGAACGAAATTGCGGAGGCGAGACTGACGAGGCTGGGTTCAAAGTTTCTTTCCGGCTGCCTCACTACCCTCCACACATACCTCGTGAGTACCTTGCGGGTACCTCACGGGACAGCCTGGAATGTCTATCTGTATGCTTACTGGTGACTTCATCAGCAGCCAAGAAGCACTCGCTGTCCGTGTCTTGACACGCCGGTTGCGTAGGCAAATCTCGGTAGTCCCTTTCTCCGCGTGGTCCACTTACGGAAGTTTCCAATATGCTTAAATGATCCGGGCCCGCCTCTTTTGTTTGGTGGACAAGGGAATTACACTCAATCATTTGAGGGGAGATGCCAGCGATGCCAGGGGGTGCCACTGTCAAGCTCCCTGTGCTCCTGAATATCAGACCACGTTCTTCCCCCCGTAGTGTGTGCATCATACGAACGTGTGATCGCTTCCCCCATCGCACCATGCGCTACATGTCTTGCCCGATGTGTGCCATTCCATTCCCAGTGCTGGCTGATGCCGGCACCGGAACCTCGTATATAAGCATCGTGACCTCTCTAGAATCCTAGCACCGGTCAAACCTCCTTCCAGTCGACTATGCGTACGGCGCTTTTCTTGTCGATTGTCTCCGGGTTGGCCGTTGCCTTGCCGGCTCAAGACGATCTTGTTGAGAAGCGCGGGTCGAACAACGCCGGACCTGATCCGTCCTTGGCGACGAAGGTATCCTTCAAGGGTGATACATTTATTAACAAGGTGCGTGTTCTTCCCGTTTACATGCATACGACCTGGGTTACCTCTTATCGTATACCCTAAATTCTTATGTCTTTTCGATTGTAGGGTCTTTGCGTATGGATTCATTCCAGCGAACGCGAAGGACTCAACTGGGGACACCCTTGGTGGAATTGGGAGTGCCGCGCGCCTTAAATTGGGAACATTCAAGGCCAAAAAAGATGGTACCTTCACAGGTACCCTCGTTACTCAACCTGACCGTGGATTCAACGTGTACGTCTAATTCCCAATGGTCCCGCACCTGCTTACCTTTTGGCAGGGATAAGACAATCGACTGGCAAACTCGCCAGCATGAGGTCGACTTCGTCCTCAACCCCTACTACTCTACCACCCTACTCTCCTTCGCAGATGCCCAGAAGACACTCTCGTTGACCTACAAGTCAACCCTACTCTACACATGGAACGATCTTCCCACCTCCGGCCTCGACCCCCTAGCAATCAAGACAGTAAAGAAGGTTGACTTCCCCGTCCCTGCTGACAACTACCCGCGGTTGTCTACCGACCCCGAGGGATTGGCCCTTAACAAGGACGGAACCTTCTGGATGAGCGATGAGTATGGGCCGTACGTCTATCTGATGTCTAGCAAGGGCAAGGTGTTGCAAACTATCGTACCTCCCGAGGCGATTATTCCGAAGCAAAACGGCAAAACCAACTTCACGGGTGGGGTCGACCCTCAGTCCGGACGAAGCGCTAACCAAGGTACATTGCAGTAACCTCCCACTCCTCTCCGTGTCGATACTGATGACTTGGACCTGTGCACGTGCAGGGTTTGAGGGCTTGTCCACCTCGCCTTCCGGTGACAGTCTCTACGTTCTCCTGCAGTCAGCGCCCGTTCAAGATGGAGGGCCAAGCAAGGCTACGAATCGCTATACTCGCCTCCTCAAGTATGACGTGAATAATCTGAACAACATCAAGCTCGAGGCAGGGTATATTGTTCCCCTCCCGCAGTCAAGCAAGGGAAATACACTTGCTCAAAGCGAGCTCCTGTGGCTCAACGACCATCAATTCTTAGTTTTGGCTCGTGATGGGAATGGCGCCGGTGATTCGGATACGGGCTCGAAGTACAAGTATGTTCCTCCCTCTCCGTCGTTCGATTGATGGTGGTTTCTGACAAGAATCCTCATCCTCAGATCGGCAGATCTGATCGACACTTCGCGCGCCACTAACATCGCGGGGAGCAAGTTCGACTCTCCCTCCAATCCCGCTGCGCCTGGCGGAGTCTTGGACAGTAGCATCACTCCCACCGAATATCAAACATTCGTCCAGTACATCAACTCGACTCAACTCGCCCGCTTCGGGTTGCATAACGGTGGCAACGTGGATCAACAGTTAATCGCCTCCAAGTGGGAGTCATTGGCCCTCGCCCCCGCGTTCGATGATGACGCGAAAGACGACTACTTCTTATTCACTCTCGTGAGACGTGCCCTCCAGCCTCGATAGATCGGGGATTTCTGACGACTTTTCACAGGCTGATAATGACTTTTTGACCACCGAGGGTGTGGCCATTGGCCAGCCATATAATGCTAGTATCAACGTGGATAACCAGGCGTTTGTCTGGCGAGTCACACTGCCGTCTGTCGACAAAGACAAGATCAAGAAGTCGATTGGCATATAGTCAGCTGCTCACCTGCTGCGGGTAATAGGCCCTCTCTCTGTTTCTATACCTTTTCATGGACCCTTAATTCATGCCCCTCCGAATGGGGATTGCATTCCTTTGTAATTAATCGGCGCCTCCGAAAACCATTCCTTTGTGGTTTATATTGCTATTGATACCGCAGAGTTGAGTGATATTGAAAAGCAAGACCCCACCCACCCACTGCCCATCTCAGTTATTAACGCTCTTGAGGAGAACAACTCTTAAACAGCCTTAAATTTTGTGAGAGATGGATTATATACTGCGATTGAGTAATTGAGAGTTCATTTCTTAAGGAAGCCATATCACTTGGCTTCCTGAGGGAGGTGTGGCCTGGAGTAGACCAGAAACAACCAAGCGCAGTTATTGAGGGCTTTCACACCCAGGATTGGGTCAGTTGGGATAGCAGCAAAATTCTGAGGTTCCTTTGCTTTCTGAATGAGCTTCTTAAGGAATGTAGAGACGCTCTCGACGTCATAGGTTCGTCGCTTCTACCAAGGGTATAGCGTCGCGGACAGTTACGGGAACCATATGAACTCACCATGCTTCCGAGAATTGAAAGCCCACCCGGCGGATCTCAGGGGCAAATTATCCTTCCACCAGTCGTCCAAGACCCCCTCGCACAGTCCACACATTTCCGGATCTTTGGCTGCCAAACTATTTCTATGATAGACCATCATGGTGTGCGCAACGACCCTGAGTAGGGATTCGAAGTCATCGGTCTCCTCGTTCGCATGCTATGTCCTTGCGGTGCCGTGGCTTGCCGGATCGGAAGGTCGTGTGTGTGGCATGTATTCTTCCTAACCTCGCCCTTGAAGCGAGGGGGACGTGCGGCGGAGCTAGTCAAGTGGAGTGAGGGTTGGATCAAGCCCAAGCTCGTAGGCATCCATGTCACAGGTCCCACGGCGAATGGGGACATGTGTCTCGAAGTCACAAGCGCTATGGTTCAAACTTCCTCGTCCATCTGCTGAAGGCGCCGTATCCTTCAGGTCATCACGTGGAAACCGAGTACTACAGGGGTAGTGCCAAAAGGTATGTCCAATTCTCTGGGTGTCTGGATGTTTTTTATTGACAACTCACAATCTCAATGCACGATGGTCCACGTAGGGACCACACGTGCGGGAAAGTCCGGAGCATCGCCGGACATGACTCAGATGACATCGAGTCCAACTCGGGTACTATTAAATGAAATAGCTGGACGGACATGCAGCAATGCACATATTGTTTGGAAGTTAAGGTCATACAACAGATGAAGAACCTCCGCTCGTGCAGATCTGGGAATCATGAAGAGGCGCAACCGTCACCAACACGAGAATGCACCAGGTACAAAATTTGATGTTTCTCCGTGATGGGTCTGGTGGATTCATCGCCGAAATAACTGTCGGTTTCCTCGTGCGCTTTCCTGTCGGTTTCATGTGTCAAGGCGGTATATTTGTGGATCATCGTGGTGTAGATGAGAGCCCAATGGTGAGCTTCGAGGTCATGGTAAGGTTTTCGTTGAGTGCTCGTTGTGGGAGGTCCCTTTTTCCCTTCGCTTGATGCTCTCCAGGGGCCGAGAAGAACAGGATGAGCAGTGGTTCCCAAGCCGATACATGGAACCATCCCCCACATTTAAGTAGGAAAATAGGCACTCCGAAAACCCTATCTCCTGCACAATACCAGACCTCTAAGCGAATCCTTCAATATCAATGAACCAGGCCATATCACTGACCAAACCTCGGGAGCTATCTCCATGCAATATACTATGTAAATAGTCGTCGTACCTACAGAGTACTACGATAAAATGGATCGCGCCGTAATTGCGATCGCGACTAGGCGAAATATGGAATACGAAGAGCTGTCACCGTCGTGACCACCATAGGTGAAAGTAGTCGTAATGGACACATAGCTTAGAAGGCAGCAAATCCAGTACCTGGCGCGGGACACTAGTCAGGACGATTCAGCAGACGAACGGTATTGCACACATACGCTGGCCTCTCCGCACAGTGATAACCCTCATGACACCGACATGACCGTCACCACCTACCTCCTCCTCACCCTTCTCATACGCCGTCAATTCCTCTCTTCTAAACACCTTGTGTCTAACACGGTAGACCCTATCCTCGGTTTCCTTTCGTTCTCTTCGATGAAGCACGGTCTGTACGCCCTGCCGGTTGGCATCGATAGCCTCTGCATCCTCGGGCAGTATGGGTCGGGTGATGTCCGGGTACCCATACCCATCGAATTTCTGCGGGACGGGCGTGTCGTCGCCAACAGTCCCGATCTTGCCGAGGGTTTCTGCAAGACAGAGCAGGGAAAGGGCCGACGTGTAGAGAAGGAGCTCGAAGACGGATGAGGTGTTGTCGTAGAGCGGGAAACAGGCGAAGGAGACCCCGGCGAGGAGGCGGAAAGAAAGGCGGATCCAACGCGGGACGAGACCAGAACCAGGACGATCTGTAAATGATTAGTGGTCACGGAAGTCACACGGTGAGTTGCAGTCAGACACACACCAAGCGATTGATGGAGGAAGCCCATCCCAGCCAATGTCAGGGTCGCCACGGACATGCCTGGAGAGCTAATAAGTATAACCCTCACACTAGATCTCGTGTAGCTCACCAAATCCAAAGTACCAGCGAAGACCTTGTTCCAGCTTTGGCTTAAGGATCATCTTGTGAAGGGCGGCAGCTACAATGATGATGCTGGCGCATAATGGAAGGTGGAGCTACCCTGTCGTAAGAATGAGCTGCCCGGCGCAATTTAGTGCTAACCTGCGTCCAGGTGATAGATGAGAACCAGTGACGGCGTAATGCATGGCAGAAGACCCGGCAAGAGTCGGCATTGAAATACAGCTGGGACAAGCAATGAGAAATAAGTCGGTTTGAGTCACCTAATGACGTACCCAGCAGAGCCAGAAAGCCAAAATTATACCTAAGGAGCATCGCACCCATTCATCTCTGATGCCAATTTCAGATTCAGTAGCGATATAGGAAGCACTGATAAGGATTTCTCCGGCTACAAGAACGTAGAACGCAGTTGTTCTCTCGATAACGTGTCCGATCTCGAGTGCAGGGATGAAAAGGTGGTGCTTGTTCGATCCATCAGCACCAAAGATGCTGACCAGGACACCAGCAATGTATTTTCCGATGAGGTCAAGACCCATTCCCAGAACAAATATTTCCATGGTGGCAAGAAGAGAGTCGACATTGAGCAGACGAAAGAAGACGACGGAGGGAATGAGAGTGAAGACGACTTGAACGAGGTACGAGGACCGGAACTTTGGAAGATACCATGCGTACCATAGGAGCTGAAGGAGACGGGTGCCTTTGGCAACCAACAAAAATCCTGTCGCCCCTTGAAGACTCTCGTAACCTTGTGAGGGAATAAATACGCGCCCATTTTCACCCTGATGGAGCCCTATACTTGCACTATGCGCTGTGTAGCCGATGAGGAGAATGGAGGTGAGGAGGATGTAAATCCGCTGAATGGCGTCGTCCGTTCCCGACTGTGGATGGTTAGTGGATGTTGACGTGGAAGGTGTCAACAGACACACAATGTTGAGATACGACCTCATATCCGTCCAAATACTCCACAGCGGCCAAAGCATCAAGATGAATTTGAGGGCGTTCCAAAAAGTGGCCTCTTCTGCCGCCACTTCACCAAGGATCTGTACAATAGAGTTAAAACTGGATACCACATGTCCATGTCCCACTGACATGTATCACAGCGATAAATACGAGGTCAGCGAATAGCTCGAAATGTGAAATAGCTCGTTCTTCTTCTTCTTTGTACAGGTGCCCATTATGCAAAAACTGACGGACAACCGGCGCTTTTATCAAGCCTCCCAACCAAGCTCTGCCTTAGTATGTCGCCGTCAGGATCGATCGCTACAGCACAGCACGGGTTGTTAGGACTCACTTTGCACTTGAAGCACGGGTGGGGACTGTGATATGGCCTTTGATGACCGCTCGTGCGCAACCAGAAACTCTATCGAATGGGTACGCGAGTGCAGTCCCGCTGTCTTCGAGGATGCGATCGAGAAACCGGTTCCTTCACGCGGGAACACGGGTCGTAGAGGGAATAAGTCGGGCCCAATGGTATCCTTGTGTGTCATATCGTTGGAATATGTGGACAATGACGGCGAGGGAAAAGAAGCGCCAGAGTTGTGTCTTCTCCTGGTCGGAGAGTCACCCGACGGTGGTGAGTAGACAGGCAATGCTACCACAGAAGGGCGTCGTGTTGCAATTGGAGAGTTAACTGGCGACACCATCTCGAACGGCAAACACTGGGCCAGGAGAAATGGCAAGGTCCAAGCTCCAAAGGACGGATCACGGAAATGCGATTTGGTCATGCAATGTCGCACCTTATGCCTAATATCAATCATCGGTGTGTCGACGGTAAGTTTATAACACCGTGAATATCGCTCTTTTCCGTGACCACGACCTCGCCGTTCGTTTCATTAGCAAAGCTCGGCGAAGGAATCAGCGTTGGGTGAGACGCGATGCATAGACATTTAGCAGGCGTAATAGTGGCCTGGTTGGCACGAATGAACTGCAGATGGCAGAGAAACCATGCATTGCCGCGATTGGCGACCAGTTTGAGTACAGACATCAAGGACCAGGTCAAGGTTGATATTAATCACAAATAGGCCAATAACAGAGCAGTATGGTCACTACGTCGCCTTTCAGGGGGGACACAGCCATTTGACGCCAGATCGGTCTAGGACGAAGGAGAACAGTCCTGGTAACTCACACAGGTGGTAGATACACGCTGATCGAGCTGGTGGATATATTAATGCACGATTTGGGCTGGTCCACGGCTCATGGTGCCACCCTCTATGTACTTGCGACCTATTGCGGGTATCATATATACCAATTGACTACAACAACTGAAACCTTTTGCCTAAGGAGACGTAGTGCACTTGATGACCTTCGTAGGCCTGGGCATGACGTTGACTTTCCGGTTCTCGTTTGAGAGCCGACTCAAATTTATTCATAATACGTGTCTACTGTCACGTCCAGACCTTGGATCGAGGAGAGGATCACTTATAATTGGTTATGATTCCTGAGAGTCTGTGCGGCAGAATTAAGAGAGCAAAAATCATTGTACCGAAGGAACTCGGCTCTGCCTACATGGACCACAAACAATGAAACTTGTGGAACCTGTACAACATCTGGAACTGCTGGTGCTTATGAACTGCTTCCTCTATGCGAGCTCTGATCCTACTCGAGTAGTCGGAGGGCTCAGCATCGCCAAACCACTGGACAAACTCACGAAGTTTTGGGATGACCGGGATGATTAGATAGTGCGGAGCCGCATCGAGAAGCACGCAAAGCACTCGTAGGGCGAATTCTTCGTTAACCATGGATACACCTGAATCCTGCGATTCTCCACGTCCATCAGCTGAACGACCCATCACTGTCCCAGACTGTTGCGACAAGTGAAGAGACCATGCCATCACCATTCAATCTAATACACTGAAATTTGAATCTGTGAACTCGTATTCTCGTTCCTCTTCGTGGAAATATTCCAGGTGAGAATCATCTCGAGCTCGTTCTCTGCTGTGCTTGTCTCTCCATCGCTTCGTAATTTTGGCAACGGTTGGAATGACAAGGTGAAGAGGGCTTCGGCGAAGGTTCGTCGCCATTCAACTGAGAGCCTTTCAAACCCATGGACTAATATACCTAGAATGTCCCACCCCATCTTCAGTTGATGAGCAGGCAATAAGAGGTTGAAAATGGCACGTACAGCGCCAGAGAAGTAACAAGATGGCATCGGAGGGTCAGAATAGGACAATACCGTTGGCACGTGGTATCTCAGTGCTGAGGCGGATACAGAAGGCTCTCGTGACCCAAGGAATGAGGCTAATAGGAGAGATTCTGTATACTGGGTGGGCTTTTTTTTTTTTTGGTGGGGGGAAGGAGGGAAATGCTTCATGCACCGTAGCGCCGATCGCTCGGCGCCGTGTGTGGGACTCCAGAGCGGTGTGCCGGTGGGTCAATTACCCGTTGGACAACATGCCGCCTGACATACCCACTAAAACCCTCTGTGGATAGCGGGACCAGTCAAGGGGTCTGGTGACCAGTTTCACCAGGTCAGGGAACTGGTCTTACCTATTGGGTGACCAGGTGGGAACCCCTTGGGTTCCCACCAAGTCTACCAACTGGTGGGGACTTGTAAAATTTAAATCATGTAACCGCTGCTAGGGCAATAGTAAATACAAAATAAATTCTATTTTAATCATTAGGATCCTCTGACTCATATTCGG
>Ga0307513_10006246_pt1 | contig 15609 bp, 17 predicted proteins | sample 15_EM_MG_FD_202174 | JGI IMG/M metagenome (GOLD analysis project Ga0307513, IMG submission 202174) | Populus trichocarpa ectomycorrhiza microbial communities from riparian zone in the Pacific Northwest, United States - 15_EM | ecosystem: Host-associated > Plants > Roots > Unclassified | place... | reverse complement strand
GGCAAAGTGATAATGGGTAATAAAAACACACCATGCTTGTGTGATTCACCCTCCCAGTCTTCCCTGAGCACTAATCCTGCCCAAATTCTAGTCCAAAAATTAAAAAATGTTGGCCCACATCCCTCAGCAAGAGGAGGGGCTTGTGTGGGTTAGGCATTGGTATTTGTGGTGGGTTCAAGGTGGTTGAAGATAACATGTAGGATACATCCCTCGCTGGAGGGGAGAGGTGATGTGGCAGCGAGTTCAGGTGTGGGGGACCTAAAAGAACGAACGAGGTTAGCATACAATGGGAGCATACTGAGGGCAGAGGTGGGGGCAATGATGGTATGAAAGGAAGGGAAAGGCATGAGAAAGCACAGAGCACATGAGTTGATATTGCGCAGAAAGTTCCAACTTCGGGCTTGCTTCAGGCAGAACCAGTAAAATAAACACCACGGCTATTTAACTTAAGTTTAAATGACTATTAGATGACCTTTGTGCGACTATTGTAGACTATCCGAAGTGACAAAGTCAGATGGTAACCAAGGTAATTACGAGTTGATGTCAATTGCTAAATTGCTGACTGGCAGCATGACTTTTTGTGACTGCAGCATGACTAGGGCTTGATTTTCAGTGACTTGTATGACTAATGTAAAATGTGTCATTTTACTGAGTATGACATATGTTACACCTTACAGTCATCCACCATCAAATGATACAGTGAAACTTTAAAAATCAAATTTGAATTCAGCAAAATAAATTTTTGTTACCAAAAAAGCATAATAAATCCAGATAATGTGAGTACTATCCACTGCCAAAATTTCAGAGGATTTGGTTGCGTTACTATTGAGCAATTGTCAAAAAGACCTGTATCATTCAGTGGTGGGAAATAAGGCTGGACACAGGTGCAGGTCCATATGGGTTACCTTTGGGTTTACCTGTGGGAATACCTGTAGAGATCCTGACCTGCAGGTCCAGGTTACCTGTGGCCATAGGTCCTTGAGGGTCTGGGTTTAAAATTTATAACTGACAGGTACCTGCCTGGATACTTGAATATTCATATAACACATAATTTAAGCTTAACAACAAACATTTCAACTGAATAAAGTGTGTAAAATAGGTGTAGAAGTAGTTTCAAGCAGAAAAACAGGTATTTACTGTCATATATCTAGATATTCAAGACATTCACAGAGTTTTACTACCATCAGCAAATCGGGGAAATTCTGATTTGACCATGTAGCACCTACAAGTTGTCCCAGCCTTTTGATGACCTTACAACAGCTCGTAGCTACATGTAACCGGTTGATCACAATATAGGGACAATATATATCACATTCTGCATTATTTACAGTTCACGGTTGGTTCATGGAGGCAGAAACTGCTTATATGAAGTTGGTACCTACCTTATAGCGAGGCGCCAAGCCTGTGATAAACTCGCAGTGTCGCTGCAAGATTTTAGGGATCTGACAGCGCTTTATGAGCCACATGTAACCGGTTGATCATGATATAGGAACAATATATGTCACATTCCATGTTCACAGGGGCAGAAGCTGCTTATATGAAGTTGGTACCTACCTTATAGCAAGGCGCCAAGCCTGTGATAAACTCGCGGTGTCGCTGCAAGATTTTAGGGATCTGACAGAGCTTTATGAGCCACATGTAACTGGTTGATCACGATATAGGGACAATATATGTCACATTCTGTGTTCACAGGGTCAGAAGCTGCTTATATGAAGTTGGTACCTACCGTATAGTGAGGCGCCAAGCTTGCAATAAACTCATGGCATCGCTGCAAGATTTTAGGAATCTTGCAGAGCTTTATGAACCACATGTAACCAGTTGATCATGATATAGGGACAATATATGTCACATTCCCTCACATTCCATGTTCACGGGGTCAGAAGCTGCTTATATGAAGTTGGTACCTACTGTATAGCGAGGTGCCAAGCTTGCGATAAACTCACGGCGTCACTGCAAGATTTTAGGAATCTTGCAGAGCTTTATGAACCACATGTAACCAGTTGATCACGATATAGGGACAATATATGTCACATTCCCTCACATTCCGTGTTCACGGGGTCAGAAGCTGCTTATATAAAGTTGGTCCTACCGTATAGCAAGGTGCCAAGCTTGTGATAAACTCACGGCATCGCTGCAAGATTTTAGGAATCTGACAGAGCTTTATGAGCTTGCAGCACAGATGTTCAGGGCACATGAGACACAGAGGAGATTGATGAGCTGGTCATAGCTCGCTATAGCTGGTCAGCCAGCCATACAGCTGGAATGAATGTCTTTAACTTGCTGCCGTTTTCAAACGGCTACTTTTAAGGGAGATAACTGGGCAGTGGAATGATTATTCATGTAGCTAAAATGAGCCATACCCATCATCATCTGAGTCCTCAGGATTGACGGAAGCCCTCTCATTTGCGTCCTCCTCAGAACCCTCGGAATCATCATCTGAACCCTCATCACTCTCCTCATCACTGTCTGACTCTGACTCTGGCCCCAATCCCTGTTCATCATCACTATTTTCCACCTCAAAGTTCATGATGATATCTTCCACTTCACCTGGGCCAGAGGCATTCAAGTTGTCGATGCTATCATTGTTAATCTCTATTTCCTCCTCGACTCCCTCTGTATCAGGTTGTTCGGAATTGGCTTGGCGTGGACTGTTGCTGAGGTGCCCAATTCCACCACCAAAGTAGCGCATGATCATATCACGGTCAACAAAACTGAGACCCATAGCAAGTCAGTGAAGGTGCTGGAGGAATAGGTACCATCAAACGGAACTACTCACATGTTGACATAAAAGTTTAGCCAGTCATTATCCTCACCAGGATTGAAGCATCGAGAGGCGCTTTGAGGAACAGGAAGAAGGTCAACAGTGCGCCCTTCATGAAAAGCAGGGATCAAGTGGCATCCATGGATGACATTCGCAGGGTCCACGAAGCTGAATGCGAACTCATCCATGGATTCTACAAATCCAACTCTGGGCAAATGACCCGCGCGAGAGCCTGATATATATTGGGGCTCCTTGCCGAACCAGTGCACCCAAAGAAATTCCATCTGCCTCACACTTCCAGCACCTGGGATGTCCATTCATTCTGCCCAGATGTTTGCGTGATAAATGCCAATCACCCTTGCATACCAATAAGGCTCAGCCCCTTCATCTGTCTCTGGAGATCTGAGCATAATGTCGGGGTGCATTCGAGGGTTCATCAGCAAAAAGGGAAGTCGCTTGTATCCGATTGTAGACATTATATACAAGTCACAATTATGATGACTATATTACATTCAGTTATATTCAAATATATTTGCTTATAATCAAAATATCATAACTGTGACATATATATAATGTCCACAATTACATACAAGCGACCTCCCTTTTTGCTGATGTTGATCATGTCTGATTCCTGCTGCAGATCATAGGTGGTGTAAAAGAGGCAGCAAGTTTGAACTGAGTAAATTTTCTGCCCCACAAACCGAAGTGAGTTGCGGTCCTCATCTGAATAGTCTTCATGCATGTCGCCGTCAAATTCGCGCCCCTTCAAACACCCCAATAAATGGTCTTGTAGCTTGGGTAGGAACTGCTAAAGCACAACATATGAGTGCTTAAAAAGATATCAAAGATTTCAAACATACATTGAAGGCAGGGTCACCTCTATTTTTCCGAATCATAGTGAATATATCGACGGGTTGGTTCTTCAAAGCTGAGATGTGATAGCAAAGTTCAGAATCTCCAGTGGTCTCAGAATGCCTATTCTGATCAAGCATTCTGGATTTCGTCGCGCGCTCATGGAGCTGCTTTCATTCGAGAGCCAGGTAGTGTTTGAAAGTCCGGTCCGGTCCAGTTATTGGGTCCCCATGGGCGCTAACCGAGACCGAGACTGGTTAGCGTCTCCTCGGAAACCCAAAATAACCGAACCGAACTGATGCAGACTGGTTATGGGCGGTTAGTCGCGGTTATTTGCAGTTATGTAACTGGTTGTAACCGGTTATTGTGGATAGAATACTCATATGTAGGGATGTATTATCATAAGTAATTTAATACAAGATGTTATAAATTAAGCTACAAAGGCCCCCCCTGTCGATACACCCGCCCTGCTGTTGATACACCCACCTCCTGCGATATGCCCACCCTGTTGTTGATACACCCGCCCCCTGTCGACACCCACTCTGCTGTCGATGCGCCCATTCCCTGTTGATACACCTGCCCTGCCGTCGATACGCCCACCTCCTGCCGATACACTCACCTGTTGTTGATATACCCACCACCTGTCGATACACCCACCTGTCGACACCTGCTCTGCTGTTGATACATCTGCCCCCTGTCGACACCCACTCTGCTGTCGATACGTCCCCCCCCTGTTGACACCCACTCTGCTGTCGATACATCCGCCCCCTGTTGATACACCCACCCTGCTGTCAATACGCCCGCCTCCTGTCAATACACCCGCCCTGTTGTCAATATGCCTGCCTGCCCTGTGGTCGATACACCCACCTCCTGTTGTGCCCCTATCAATACACCTGCGCTCACTGTCGTTGTTGTGGGCCATGGTGCTGCAGATGATGTGGCAGGGAGCATGGATGCCCACATCCCTCAGGGAGGGGAGGGGCAAGTGCCCATTCTTGGTGGCTGCAGTTGAACGTCGAGGTGGCGATGGTGGTGTCGACTTGCTTGGCTTGACGCGAAGTGCGTATTCGCCAGTTGTGGGCCCTGGGGTGGTGGGAGGAACAATGGACTGTATCGTCACACATGTGACAATGGTTACTTTAAGTCATGATACATCGAATTAGTTATAACTTTTTTAATTCTGAAACAAAAATTATGTTTTTGGGGTCATTAAAAAGCTTGTAAATAGGTGAACATTTTGGTCTGACCTTAGTGCAGAACTAGCTAAGGAATACAAGTAAAAGTGTTGAAGTACTTACACTACCAACTAGTGCACTGCCTATCTACAATGACTCTACAATGACTAGGATAAGAGTCAAGATGTGAGTCGATACTAATACAAGTATTAGTAGAAATGAATATACAAGTATCAAAAGAAATGGAATGAGTCGCATATACTAAGAGTCAGAGTATCTATAAATAGACATGGAAGGTGCAATGCGCAATGACTAGAGGAAATGATAGAGGAAGCGTGCAGCTGTGTTAAGGCTGTGTTGAAATGAAAAAGTGTCCATATGATAAGTTAACCATGAGATAGAGAGATCATAACACATGGAATTAGTGTTTAAAGGTCCGGTCCGGTCCGGTCTTTCGACCCCCAGGGCAGTAGACCGAGACCGGGACCGGTCCACGTCGGTTCAGAGACCACAAAAGACCGCACAAAACCGACGTAGACCAGTCTTGATCGGTTTTTTGCAGTCTTAGACCAGTCTGGACCGGAAATTTATTTCATGGTTAATATACTACATTTTTTACATTTATTTGTCAGTAGGGATTGTTGACTGACATATTACCTTCAATATGAGCCCCGTAACATTGCAAACGGTGAAGAATTGAGTAAGATATGATTTATTTCCATCACATCTACTCTTTTTGTCCGATATTTTATAGTTTTGACCATAACATTGTCAGATTTCAACCAATTTTGATGGATATAGGCTCAAATTGAAGGTGTTTATTGGGGGTATAAGTCTACCGGTTTAAACCGGTCTTAACCACAAAGGCCGGTCTATCAAAACCGGTTTCTTTGCGGTCTTTTCCAGTCTTGGTCTTGTCCGGTCCTGGTCTTTTCCAGTCTCGGTCTGGTCCAGTCTCGGTCTTTTTCCAGTCTTGATACTGGACCTTCAAACACTACATGGAATTCTTTCTTGGTGTGAATGCACTTTGTGATATGGCATGTGCTGTACTCTTCCATCACAGTCGATGTACACTGTCATGTCTAGGAAAGGCTGTGAAGCTGACATGTTCCATTCAATCACACAATCATTGAACTTAACACAACTAACTATGTTGATTGCCTCCTGTTTGGAGGAGGCATATACGATAGCAAAGCAGTCATCGATGTACTGACCATACATGGGTATGTCTGGCATGTTAAGGATATTACATTCTCTTTCAAAGTACCAACCGTAGATATTTGCGGGGTCAGCATAGATATATGCACACAAGCATAAAATGTTCTCACTATGTAAAAAAAATGTTTGCACACTTAATTAAATGTATGGGGCACATATAAAATATGTGCAGGGTCCATGAAATATTTCTGCATTACAAAATATAATTTCCGGGGCAATGCAAAATGTCTGTGGATTTTTTATACAATCTGACAGGCATCCTTGCAAGACTCAAACAAGATTCCCAATGGAGCAGACCATATTAAACCTGCATTGTAGAGAGGAAATGTCAAGGTGAAGGACGTTTCCATACAAACCTCATGGAACTGTGGATGCCATCTCATGGAGAAAGATTGTGAAATCCTTAGAGATATCCTCTGTGGACTTGAGGAAAACCCAGATGTCAATATTCTTGCCCCATTTGGTACTCTTCTATTTCTTCTATTTGATGTTCCCTTGCTGAAGGTGACATTGATGAAAGTCTGGAATATCCAACACCATCTATACCACTATGGAACCCACAGCTAGTAGAAATTACTGGTCGGACAACAGGTCCAATAGGAGAAGTTATCTGGTCAAACCGGGAAAAGTACCTGGTTTGCCAGGTTTTTTTCAGTCAAACTGGGAATGACCCAGAAAAAACTACCTTCAAAATGTCTGCCATTCCCAGTTGGGTCTAGCAGGTAGTTTTATCCCATTTTACCAGACAATGGCAGACATCCTAGCATGTAATTTTATGCCGTTTCACCAGCAGTCTTAGCAAGCAATTATATCTTGTTACATAAGAAATCTTTCATAGTCTACTAACAGGTGATCCTCTTGGTATGGCAGGGATTTTTTAAGCTGCATGGATCATTCAAATTACTGGAAATTTCATTGGAATGTAGTAGGATGTACAATATTGAATGGATGGTGTTCTAGGTTGATGAAGACACAGTAAACAAAATACAAACCTTATGATGAGGCTAAGACACCATCGTGACTCATCACCTGCTCACAATCCCCTCTGACCCACTCAATCATCTTCATCGTCGATGTGTTTCATCTGGCTTGAGGGATCAAAGTCATCATCGTTTCCGTGGACATCATCATAGAGCTACATTGGGCAGTGTTGATGAGACCGAACTTGAACTCAAAGGAATAGGCTGACAAGCCCATCATAGCACCCATCCCTCAATGAGAAGAGGTGTGGTGGGATGTTGGATGGGTCGATCACACCCCATGAGTTTGTCATTGGTCGATCATAGGGGAAAGTGACATGGCGAGAAGTATGAGCAGGGGTGATGTGGCGAGCTCGTGTTACTAGGTGGTCAATAACACAGTGAGTTTAGAGGGGAGAGTTACATGGCAGGGAGCATAAGTGGGTGATCTGATGTGGCAAGCTCATGTTAGATGGTCAATAACACAGGGAGCTCAGTGAACTCACAATGGGCAAGATTGGGGACAACTTACCTGGGCTCGAGGCATTTGACAAAGCGGGGTTGGTGGAGGGCAATGGTGTGGCATGGCATGCAACTGTGCACAGGTATTTTCCCCACCCACACTTGGCCCCTGTGGGTGATCATGAGGAGGTGGCAGGCAGCGCACAACAGCAGTGCTGGTAGGGAAGAAAAGAGATGATGGGTGGTGTTTGAATTTGAGCCCTGGTTCCCGGATTTGGATCGCAGAGCATTACAGAAGTTGCAGCCCACAGCATCTCTTTGAACAGATTTAATACATAACAAATGGCAATTGATTTATAAGTAATGCAGAAGGACTTAGATAAAAATTGCAAAAAAAAAAAACTCCTAGTTATATGATGGGGAAAAAAGTCTGGTATTGACTCCTTGGCAAACAAAGAATAAAATTTACTAGTTACAAGACAGAAAAAAGTCCTGGTTAAAACCAGGCATTGGTCACACTAGCAAAATAACCCTGGTGACTGGGTAAAAAAATTCCTGGGTAAAAGCCTGGGAAAAAAGACTGAGTTGGCTTTTCCTTGTCGACTCCCTGGAAAACCGGGGGAAAAGGATTTCTCCCAGGGTGACCAGTAATTTCTACCAGCCATGGGTTCCATTATCCATAGTATACATGGGGCCAATCAAGGTCCAAATTCGGACTCAGGCTTGGACAATGCAGAAGTGCACATTGAAGTCAAAGATGCCCTAGGAGAGCTGTCAGCTTCTTCTGATATTACCACCAATTCAGACACACCACAGTGCCGGGTTGTTGAAAGCCAGGTGCTTATCAGCGGAAAGCTGAAATCCAAAGCACATATGTTGGCAGATTTCACTAAATATGGAAAGCATGCTGGCTCAACAGATTGCTTACACTGTGTACAGGATATTGGACGACACATTCAAAATAAAACTGTTAGTGAAAAAGCATCAGGGTCCCTTCCAGCTCCAAAAGATGATTCTGAAGTTCTTCTCATCTCAGATCCAATTGCAACCATCCTTTCCTCCAAAAACAAGCTTTGGCTATGTATCAGAGAGGTAAATGCAAGGGGGCTCTGGAAATTTATTCCGTGACCTGAGGTGGGAGGGGGGGGGGTCAGCAAGGCCTTAAGAAAAAATGTTTTGGAGCTTGAATTTCATGAATTTTGGGCCTGGATTAACACATCCAGAGCCTCACAATATTTCCTTGACTACTATTGTGTAGTTTTAGCACTAGATAAATTTTTATTTGATGTACACAGAATTTTCTGAGAGATTTTGGTATTGTGAGACTGCCTGCCATGTTTCCGAAATGGTAATTTCCATCCATTTGATACCACCAACATTACAGAATTACTTTAGAAACTGTTATACCTTAATATTTCTACCTATTTTTGGAACTTGGGATACGGACACAAATTTCTTAGCTGGGATGTGGAAAAAACATACCCTACAGTATTTGACCAGTCACATGTACACCTAAATGTTGTATTGGCCATTGCCACAGTAGAAATCAACCTTTTCCCAAAAAACTATTTTTCCTGTATGTAGTGGCATATATGGATACCATTCCTAAAATTTTATGAGTAGCCATAAGGAATTCAACACTACAGAGCCTATCTATGACGATGACTGCTAATACCGGCAAAACGGCTGAGTTGTACACCAGTGTGACATTGGAGTGACCTCATTGTCACATTGCACCAGCAGCTACGATCAGTCGCTACAAGACCTCCTCTTCACTCCAATCTGAGACGATCTCCTCATCTTCAGAGCCCTCACACAGCAGGGGTTGCCGCATTGAGGTCAGCTAAAAACTTAGTCCAATATATTAATCACTATTTTAAATATTTTGACAATTTAAATTTCAAGTAAAAAATACTCTTTTATTCTAAATGCAGGGAAAAGTTGTTTGGTAACAAAGATTTTCTGTAGAAAGGGCTCCAATATGGAAATATCTGGCAGGGGCATGTCCCAAAGATTTTAAACAAGATTTTAAATCTTGGTCAATCCAATACTTTTCCGGAGATAAAAAGTACAAAGCGCTCAAAGATTTTCAATTCTCATGACTTTTACTACAGAATTTAGTATTTAAAATATTGAATCCTACTTTGGAATAAGTTTTTAGTGGTCCTGAATGTGATAACCCCTGCCGTGTCAGTGTCTGCCACTGCAACATGCTTCAGCTTGGGCTTTGGGACTGCCTTTTCCTGCTTGAATTCTGGGTCATTTTTCTTCGGTTTGGGGTTTTCCTTAGTCCAGTCCTTGATCTTTCCCCCTGCCACCCTGATCCTCTCCTTTTCAGCCTTCCATGCTCCCTCAGCTGCCTCCCATTTTCCCTGCAACTCTAGATTTGTCTTCTTCCTTTTTCCTTCATTCTTCCTCCACTCATCAATCTCTGCGTTTAGATTCTCCTTCTTCTGCTTTTGGGCTTCCTTTTCAGCTTCCTCCTCCTCCAAAGCCTTAAAATGGGTGACAACTTTCTCAAAGAACTCATCATCTGTCAGAATGCGAGGTAAGCCATTCCCATGGAGTCTCCCTTTTGCCTTCCCTCCCTTTGTTTTGACTTCTCTTGCTTGTAATTGACAACGAACTCTCACACAGTATAGTCATTGCAGCACCATCATTGCTTGCAGTTGGATTGTCCGCCCACGAAAAAAATCTGCCTCAGCACTTTTGGAGAGCAGTGCTTCATGAAGCGACCTTTCCAGCATTGTCTTGGGGACTGCCTTCAAGAGATCCACCCCCCCTTTCTTCGTGACGGGTTTGACAGGTGACAATTCCATTGTTGGGAGATTGGGTGGTTCCATGGTTGACTTTATAGGACTCTAGGAAGTGAGAAAACAGGCATTGGAGGAAGCAAGTTGTGGGATTGCCAGGCAAACAGGTAAACATGGTTCAATTCTTGTCTCGTGTGATGGTTGATTTGCATTATGGTCTAGACTTGGCTGCACAGCATCAACCAGCAAATCAGTGACAATTCGAACAGGCGTTGGTGGGACGATTGGCGTGAAGATCTTGTATGAGGTGTCACGGCTGGGTGCCATCATCTTGGGTGTAATCACCTCACGGTTAAATGGGTAAATTCCAGTCTTGCGAAATGCTGTTTTGATCAGGTCAGACATGATTGCCTTGAGGTGCGTCTCTCCGTAAACCTTGAGAAAGTTCAGCTTTGTGATTGCTTCTCCAGTTTCCCACAGGTGTCTGTCACGTTCCTTTCCATACGCACATTTCAAGGGACTGAAAACTACGACATCCAGACCTTGGTATACGTGTGTTCCATGTGCAGTGTTGAGATCTAACCCTAGATAAGATCAAAGACAACTCAGTCAAATGTATAATCGACTGTATTCAGTGATAAGTACCTAGATAAGATCAAAGACAACTAGGTACGATTAGATAGTGTTAATATCATAAGTGGGAGTGGCTCACCTCAGTCAAATGTATAATCGACTGAGGTGGCCCTACGCTACGCTACAGTATATATATGTGTCCATGACAAAGAGTTAGGTAGATAAAGGAAAGAAAAAAGAAAGAAATAAAAGAAACATGTTGTTGCTCTTTGTCACGGTGTACTTGCCGGATCACAACACTCCTCCTCACCGTGGCAGAGCAACACTCCTCCTCGAATGGAATCAGGTTGTAGGTTTTGAGGCGAGACCAAGGAATAGGCAGAGTTTCTCGAACTTCGTGGTATCGAGGGCTTTAGTGAATATATCAGCAATATTGTCGTGGGTATTGACATATGAAAGTTTGAGGTCGCCGGAGTGGACACATTCGCAGAGGAAATGGAACTTGATGTCGATATGTTTGACTCATTGGTGAAGCGAGGGGTCCTCAGAGAGGTTAATGGCGGCGTTGTTGTCACATAAGATTGGGGTAGACGCAGCTGGTGAGAAGTTTATACTGGACATTAGGGTTCGTAGCCAGACAGCTTCCTTTGCGCACTCGAACGCTGCTGTATATTCTGCTTCGCAGGAAGATGAGGCGACTGTCTTCTGTTTTCGGGTGGTCCAGGAAATGACGCCAGATCCCAGAGTGAATGCATAGCCTCCCACACTCCTCCTGGTGTCAAGACAGTTAGCCCAGTCAGAATTGGTAAATCCGACAAGACTGATGGGATTGGTACCACCCAAGACGAGCTTGAGTTCTCAGGTGCCTTTGAGGTAGCGGACGATCCAGATCGCTGCATTCCAATGCACATAGGAATAAGAGTCAAGGAATTGGGAAAGTTGTTGTACAGCGTATGTGATGTCTGGGCGCGACGCAACAGAGAGATAGAGGAGGCATCCAATGAGTGACCGGTAAGGAAATTTGGCCAATTCCACTTTGTCGTGGGTGGTCATTTCAGATGGATCTGGGTGCCTAAGTTTCAGACCAGGGTCCATTGGTGTTTTTGCTGGGTAGGCGTCCTGCTGGCCGAATTGGGTAATTACTCTGTCAATGAGGGCAGTCTGGGAGAGTGAGAAGGTTCTGGCTATTCTGTCGCGAGAGATGGCAATCCCAACGCAGAATCTGGCTTTGCCAAGGTCTGATATATTTCATATCGTCTTCATCTGAGCCCTGAAAGCCGTGTTCTCTTGAGGCGGGTGGGCGGCTGAGAGGAAATCATCCACATGAACGGCCGCTATAACAGTTCCTGAGTCCCTCCTGCAGTAGTAGATATATGATTCGCAGGCCAAATGAGTAAAGCCCCATGAAATCATAGCCTCGTTCATCGTCTTATTCCAAATCCTCCCCGCTTGCTTCATCCCATATAATCCCTTCTGCAACATCCAGACCCATGTCTCCTTCCCCGGCTCTTCGAAACCCTTTGGCTGCTCCATGTACTGTACTTCGTCTGATGGGAGTAAACCATATAGGAACACAGTTTTGACGTCGGTTTGTACAGCGTCCCAGTCGAGAGCGGTGGCGATGTGGAGTAGAATTCGCCATGATTCCATTCACATGGTAGGTGAGGTAGTACTCGTATAGTCCTTCCCGTACTGTTGTTCGAAACCCTTGAATACATAGCGGACTTTTCATCGAGCGAGGTTTCCCTTCTCGTCCAGTTTGTTCTTCAAGACGGCCTTGCAGCGACAAATTTTGGAGCTTGTGGGGACTTCTGACCTTGGGACAAGCTTATAGATGCCCATGTCTTTTAGCGATTTGATTTTGTCTTCGAAAGCGGCCTTCCACTGAGTGGCTTCTGCTGGTGGTCAGCGTTGGGAATCTTCCCAATCCCGTGGTTCGTCTCCAGCGAGTGTGCAGGGATCAATCGTAGAATGGTCAGCAATAGCGGCGAGGATATGGTCAATCCTGTCTGCTTTGATAATCACGTCGTTCGCATTGATGTTTTCGAACATCCATCATAGGTTCACTGTTTTGTCCCCCACTGCTGCTGTTTCCGTTGAGCCCTCTCTGCCTCCGAGTTCTTCGCCCTTTCCCCTGCTTCTGCATCTTGTTTCAACTCCTCCTTCGCAGCGTCATCCCGTTGTATGGGATCATTCCTCAACTCTTCCTCCCGTATGTCCTCAAGCCGCTTCCTCTTCCTGTCTGCTTTTACCTCCTCAACTCTTGCCCTACTCTCCCCGACCTCCTTCAATGCCTTCTCTAAGCGCGTGGGTTTTCCAGCAGCCTTGGCGGCTTGAGCGAGTGGGATTCATGTCGAACGGCGAACAGGTGCATCGGCGACAATGACGTCGTTTGGGGTTTGTTGTAGATCAGGGTCCCCGAGGTTATCGTTCGGGGGTTGTATGAGGTGCGGATCAATTGGCAGGACAATAGGGTCCTCAAGGTTCTTCGGTAAGAATTCCTCCTCCTCATCGAAGTAGATCGGAGGTGGGGAGGCTGATTCTGGGGTATCAGAATTGGGTGGGGGTGGGATGGATGGCATGTTGGGGTCAGGGTTGTTGTGGCTTTCGATGAACCGTACGTGATATGATGAATAGATTTGTTTTGTGGTCCTGTTGTAGCACCGGTATGTCTTGGAGTTGAGGTCGTAGCCGATAAGGACACATTCAATGGAATGATCGTATATTTTGGGGTTGTGACGGCTGAGGATAAGGACGAAGGCATGGCAGCCAATTTCCTGAAGGCGGCTGTAGTCAGGACGGCAGTTGTAGTAAGCCTCATAAGGGGTGGTTCCGTCTTTGAGGGATGCCATAGGTGTTCGTTCGTCGAGGTAAGAAGCTGTGAGGTAAAATTCATCCCATAGATTAGGGGGGCAGTTTGCGTAAATTCGCATTGCATTAACTTTCCCCATGAGAGTACGGTGGCGGCGCTCAATGCGTCCGCAGTGGGCAAATGTGTAAGGGGCAGTGAATTCCTGTTTGGTCCCCTTCGACTCAAGCCATTCCCTCATTTTGTTCGACTTGAGTTCCCCACAATCCATACAGTAAACTCCAACTTCGAATCCCGTTTCTTCTTTCACCATCTTCTCCCAAGCTTGGAGGTGAGAGAAGGCATCAGACTTCTTTACAATTGGAACACTCCATCCACGGCTTGATTTATTGTCGACAAGATTCATAACGTATCTATTGCCTGTACGAGACGTTACAGCATGTGGTCCTGATAGGTCTATCCAAACTTTCCCCAACATGCGTGTAGCGCGGTTCCCGTCATCCTCGTTTCCCCCTCTAGTCTTTGGAACGATGGTCTTAGTCTGTTTGCCAAGGACACAAGATTCACATTTAGGGACTTTCGAGGTAGCGAGGGATCGCGACATACCGGTGACCATGCCCTTGCGCACTAAACCGGCGACGCATTGATAGTTGGCGTGGCCGAGATGGCGGTGCCAGGTTTCAAGATCGGGTTCACGATGGACGGTGTAGGCATGGTCGGTTTGTGGGGAATGAAAAGAGAGCGAGTAAAGTCTGGTCTTGGGAAGGAGGTTCCCGTGTGCAATGACGGCTCTGGATGATTTGGATGTGAGCCAGCAGGTGTCTTCGTCGAAATGGGAAATAACTTTTGAGTCCCTGGCAATAGCACCAACTGAGATAAGTCAAACGGAAGCAGTTGGGATGAAGAGGACATCTTGGAGAAGTATCCAAGCACCATGAGCGATTTTGAGTCGAATAATGCCGATTCCGATTGCAAAGATGGAGCTCCTGCCAACACCTCGGACAGGTCGGGAAGCGATTTGACACAGTGAAAGAAAATCATCGCGTGAAGGGGAGATGTGGGTAGTAGCACCCGAGTCGAGATGGAATGGGAAGTCAATTAGCGAGACGTTGGTGCGTTCTGCTTGATTTGGTGCGCTGGTGCTGATAGCGGCGAGGTCGACTGGTCGTGAGTAAACGTTCCAGTCTACAGAACTCTTGATATCACCATCTAAAGTCATCCATGCTGGAAGTTCGGCGAGTTTGTCATCGACCCCAGGTGACATGTAGATGGGGAATGCCCGATATTCGAGGTCTTCGGTGGAGAGCACAACTTCGTCTGCATTGATTGATGCTAGATTCACGTACACAGGACTTTCGGTGGTTTGTTGGAGTACGATGGGGTCGACATAAGAAATGTATGCTTTCCCACTGGGATCTGTGTGAGCGACAGGGATCCGTGCTGCTCCTCCTCCAGAAGAATTTCCAGCGCCTTTTCTTCGGCTTGCTTCATAGTCCTTTCGCCTTTGCGCCTTTGACTCCTCGATGGTCTTCCCTGCCATTCCTCCTCCTTCCCGAATACAGTATGGGTGCGTATGGCTGGGCTGCTTGCACCCGGTGCAGTAGTTCATCGTTCGGGATTTGTTATTTTTGGAAGTGGAGTGGGCCGCCAAAGCGATGGAGGTGGGGGCGCTAGAGTTAGTGTCGGACATGAGATCAACGCGCTCTTGGACGATGGCACGAATATCACTGTGGATGACTGGAACGGTCTTCGTTGCAGTCCTGAGGAGTCGCTGGATATCCAGTTGGATCTCCTGGTAGTTAGAGTAGGACTGGAGTATCGCAAAATTGATAAGGGTAAAGCACAGTCCATTAAGATGCAGATGTCGTCAATTGTCGTCATGAGGGAATCGTCGGTGGCACGGAGGTTCATTGCTTCGCAGTGATAAGGGTTGTTTTGGTTCATACATGAAACTTTACAATCTAATACTATTATCTATGATCTTACAATTGGAATAAGGTGTTAATAAGGATCATTAGTGAGACCCAGGCTAGTTGATCAAGTGAAC
>Ga0307513_10006245_pt1 | contig 15610 bp, 10 predicted proteins | sample 15_EM_MG_FD_202174 | JGI IMG/M metagenome (GOLD analysis project Ga0307513, IMG submission 202174) | Populus trichocarpa ectomycorrhiza microbial communities from riparian zone in the Pacific Northwest, United States - 15_EM | ecosystem: Host-associated > Plants > Roots > Unclassified | place... | reverse complement strand
CTCGGTGAGGACGCGCGGCGCGCGGGCGTCCTGCGTGTCAGATTCGACCTGACCGTAGTTGAGTTTGATGATGCGGTCGGCCACATGATAGTAGCGGTCGTCGTGGCTGATGACGAGCACCGTCTTGCCCCTCGCTTTCAAGTCCGGCAACAGTCGCAGGTAGAAGATTTCCTTAAAGAGCGGGTCCTGATCGGCTGCCCACTCGTCGAAGACGTAGATCGGGCGGTCTTCGAGATAGGCCGTCAGTAAAGCGAGTCGCTTGCGTTGCCCCTGCGATAGATCGACCGTGGATAATTTCCCGTCGCTGATTTGGACTTTATGATCCAGTTGGAGTTGAACCAGATAGTCGTGCGCTTTGGCGTCGAGGTCGGGCGCGGCGAGGCCGAGCAGGCTTTCAAAAACATAGAAGTCGGAAAAGACGGCGGAGAAATGTCGCCGGTAGAACGTCTGATTCCGGTCTGTCAGCGGTGCGCCGTCCAGACGAATTTCGCCTGATTCGGGAGAGTAGAGTCCGGTCAAGAGTTTCACCAGCGTAGTCTTCCCGCTCCCGTTGCCGCCCGTGATGAAGATCAACTCGCCCGGCGCGCAGCGAAAATCAACCGGCCCCAGTTGAAAGCTGCGATTGTCGTGCTCGTTCGTGTAGCTGTGCGTGACGCCTTTCAGTTCGAGCGACGACCATTTGAATTGCGTCTCGTCGGCCAGCGCGCTCGAATCTTGGTCGGCGTCGCCGGAGAGCGACATGCCGAGCGCGCGGACCGCTCTCAAAGCGACTTGCGCCCGCCCGACGGTCGGTAGTTGAAACAGCACCGCTTCCAGCGGCGACATCAGGTAAAGGATCGTCAAGACGTAGCCCGTCAACGTCGGTGCGTCTATGCGGACGGCCTGAGGCAGGGCAAACAGCAGCAGTCCGATGAACATCAGAAACAGGATGTGTCCCCAATTCCCGGCGAGCGCGTAAATCGACATGCCGGTGACGAAATGTTGCCGCAACGCGCCGGCGGTCGAGGTCAGCGAGACGGACAAAAACTCCTCGCGTCGTTGCGGGTGTAGTTTGAGTTCTTTGACTCCTTCGAGGAGCGCGCGGAAGTGTTTGAGAAGCGCGTCCTGCTCCTCGCGGACGAGATGGAGATAGCGCATCGCCCGCGCCACCGGCAGTTGATAACTCACGATGCCCGCCACCATCATGACGGCCACGACCAGCAAGACGAGCCACGAAAGCCAGCCGAGATAAATGAGACAGCCGACAACAATCGCGATGTTGACGAGAAGCAGCGGGATGAGGATGAAGCCGTTGGTGATGGCGAGAACGTCGTCGGTGAGCGATGCCAGAAGGCGGTGCGCGCCGAGTTCTTCCAGACGGCGCAGGGGCGTCGCCGCGATGCGGCGACTCAGGTGCATGCGCAGATCAAAACTGGCGCGTTGTGATAACCGGATCAACAAGAGTTCCGAGGCCACGGCGGTGATGAATTTACCCGCACACAGCGCGGCGAAGCCCCAGACGAGGATCGCTGTCGGAGATTGTGAGCGCGTGACCGCCGTGTGGATGAACGCGATCAGACCCGTGCTGGCGACGCCGCTGAGCACGCCCGCCAACGCCGCCGCCACAACCGCACGGCGCGAGGAGCTAAGCATGAGCGACAGAAGTTCCATCAGCCTTTAACACCGATCCGGCGTCCGCAGGTTCAACCCGCGTCCCGTAATTGTTCTGCGAAATAGGCCGCCGCGAGGCGCAGACCCTCGTCGAGTTGCACGACCGGCGACCAGTTCAGGAGTTCATGCGCGCGCGTGATGTCCGGCTTCCGGTGCTGCGGGTCGTCCTGCGGCAAAGGTTCGTATCTGATCTCCGCTTGCGTGCCGCAAACGCGCATCACCGCTTCCGCCAACTCTCTGATCGTGAACTCGTTCGGATTGCCGAGATTGATCGGCTGGTGAACGTCTTCCACGTTCATTAACCTCACCAGACCTTCGATCATGTCGTCAACGTAACAGAACGAACGGGTGTGCTCGCCCGTCCCGTAAATCGTCAACTGCTCCCCGCGCAAAGCCTGCACGATAAAATTTGAAACCACACGCCCGTCATCTTCGAGCATCTTCGGCCCGTAGGTGTTGAAGATGCGCGCGATGCGCGTGTCCACTTTGTTCTGCCGGTGGTAATCCATCATCAGAGTTTCGGCGATGCGCTTCCCTTCGTCGTAGCAGGAGCGGAGGCCGATGGGGTTGACGTTCCCCCAGTAGCTTTCCGGTTGCGGGTGGACGAGCGGGTCGCCATACACTTCCGAAGTCGAAGCCTGAAGGATGCGCGCGTGTACGCGTTTGGCTAGACCGAGCATGTTGATCGCGCCCATCACGTTGGTTTTGACCGTCTTGACCGGATTGTATTGATAATGAACCGGCGACGCCGGGCAGGCGAGGTTATAGATTTGATCTACTTCCAGCAGAATCGGCTCGGTTACGTCATGCCGCAGTAATTCAAAGCGGCGCGTGTCCATCAGGTGAGCCACGTTCTCGCGTCGCCCGGTGAAGAAATTGTCGAGGCAGATGATCTCGTGCCCGTCTCTCAACAGGCGCTCGCACAGGTGCGACCCGATAAAGCCCGCACCGCCGGTGACGAGAATCCTCATGCGTTCCCTTCCGAGTCGTAGCGACCGCTACGGAAATTAACTTATCCAACTTGAGTTGCTATTGAGTAGAAGCGGGTACACGTTTAACTATACTTAAAATGCCTGACACACTCAAAAGAGCAGATGCCTGCTCGTGGCAGTTCGCGTACAGAGACTATCGGCGGACCTGATTATCTGCCTCTGGCCGTCTGCGACTCGTAGAAGCGCGCGAGGAAGTCGTATAGCATCAATTCCTGCCGGCGCGGCCCCAGACGGAGGGTTCGGTTCACGTGCATGTGTATGAAGCTGGAGACGATTTCGTTGAGGGGCAGCGACAACGCGCCCCGACGCTTAAGGGCTGTCAGCCCGGCGACGACCACCCCGAGCCGGGCCGAGCGCCGGTGGAGAGCCGAGAGGCCGACGGAGAGGGCGCTCGATTCGTCCTGTGTCGGGTCAAGAATCGTCTCGACTTGGCGACGCTCGCGCCGGTATCTCTCCCCTAATTTGCGTTTGAAGTCGAGGCCGGATGCTGTCTTCCCTCCGTAACTCTCACGCATCCCCGACATCAGCACCCGCTTGCCGGCAATATCAAGGCCGAAGTCATTGAGAAGCATGTCCACGCCGCGCAACGCGAGCAGCCAGCGTGCTGCCGCCCCGTCGTTTCCCGAAAAAACTTCAACAATGGAGAGCACGGCCTCGCTGTCGGCGTGAAACATGTGCTCGGCTAAGACGACACCTTCGCTCCCGCCATAACGTTCGACTTCCCGCTCATAAGTATCTATTTGGACGCGCCACAACCGCCCATCCGCGAGGAGCGGGATTGCCGCCGCACTGATGGCGGGCAACAGGTCGGCGTGGAGCGTTTCGGCCTTGCCATGAAAGCGCAGGCGAAGGTGCGCGTCCGGGTCGGCGTAACGGATGAAGAACCAAGACCGACCGTCGTCCGGGTCGGTGAATTGCTCGATGATCGGGCGAATCATATCGCGCAGCACGTAGTCGGCGGTCGAGACGCCCGTATAGAGTTTGACGTAAAGCCAATCAGTGCCCGGCGGAAAAGTTCGCGGTCCTGTCATAACCGGTGCGGTAGGCAGGCGTTGCGCTGGCCGCCCCTCTTCGCCCACGCGCTGGAACGGCACGATCATTTCGTGAACGAAGCGGCCCTCAGGCCCGTGGGCGCAAAGCTCGTCGGGGGACGGAAACATCTCAACCAGAGTGGCCTGCTCACGCCCTTTGACCAGTTCGATGAAGGTTTCAACGCTGAGCGCGTTGTCGAGGTCAACGATCAACTCATTGTCGGCCTCGGAGAGCGCGACGAAGCGTGGCAGGCGGCGCGCCGCGCGCCAGTTCTGCGCGGCCAGGAACTGCTCTGCTCCGCGCGCCGCGCCGAGGCCGAGTAACTCCTGTCGGCTAATCAACCAGTGCGCCTTCGACAGCACCAACCGCCCGGACGTGACGCGAGGCAGAAACGGAGCATCCGACAGGTGTCCCCAACTCCAGTGCATTTCTCGTATCCCATCCTGCCCCTGCAACACGCCGAGGAACTGATAGAGGTTCAGCCCGCGCACTTTGAAGTTATGTGCGGCTGTGAGCCTCGGGATAACTTCACGCCCGAGACGCTGCGAGCGCAGTGTGATTCGTCCGCCGTACACAGTGACGAGCAGGTCTGTGACGGGAATTTGACGATGCTCCTCAGCCCCGGAGCGACCGACGTAAGGGATTTCGTATTCGCGCAGCACAGGGCGCAACAGGACATTGCCCGTGCGCCCGCCCGGCAGATGCACCACTTCGGCGAAGACGGCTTCAGGCCACAGCGATTCCTCCGCGCGCAGATGCGCCTTGACGAGTTCCTCCAAATCCGGGTCAGCGTGGCAGAATCGTCCCAACAAGCGGACGCCCGACGGGCCTGAGATGGTGGAGATAAAGACCCGGAAGCTTCCCCGCTCCAAGTCGGCTTCGGAGGCGGCGGCCACCGTCGCCATTACCTCGAAAGCGTCCTGAAGCTGTGGAGGCGGACTCAACTCTCCCTCCATCTCTTCGAGGTCGTGCGGCTCGAGTGCCACCTCGCGCGCACCACTCGCCACTGCCCCGGTGTAGAGACGGAGCAGGTGCGCCTCGCGGCGCTTCGAGGCGCGAGGGCTTTCTGTATCCTGCCTCGCGACTTCCTCATCCTGCGGCACAGGCGAGGCGTAGTCAGTGTCCGGCAGACGAAAACCTATGCCGACATCGTCGTCGAGCACTTCGACGAGCGGAACCTCACAGCCTTCGCCGTAGCGTTCGAGGAAGGCGCGGCGGAAGCGGGCGAGGGGGTCGGGGATGAAGGGCGTCCCCATGCGTCGGAAAATTTCGACGCCCCTTGCCACCTCTTCAAGCGGCGCGCCCCCGAGGACGGCTCGCGGCGCGGGCTTCAGCATGTCGGCCTGAAACAGCTTCGACGGGTTAACGGCGACGGGCAGGCCGCGCAATGTGTCGGCGACGGCGCAATAGAGTTCGGGCGAGTTGCCCAGCCCCGCCGCGTCAACGGCTGCGAGCGCCGCATGCGCCTGCCGGAGCTGTTCGGCGAGGGGCGCGCCCCCGGCGTACTCTGCCAGTTGCGCGGCGAGCACCGGCGCAGGCTCGGGGCCGGTCAGGGCCGGGCTGAAATCCGAAAGCAGGAGTTGATTTTCGATGAGGTCGTCGATGAACGCTTCGGCCTCATCTTGGCTGAAGCTTGGGTCGGCTTCGATGAGTTTCGCCGCCAGCGCGGAGGGGACGCCGCCGCCTTCCGCCGCGGTGAGCGCCGCTTCGATAAAGTCAGCATTCTCGACCGCGATCAGGTGGTGTTTGTGGTGCATCTCCTCCTGACGCGATTCAACGTAGCGTATGCGTCCGGCTGCGCGATAGAGGCTGGGATTGATGCGGTGGGTGATCTGACCGCGCAGCAACGGATCGCGCTCGACCGCCCCGGCGAGCGCATAGAGGTAATCCATGTCGAGCCGCGTGTGACGCTGGTAGCGACTGCGTCCCTCGACTTCCAGACGCGTCTCGGAACCGAGCGTCCCAACCGACCAGCCGGCGAAAAGTCCGAACGGCGTTGGCCGCCCCGCCATGCGTGAGAAGTAGCGTATCAGCGCGCGCTCGATCTTCTGCCCGCGCCGTCCTTCCGGGTCGCGCCGCCAGCGCTCCATGCTTTCGTTGAGATCCGGCGAGGCGAGGAAGATGGCTTCACGGACTTCCGGACGCTCAAACACCTCGACCAGCCACGCACGGAGTCGGGTTCGGTCGTCGGCGTGCGCCCGTTCCAGTTGCGCCTGATCGGCGAGCCGTTGCACCGATTGAAGCCCCTCGCCCCACTCCAACATCATGTCGAAGGGTAGCAGCGGAGTGCGCAGGACGAAGAAGCCCGATGGCGTGAATTCCTTCAGGAAGTGAAGCTTAGACATCGCTCGATGAAAGACGGCGGAGTCGGAGGCCGGGGGCGCACGCCGCCACGGCTTAGTCGTTGCGCACGCACGCAACGAACCCGGCGTGTGCATCCGTTCGGATATGCACGCCGGGTTCGTTTATCAAATGCCCATGATGGGCGGACATTTAGAAACCCCGTCTCATCGTGATCACGTCCGGCAACCGAGGCTCGTCGCCGCCGCAGCAGCTCTGCGTCGTGCAGCCGCGAATGAGCACGGAGGCCGAGGTGATGTCATCTTTGCTCAGCTTGCGACCGGGCGTGCGGCCTTCGCGAACACCGTCCTCAAATTTCAACGGCTCGTTCACTGACAGTTCGATATGGTTTGTCGTCTGCATCATAATTCTCCTTACTAAGTAGTGAAATTCATCTTCTGGCTTATCAAATCCCATGATGGGGGCATTTAGAAGCCGTGGCTCATCGTGAGCACGTCCGGCAACTGGGGGCCATCGCAGCAGCTCTGGTTCGTGCAGCCACGGATGAGCGCGGAGGTTGAGGCGATGTCGTCCTTGCTCAACTTGCGACCGGGCGTACGCCCGTCACGACCGGCATCGTTAAATTTCAACGGCTCGGTCGCTAGTAGTTCGTTATGTCTTGTCGTCTCCATAATAACTCTCCTTCTAGGTTATGAGATTCATCCTCCGGGCAGCGTCCGTAGGTGAACAGGCCGACCCGATCAGTTAATTGCGATTAAGGAGGGGTGGCGTAAGGCAAGAAGTCCTGTATACATCCCGCCTGTGAGACTCTCCACGAAACGGAGAGGGGGTGATTATCAAGAACCTTTACGTGCGTTCGAGGCTCGTAACCATGCGGTGCAGAGCGCGAGGAATATATCCGAACGGGGACGGTTTAGTCAATAATATGGTTGCTACACTCAATGCGACGCTTCACCAGCCTGCAACTCCGCCTGTTAACACGCGAAGGCCGCCGTCGTAGTGCGCGCCGCTCACCTTACAGTCGTCCGCATTGATCATCGTGCAAGGCCGAGACGGGCTGAGATGGAAGCATAATTCTCGTCTTCTGTAACGATACAAGAGAGTCGCCGATGGTCTGCTCTCAACATCTGCTTGGGAACTACGCTCGACGTAATCTCCGTTTTGGAGAACACTGCCTTAATTGTTTAGAGCGTATAACAGAACTCAATGGTGCGGGTAATGATGTAGGGGCAGGGCTTGTCCCTGCCCGCTTACTACCGAAACCAAACGGGCAGGGACAAGCCCTGCCCCTACAATTATTCCGGCAATTATTCCGGTTTTGTTAGTGGCTCTTAGTACCCGTCGGATCGCAGTCCGAAAATTTCCGAGAGCAGCCGGTAAGAGCGGACGCGGTGCTCGAAAGAGTAGCAGTTGGTGACGAGCAGAACGTCGTCGGCTTCGTAGCGGCGAGCGAGGTCGAGAATCGTATCGCGAGCCTGCACGGGGTTTCCCTCAATGAAGCTCTGCGACCAATGCTCGACATGGCGTTCTTCTGCTTCGGTCATCGTAATTTGAAGAACGTCCTCAGGCGCGAGCAGCCCCTCGATGCCGTGAAGCTCGGCTATCAGATCAAATTTCCGGCTGAGGCCGATGCGTTGCGCCTCCTCTGCGTCGGGCGCGCAGAGGACGCCGAGAGCTATGAGCAGCCGCGGCACAGCCTGCTGGCCGGAGGGTTTGAAGGTTTCGCGGTACTGCGCAACGACGGCGGGACCGGCCTTACGCGATTCGCCCAGAAAATCGGCGAACGCCAACGGCAACCCTAACTCAGCCGCGACGCTCGCGCCCGATGAACCCGAGCCGAGCAACCATATCTCCGGGCATGACTCCGGCGCAGGCCCCGGCTGCGCCTTGACCCCGGCGAAAGGGTGCTCGTCGGCGACCTCGCTGTGGAGGAATCCGAGCAGGTCCTTAACCTGTCCGGGGAATTCTTTCGGGTTGGCTTTAGGCCGCGGGTGCGCGAGAGCGGCGGCGGCAAGCGGGTCGCCACCGGCGGCGCGACCGATCCCCAAGTCGAGGCGGCCAGGGTAAAAGGCCGATAGCACTTGAAACTGTTCGGCGACTTTAAGCGCGGAGTAATTTGAAAGCATGACGCCCCCCGTGCCGACGCGGATGGTCTGCGTGCTGGCCGCGATCTGCGCCACGAGCAACTCGGGGCTAGTGCCCGCGAACGAGCTGGCGTTGTGATGCTCGGCCACCCAGTAGCGTGTGTATCCGAGTTCTTCTGTGATCCGCGCCAGTTCGACGGTTTCGCGCAACGCATCGGCGGCTGTGCCCCCGTAACGCATCGGTGATTGGTCAAGCACGCCGAGCTTTATTCTGTCCGTCACTCGCGGTAACACCTCTGAGATGAATGGCCGCACCGAAGCGTGCGGTAATGAAACGAGGAAGCGGAAAGCCGCACGCCCGGCATCATCGCCTAGAAAACTAACTCGGCTCCTTTGGCGGCAGGTTGGGGCGTGTATTCGTCGAGCAGTTCGGCGATGCGCTCGCCCACCCTTTCGCCGTATAGCTTTCGCTCCTGTAGCCCCGGCCAAACGCGCCCCGGCGGTGAGGATAGAATCTCGCCCAACCCTCGCGCAACCAGATCGGAATTCGCCGGTGGCAGCAGGATGTTCGATTCGGCGTCAAGAACCGTTTCGGGTCGGTCAGTGCTGAAACGACAGGTGATACAGGGCACGCCCAGAACGTTCGCTTCCTCTTGCAATCCACCGCTGTCGGTGTAGACGGCGAGACAGTTCGGCGAGCGCAAGAAGTGTACGACGCTCAGGTAGGACGGCCAGAGGTTCTGGACGAGCAGGCCATGCCGCCGCTCCGCGTCTTCGAGCAACGGACGCATCTCATACTCCTCAAGCGCCGCGCGGAGCGCGTTGGTCATAATCAGCACCACCTTCCCGCCCTGATCACTATACGCGGCGAGGCCGTCGATGAGCGCGCGCAGCTTCGACCGCGTCATGTTCTCGCGGCGATGCACGTCCACCCGCAGCCACTTGTCGCGTGCGAGGGCTTGGCGGAAGTCGTCGTCGGACTCCGGGCGTTCGAGAGCCAAGTCAACCGCGTCAGCACTGAGCGAACCGACAATATGCACCTGTTGAGACTCGTAGCCCTCTCGTTCAAGCGTCTCGGCGTTTCTCCGCACGGGGGCCAGCAGCAGGTCTGAGGCGACGGACGCGAGCACCGTGTCAATGCCCTCCGGGAACGGGTCGTCGCGGAAGCGTCGCCACCCGGTTGTGCGTTGCAGGAGCAGTCCTTCTAGCCCGCGCCATTCCCAGTCTTCAGCAGGACCCGACGCCCTGAGTCCCGCCTCCACGTGGACGCTGCGATAGCCGGTCAGCATATACCAGAAGATCGGGAGGTAAGCGGCTGTCGAGGTGTCGCCGGAGACTACCGGTATCGGCGGCTCGCGCAGTCCCGCCCCGCGCAATTCGCCCGCCAGCCATTGCAGCTTGCGGGCGAGGTCGGCACTTCTCTCAACCAGCCCCCCACGGATGCCAAGATGCACGCCGACCAAATCATGATAGGCCAACTCCTCCTTCGCATTGGTGAGCGCGAACTCGTAGTGCTGCCCTACGTCTACGAGTAGAAACGGCACTTTCCGGCTCCGGAGCGCGAAGACCAGACTAGCCAGCTTGATGTAACAGGGCTTCGTGGCGAGGGCGACGAGAAAGAGCGGACGGCCCGCGCCGTTGGCCGAAGCTACGGCCTGCCTCAGGAGGTTCGGGTCGAGGTGGGTGTGCTCGGCGTTGCTCATAGTTGTGGCGTCCCGGCAGGAGAGGGGGGAGGGATCCGTCGCACGCTTCTCGCCGTCGAGCCAAAGCATTCTTCCATCACATCAAGGACTGTGCGCGGCGTGATCGCCTTCATGCAGTCGTAACTGCCGTTGCAAGGCTCCTGCTTATCGCAGGGGCAGCAACTCAACTCGGCCTGAAGCGCGAGCACGCGCTGCTCCTCATGAATCCTGAACTCGGGCGTGATGCCGCCGAAGATGCAAACCGTGGGGACGCCGACAGCCGCAGCGAGATGCATCATTCCGGAGTCCATGCAGATAATCAGGCGAAGGACTTTCAGCAGCCCGAGGAGTTCTTCCAGCCCGAGTTGCCCGCGCGTGTCAAAGTCACACGGGAGCGGCAGCGTTTGCGACATACCGAGTAGGACGAGAGGCGCGCCCTTGAGTTTTTCGGCAAGGGCGCGCGTGTAATCGACAGGCCATGTCCTGCTCGGGTGTCCCGCCTCCGGGGCGAAGCCCACCGCTCCCTCCCAACGCAGAAAAGGGCGGCTCCAGCCCTCCGGCACACGCAGGCGGGCGGGGTCGGTGGGCGCGCTGACTTCAAGGATTTCTGCGAACTCTTCCCCACGGTGGCTGTTGGGTTTCAAAGACTCGGTGGCCTGGTCAAGGTCGATAGTGTCAGGACGGCGTCGCTCGGAGATGTCGAACTCGGGTCGCAGCGCCCTGAGCGCAGAAACCCACGCGGGGCGGGTGACGAGATGCACGCGCCGACCATCGGCCACGACCGCATCGAGGACGGGCAGCAGCATGATAACGTTGCCAAGCCCGTGGCAGCGTGCTACGGATATGGATGAGTGCTTCAACTTCGCTTTCATCTCGAAATGGAGGACCTAAGGAAGAGTCGCCCGCCGATGGGGGAAGACACAGGTCGTAACCTTAGCGGTACAAGGGGCGTGAACGCCGGGAGCCTGAGAGGCGTGGCGTCGCCCGCTTGACGCATGAGTCCGAACCATTAGTCTTGGCGGTCGGAGGGCAATATGTCATCATCCGTTCAAGATGTCAAAGCCACCCCGCGCCACGGTCTTGACGGGCGGCGCGGGACGAAACCGTGAGTGCCGTCTCCGGATAAAATGGCGCGCGTCACCCACGCAACGAGGTAGTCTTTAGTTTAGTAGAACCTGCCGACCCTGTGTAAAACCACGCGAAACATGTGTGGACGCGCCCGTCGTCAAGCGCGTGTGGCGGCTGGAGCATTGATCCGTTATTCCTTTGCGCGTCCCCACTCGCGACGCCGCTCGGCGAGACGACGGCGGTTGGCCTCGATCAGCGCGGGTTCGTGCCAGCCGGGCTGATGCTCTTCGTGCGGCAGGTGGAAATAGAGCAACTCGTATGCGCGGACCAAGGTCATCCCGCGTGCGCAGATCTGCTCGATGATGTCCTCGTCCTCGCCCCCCCAGCCGGCATATTGCTCGTGCAGCCCGCCGACCGCTCGAAAAAGCTCCGCCGGATAGCAGGGGCAGACGCCGAAGCGCACGCCGCTCAAGAGGTAGTTCAACGTCGGGCCGCCGCGGTCTTCGGGGCAGATGTGACGTGGATTGTCGTCATCGAGCCGTGCCAGCAGTTCGCCCGCCGCAGGGAGCGCGCCCGCCGACAGTGCTTCAAGAAGCTGCACGCGGTAGCCGGCGAAGAGGAGGTGCGGAGCGCCGAGCGCGAGGGACACGTGGCGTGCGAGCGCGCCCTCAGCCGGCAACAGGTCTACGTCATAGATCATGAAATGGGAGCCGCGCGCGAGACTGGCGGCGCGGTTGATGAGCACCCCTTTGTTGAAGACGCCCGTCATCGGGACGTGAACGTAGCGCACCCAGTCATAGCCCCCGACCGCCTCCTCTGCGGTCGCGTCTGCGTCGCCTTCAGCCAGAATCAGCTCGAAGTCGGCGAACTGTTCGACCTCACGCACGCGAGCCAGCCAGGGTAGCAACACGTCGAGGTGCGACTTGCGGCTGCGGTATGCCGTCAAGAGAGAAAGTGTGGGAGGGGTTTTGGTGTCCATGCGGTATCCCTTTTCATCCGGCTCCGCCAGCCCGGCTCAGTGGCTCGGACGGAACGGGCAGCGTCAACTGGTGAAGTTGCCAGTATAAACCTTTGGCGTCAAGCAGAGATTGGTGTGTCCCCTGCTCGCGGAGTTCGCCGTGATCGAGCAGGAGAATGCGGTTGGCGCGGCGCACGGTCGAGAGGCGATGGGCGATGACCAGCGAGGTGCGGTCACGCATCAGTCGGCTCAAGGCGCGCTGGACGATGCACTCGGTTTCGACATCGATGACGCTCGTCGCCTCGTCGAGCATCAGCAGCGGGGGGTCAAACGCCAGAGCGCGCGCGATGGCGATGAGTTGCTTCTGACCCGGCGAGATTTTGTCGCCCCGCCCGCGCACCTCGGTCTGATAGCCTTCCGGCAGTCCGCCGAAGAATTGGTCGAGTTGCAGTTCACGCTTCACCCATTCGACGCGCTCGGCAGAAACTCCATCACGTCCCAGCGTGATGTTGCTCTCCAGCGTGCCGCTAAAGATGACGGAGTCCTGCAACACAAGTCCCGTGTTACGGCGCAACTCGCGGATGTCCCAATCGCGCACGTCCGTACCGTCGAAGAGGACGCGTCCGCGCTGCGCGTCATGGAAGCGCATCAGAAGGTTCGTGATCGTGGTCTTGCCCGAGCCGGTGTGACCGACGAGCGCCACTGTCTCGCCCGGCTCAACGACGAACGAAACCTCCTTGAGCACCCAATCCTCGCCCTGATAGGCGAACCACACGTCTTGAAACTCGATTCGCCCCGTGGCGCGCCCGGTGCGCGGGTGAACCGGCGGCGGAAGACCGACGGGCAGGTCGAGCGTCTCGAAGATGCGTTGAGCCGCTACCAGCGCCGATTGTAAAGTGTTGAAGCGGTATAGCACGTCGCGCACGGGATAGAACAACTGCTGCGCGTACTGGACGAAGGCGATGAGCGCGCCGAGGCTGAGCGCATCGCGCAGCGGTCCCTCTTGCCCCAATTGCAGCCCGCCGTACCAGATGATCAGCGCAACGCCCGCCGCCCCGATGAGGTCCGTAATCGGGCTGAAGACGGCCTGATAAAAGTTGATCAGGGTGTTGGTCTGCATGAGGTCGCTGTTGAGCCGGTCGAACTTCTCCATAGATTCTCGCTCCCGGCCAAAGAGCTGGACGACCGGCGCGCCCGAAACGCGCTCATGCATGAAAGAGTACATAAGGGTGAAGCGTCCGCGCGCCACGTCATAGGCGTGGCGGACGTGCTTGCGAAACCATTCTGCGATGGCGAAGAGCGGGGGAACGGTAATAAGTGTGATGAGGGTCAGCCGCCAGTTCAGAGAGAGCATCACGGCGACGATGCCGGTGATGAGAATCAGGTCGCTGAAGACGCCCGTCACCACCGATGTGTAAAATTGCCTGACGGAGCCTACGTCGGCGGTTAGCCTCGCGAGCATCTGCCCCACCGAGGTACGGTCGTAGTAGGCCAGTTCCTTCCGCTGATACATCTCGAAGAGCTGGATGCGCAGGCGGCGGGTCACGCGTAGACCGACCGCCTCCAGCAGCCTGATCTGTAGATAAGTAAAGGCGAACGTCAGCAGGAGCACGACCGCGTAGGCGAGCGCGAGCCACCTCAGCCCGGAGACATTCCGCGGCAGGATGTACCAATCGACGGCGTACTGAGTGAACTTCGGCTGCGCAACGCGCAGTCCCACGAGCGCGAGCGTGAGGCCGAGCACGGCGGCAAACTGAGCGGCGTGAGGCTTGAGGTAAGATGCCAACCGGCGGACGACGCGATGGTCGGAGTTCTCGCGTTTACTGCCCCCTCCCTGTGTCTTCGAGTCATGCGACATAATCCCATCTGCCCCCTAAGTTCGCCGCCGAAGCGGGTCTTCGGCTAGTCCTCCGACTGCTGTAACCGACATAACTCAGCGTAGGTTCCGCCGAGCGCGAGCAGTTCCTCGTGTGAGCCTCGCTCGGCGATGCGCCCGCCGTCGAGCACGCAGATGATGTCGGCGGCACGCACTGTCGAGATGCGCTGCGAGACGATAAGGGTCGTCCGTTCACGCATGAAACTGCGCAGCCGCGCGAGTACTTTTGCCTCCGTATAAGCGTCTACAGCCGACAGCGAGTCGTCGAGGATGAGTATGCGCGGGCAGCGCACCAGCGCGCGGGCGATGGCCGTGCGCTGTTTCTGGCCGCCCGAGAGCCTGACGCCCCGCTCGCCCACCACCGTATCCAGCCCGTGGGGAAAGGTGCGGAGGTCGTCTTCCAGCCCGGCCATCCGGGTCGCCCGCTCGATTTCCGACAGGTCGGCGTGGTCGATGCCAAACGCGACGTTCTCTGCCAGCGTGCCGTCGAACAGGAATCCCTCTTGCGGGACGTAGCCGATTGAACCGCGCAACTGCGCGAGCGGGTACTCGCTGATGGGAACGCCGTCGATGAGGAGTGACCCCGGCGGGGCCTCGACCACACGAGCGACGAGAGTCATCAACGTTGATTTGCCCGAGCCGGTGCGCCCGATGAAGGCGACCGTCTGACCGGCCTCGACCACCAGATCGATGCCGCGCAAGAGCGGCTCGCGGCCTTCGTCGGAGCGATAGGTGAGGTTGCGGAATTCAATCCGCCCCTTGATGGGCGGCTGCTCGCGTACGCCGGGCGCGTCTTTGATGCCGGGTTCGACGCGGAAGATTTCGTCCAACCGTCTGAAGCTCACCAGACCCCGTTGAAGTAGGCTGGCAAAGTTTCCAATCGTGGAGAGCGGCCAGCTTAACTGTGTCGTGTAGATGCTGAACATGGTGAACTCGCCGACCGTCAACTCGCCGCGCACAGCGAGTCTGCCGCCATACCAGATGACGATCACGAATCCGACGGCGAGCAGGAATTGTATGAGCGGCGAGAGCGCAGCCGAGACACGCAGGAAATCTGTGTTAAGGGCTACGTTGCGGTCGTTGAGTTCCGTGAAGGCTGCCAACTCGGCATCCTCCTGCGTGTAGGCGCGGACGGCGCGGACGCCGGTCAGGTTCTCCTGTGCGCTGGTCGCGATTCGCGAGGTGAGTTCTTGAATCGGGCCGAGGCCGGCCTGTGTGCGTCGGCCAAAGTACTTCCCCGTCAGCACGACGAAAGGCAGCACGCCGAGCAGCAGCAAGGTCAGGCGTGCGTCGATCCAGAACATAATGGGCACCACCGCCAGCACCACGAACACGGTCTGTAGTCCTTCGGTGAGCAGCGGGCCGGTGAGCATGCTGACGGCGGTCACGTCGCCGGTGGCACGTGTCATCAGGTCGCCGGTGCGGTGGGAGTAGAAGAAGGCGGCAGGCTGGCGTATCAGGTGCGCGCAGAAGTCCTGCCGCAGCCTGTATTCAAAGCGACACCAGAGGTTGCTCAGGAGATGGCGCTCGGCGTATTGCAGGAAGGCGCTGGCGAGAGCCAGACCGAGCAGGACGAACGCATATCGCGTGAGCCGGTGCGGCGACGCATCGCGTTGAAGCTCGTCGACGGTGCGGCCCAGAACGAAGGGGCCGATAACCCCAAGACAGACCGACGCGAAGATAAGGGTGACGCCAAAGCCGACCGGCCTTCTGTAAGGCCACAGGTGACGCGCCATTGCTCTCAGATCCTGCATGGATCGATTCATATGAGGCTCGTAAGCGGAGTCATCTCCCTTACTCCGGCGCGGACGTTCCGAGTCCGGACTTCATTTTCGCTGGGATGTGGGCCGCTGGCCGCCGGCTTGTGACTCTGCGGTGCGGATGAAAACTGTAACCTGAAATCAAACCCGCGACAACCCCTTAGCGACGCCATTGCGTGCCGAACTCCGTGGGCGGCGCGCAATGGT
>Ga0307513_10006244_pt1 | contig 15610 bp, 13 predicted proteins | sample 15_EM_MG_FD_202174 | JGI IMG/M metagenome (GOLD analysis project Ga0307513, IMG submission 202174) | Populus trichocarpa ectomycorrhiza microbial communities from riparian zone in the Pacific Northwest, United States - 15_EM | ecosystem: Host-associated > Plants > Roots > Unclassified | place... | reverse complement strand
CTTTACTGCTGACGATCTTTCGAGACGACAGGAAGAACCACACAGGAAAAGGGTTCCCCTGGTTGACGAAGCAAGTGGAGACTCGTCTGAAGGGATACCTGAGCGCGATGAGCTCATATTGGAGGAGTATCAGGAAGAATCCTTTAGCGAGGATGATGAAGAGGATTCCGAGTTTAATAACCAGATAATTCTCAGCCTCTCTCCTCAACGATTGGTTGAGACCGATTTCATGCCTCCGCTGCAAATGACCCTCGGACCCTGCCTTCAGTGCACAGCAAAAGCTCAGTCGTTTCATTCTCATCATTAGGAATATCTGTACCGCTCCAATCCGTACTTTCTGCAATGTCGATCAAGGCCCCCACAGAAGTGCAAGCGGCCTGTATACCCCACTCTTGTTAGGTCAGAAGGACGACTTCCACGACCCGCTTTTGCCTTACACGCCCTCTTTGTAAAATTATAGCAAGAAACTGTATTGGGAATGCCAAGACTGGCTCCGGAAAAACGATCACATTTGCATTGCCCATCCTTCAACAACTCTCAATAGACCCATAGGGGATATATCACTGGTATTAACACCAACGAGGCTCGTGAGGCTCGTGAGCATTCTCCTTTACAGATTAGAAATCATTCTGACTGTTGCCGAATTTAGGGCTAGATTGGTCAATGGTGCGATATGTATTCTGTTGAGGGATCAACTTGCAGCCACCGGCGGAGTACCTTTTGTTCCCTAAATAAATCGAGACGACATCCAATTGGGATGCAAGTGAATTCTGGGGCATGGTCAAACCTACAACGTGTTATGGAGGCTTTTGTGAGGAAAAGAGGGGTGGTGGTTTTTGATAAAGCGCTGGTCTCGATATGGCCAGATTGGAACGATCTGGTCAATTTAAGTGCTGGGTTCTCGGGAGAAAGAGGGAGAAAGCGTATTGGTCTGACAATCATAGGACGAATGGTAACGTTGTGGAGGTGGATTAGAGCGCCTTTGATTGGCGAGTGTGAAGAGATGGCAAAGTAATCCAGGTATGTTGGACACAAGTTGGACACCACCTGACTCATGTCAGTCTTATCCAGCTGTCAACCACGTTACGTGTTACGTGAACTCACGGGTCGTAATGGTAAGTACACTGTACAGTAATGTGCTGATACTAACCGCCCTACACATCGTCCGGCCCCCATTTAGAATGTCGCGTTTACTAGTCTCGGCGTTTAGCCATTCAGACTCCGACACGGCAGTGTCGGCAAATGTGATAAAATTCTTCACACTCCCTGAAGAAGTTTGGTTCAAATAAAAGCCTAGAACATGTTTATTACATCGAGTAGAGTAGAATTATAAAATTTTAGCGTGTGTGGGGCAAAATTGACGGAGATATTCCAAGTGGACGAAAGGTGGGGCTGGACGATGTGGGCGGTGTTAGGAGCTCAACATCTTCTGCAGTCTTCCGCTATTTTCCGTAATCTGCCGGAAGTTGGATGTCACCGGAAATTGCCATACGCTTCCTCTTGACCGCAAGAACTTGAAGCAACGCCGCCCCTCAGCCGCCTGTACGTTGCGTGTGACGAGAACTAGGACCCGGAAGTCCTTGATATGTTTTACATTTATTATACATATAATTCTGTCCTATCGTACTCAAGCTTCGGCATGTGGCCACCAATCATTCTAGCCTGATCCCTTCCAGAAAGAAAAAGGGGTTTGCTTGGGCAAAGCCCTCGCTAAGGGCTGGAATCTCCGAGTCTGCAGTGAATTAGTGAATTACTGCCTATAACGCGTCACGACTCACAACTTGGCGCAACGAAAAAGGATCTCCCAATGCTTCGGCCCTGTTGAAATAAACTAGATTTCACAATCAGCGTACACAGAAAACTAATGTAACGGCTTTCGATGGCAGTTAACGGCTGACCCTGAGTCGTTCCAATGCCGGCAAACGTCTTTGGCCGACCCCGGCCATTGTACCGGCAATCGGGAATAGGGGAGCAAATACTATGACTTAGAACAAAAAACATATGCGCCTACCCAGCGCCTACAGCTAGCATATTGATCCTCAGGCTTCTGTCACGTTCCCCCCAGATCCAACTTCTGTTACCAAAATAGACCTGGGCCCAACCGCCAACAGTAGAGACCCCAGTGTTGAGTTTGGGCACCTACGTCATGGGTCGTATTTTTTCAACATGTATGCTTTGTTGCACTGAGGAAAATGGTGGAACTTTTATAAAATTTGTCTAAATTGAATTTGTGTCGGGCCTTGGTCAGACCAGCAGAAGGCAGAAAAAATATAACAATTGCCTTTTGTAAGTGTTGCCGACATGTCGGATGCATTAAAATATATTCCGCCGAGCTACGCACTCCTCCAGCTCTTATATTTTTCAACGATTCGATGTAGTTGTGTCACTGAGGTGAACAGCTTCCAAAGCACGTAAATCTTATCTTATCTTGACATCGACGCGATGGTTTTGTCAGCGGATTTGGTCATGTGATCCCACAGCTGGCGAACTTCTTCAACGATTCAACGTTCAACGTTCGCATTGCGCAATAGCCATGGAAATTCTGTCACCGCCCTTCTGTTAATAAGCCATGGTCGGACTTTTTTCTCAAAGAACCGTGTTTTGTTTGATTAAAACTAACTGTTGAATATTCATCCTTAGCAAATCCTCAGTACTTAGTAGGACATGCACGGCCTAATTGCCTGAGTATGCAGAGAACGCGACCTGTACTCGTTGATTCCTCCAGCACAACCGAATACTTTTATCTTACAGCCATCCCCATGGTCTGATTTTCGCAGGTACACGTAGGGGTGCGTTGCTTCCTAGTATTTTCGTAGTAATGCTCACACGTAAATTGTAGGTGCTACCTGCCTTGATAGCGGAATACGCAACTCGCGAAAGTCCCCCCTTCTATTCAACACGAACCGCGGTCATGCAAGGAATATGGCCTCATTTTAGTCCATGTTCAGCATCGTGTGGTATGTCCTCAATTCTTTGTATAATTGTCTGTTCCATGCCCATATTTATTGGAAGGCTGCTTGCCCCTTCCTTTAGCTCCCTTTGAGACTACACACGCGATTCACTTTCGAGTTGCCTCCAATTTCATTCTCATGTCTCACAATCGCAACCCGAGTGGCAAAAACCAGCACAGCTCTCTTTACTGAATCACTCTTAGTGGATGCCGACGATCCTATTCTGGCTGAAGCTCTCCTCAAGCACCATCGAGAGGGATAAGCATTAACGCTCACATCAAGCGGCGACTGTTGGCGGAGACAGGAATTTCCGCTGGGTGAGTTCGCTACTTGGCTTGAAAACGGAATAACTTAGTCTTTTATTAATCCAAAATTTACGCAGTGAATCCTCAATCAAGCGCCGACGGAACGCTCTTGGGTTACTGGGACCCCTCTGGTGAGTGGTGACTCGTCAGACTCTCACCTTTCGTTTGCTTGGAAATCGAATTTCTAAGAACAGGAGGCCCCGCTGGAGAAAAAATGCACAAGATATTGATTCCCGGCCAAGACGCATACAAGAATATTCGATGACCATGATGAATCATGGAAATCAGCGCGTCAGTGTATTACCCCCGAAAAATGTCCTCACTTAAATGGTATTATTGCGCGACTATCATATCTTGAATATGTTTTATCCTCAAGATTACAAGGTCACACTGTAAAATTGTCTAGGTCACACACGCAGAGACAGCGAAGACCAGGCGAGGACCCCATCACCCAAAGAAGCCGATACTTTACCAGATACTTTACCACTGAATGACAGCAGACAGCAATGGTTCTTAGCCTCTCTAACCCACGATTACATCCGACTGGTACATCGACGCGCGTCACTGGATCTGCCGCAATCACTTATATGTAGGCCTTGCTTCAATCGCTACCTCCCATCCGCCTGCACACCTCTCTCGTGAGCTCCCTCGCATAATCTTCACCCCCGCCTGTTTGTTGATCGTGTTTTGCACAGGCCTCTATTCCGACAGCCTGCAGGTTTTGTTTCAATCGCTATCTCTCATCCGCCTGCACACTTCTTGTGAGCTCCCTCGCATAATCTTCATCCCCGCCTGTTTGTTGATCGTGTTTTGCACAGGCCTCTATTACCATGTCAGCAAAGACTGTGGCCTTGGCAGGCAATGCCTTCATCACGACGGCGCCAGCGGGAACTTACGAGGTCATCAACGACAATGGCCTGGCCAACTGGAGCAACGCGAACACTATCACTAGCGCGTATTTCCGCATGGCCTCCGCCGGCTCGGTGACGGTTGGGCTGAACGCGTACCTAGCGGGCAGTAACAGCAGCACTGTCAGAATCACCATTAACGGGACTGTGTTCACGGTCCAGCTCACCGGCACGACCCCCAAAACCTATCCTGTTGGCACCATCAATGTGACAGCTCCCGGCTACGTGAAGGTGGACATGCAGGGCGTGACCAAGGACGGTAGCTACTTTGGCGACGTGTCGGGCTTGAGCGTGACCACGACCTCTGCGCTCGACTACGCCGACGACCCAGCGAATTACTACTGGTCGCGCCGCGGCCCGTCGGTCCACATGGGCTACACCGTGCCAGCCAACAGCGAGTACTTCTACAACGAGGTGACGGTTCCCGCAGGCCAGGATGTTGTCGGCTCGTACTTCATGGTCGCGGGCTTTTCCGCTGGCTACTCTGGCATCCAGGTTAGAGAAAACGACCGATGGATCCTCTTCTCCGTCTGGGACGCAGACAACGGCAAGACCACGCTCGTGAGCAAGGGCGAGGGAGTCGTCATCGAGGACTTTGGCAACGAGGGCACCGGAGGCAAGTCGTACCTCGTGTTCAACTGGGTGGCTGGCAACACCTACAAGTTCATCACGCGCATTCGCCCTGATGGTTCAGGCAGCACTCTCTACTCGGCGTGGTTCTTCGCGCCAGAGACGAACTCCTGGCGCTACCTCGCCACCTGGAAGCGTCCCTCCACCAACACGTATCAGTCCGGCGTCCACTCCTTCCTGGAGAATTTCTCCGATACCAGAGGGTATACCGGTCGCCGTGTGCAATACAATAACCAGTGGGTGCGCAACGTGAACGGCACCTGGTCCGAGGTCACCGCTGGTCGCTTCACCGGTGATGCTACCGCGACCAACGCGCAGCGCAAGGATTATGCGGGTGGCCTGGAGAACGGACGGTTCTACCTCCGCAACGGTGCCTTCTTCGCCGACTATGTGACACTCAACCAGAATTTCAACCGCCCGGCTACTGGCCAACAGCCGACAGTCGATGTGAACACCCTCCCGACCCAGTGAAGCGACAACCAAGAAGGGCTGCATGAAATCCGCTTGCGGGTTAGCGCTGCGTGCCACAATGAACAACCGCGAAATCTCACAAAAAATCTATGCCACTTCGAAAGTGACTTTTACTTACTATTTCGGACTCTCCATTCCCTATTGTTTGTAATACGTTCTCATCCTGACTTGCTCGTGACTCGTTCGTGACTTCTCCATCCCAGTCTCCATTTATCCCAGTCTTTGAGTAGTATGACTCGTTAGTTTCAAACAGTATAAATACGTGCTCGTTTGTACTATTATGCCCCAGTGAATTGTAGAGCTTTACACTGTTTCTATCATTCGCCCTTCTCATCTCTTTCCGTGTGCCAACTCTGCCCATCTGTTACCTGTGCCCTTGTATCAGTCCCAGTTGTCAGTTTTGAATCCGTTACTTCTATGTTGCCTCCAAATTGTTACCATTCTATCTTATTTATCACTCTTGGTATCATAGATACAAGTTTAGCGAATCGTATTCCCGTTATTTGTCTGTTGATATTTTACTGAAACGTTTTGACGTACATAAACACCTTCTCCAGATTATCGGATAACCTCAACGTCATTGTTCCATCGGGGTTTCCTCAGGTTCGATCGGCTTGGTGGGACGCAGCCGGCGGGGAAGGTTACCCTGTTACCGCGTTCCTCTACGTTCGAACTAGCTGATCCAAATTCATCACAAGATCACTACGCAAAAGATTCACCAACATCCAACATCCTTCCTTCTCCTATTTCATCTCTCAATGATGGAGTGCGAGCTTTCTATGTCCCTCGAAGCCGTCTCTTTCCTTGCGTGAACGACTTGGGTCATTGGGTCTTTCATCTGGTCGCTGGTGATGTCCTGAGTTCGATGGAAGTGGCAACGCTCACATTTCACTTGGAAACATTCTGCTTCATATATCGTGAACCGTAGGGCACTTCACATATATCACAGTCTGGCTAGGAGAGACTAACATTCTGTGTCACCCCCACTTCCAACAATGAGTGAGAAGGTCATCTTTTCTTTACGCTCTCGTCTTCTCAGCGTCCGTTTTTCTTCAAGTTGGTTTCCCCTGTGCTCCGTTCTCCCGACGTTTGGCACCACCTTCTGCCTTCGTCGGATACCATATCATCCCCGATGGCCATTGTATCTGCTCCATACATAATCTGTTGAGGGGGAAATGACGTATGAGCGACCCTGGATCCTGCCCTCTTTCACCCATCACTGCTGCTATTCTCCACCATCAAAATTGACTCTATGATTCATTCTGCTTCATGGAACTGATAGTTGTTCCAATTGACATTTTGGTTGGGGCTTGTGGGTTTGAGCTCCATGCGCTCGCGTGTCGCCGACTTTGCGCCCATCAATATCCCCGACCCTGTGAATTTATGTAATTTATGTAACTGATAGGCATCAGCTCTTTACAACCGCCAGGTCAACGACAATGACAGAATTTCCCAAACCCAAACCCAAACCCCATCCTCTACCCAGGAATCTCACCACCAAACTAACCTCACGGAATGTCGAGCAACCACGTTGAAAAAATGCACGAATCGCCCGTCGCCACGAATCGCGCGTCCTCCCAGGAGGCGTTCAAACTTGTCTTGCAAACTATTCAGACGGTGGCGCTGGTGGGGTTGGTGGTTGTGCTTGGGATACTCGTCGCGAGACTTGGGATATTGTCGTCGATTGAAGCAATCTTGGACTCTGCGGTATACAACCCGGAAGATCGGTTGGGGTATATCCGCGTGTCCTCCAGTCGGATCAACCCAGTGTGGGTGGAAAGTGTTTAGAAAACTTGAAGCTCGATTTTTCGCTGCTCCTGGTATGTTGCCTTTGGACTCTGGTATGTGATGTAACTGATAAATTATTCCTTGTAGCTTGGCATGCTGCAGGGGGATGAGGCATAGGGAACTCGTCATATTATGGGCAATGGGGAAGAACTGAGGAAGCAGAAAATATTGTTAATGTGATTGATTGACCACACTGAATGTATTGCTTTGGGGCTGGAAAGTGTTGAGAGTTTGTGATTACCCCTCAAGTCGTCGCGCTGACATTGATATCAATCAGTACTTGTGAGAGAAAACACTGGCAGCCAATATTTAGTCGCAGTCGACATTCAATAGAAATTTTCGGATTTTTATACTTACGCCATGCAACTTATGGCGCTCTTGCGGTTGCACATTTTCCTAGAACAACCCCATCATCGACCTTCCCATACGTTCCAAACCAGATATCTCCAATCAAAAATTCAAGTCATGGGTCTATTTACTGTTTTCTCTACCTTTCCATTAATTTGCAGCGGTTAGAATCATTTAGGCATGTTTAATAATGTGGTCTGCCTCTGAGGATGCACTTCTTAATTCTGAGAGAGTAGAAAAATGGCCCGGGGTGAATCGATAAAGGGCACTGCAACCGGCGCCAAACTTGCTCAACCTGCCTCTCTGGATAAGTAAAACGGAAAGATTTTGTTGATCTCTGTTTCAAAAATTAGAATTAAATGGAGAGGAAATAATTCGTCGAGCGCTGACTAGGTGGGCCACTGCGCCTCATTTTCTCTTTTGGGAATAGTCAGATATCGGACACTATGACAAACTTCACACCCGGATACAGATAGTAATAGATGTGTTTTCCGTGCTTTACACAGGAGTTCCCGTAAACTCCCCAGGCCGACGGATTGTATTCCCAAGGTACAAAGTAGTCGTAAAGAACGTTATGATGGTTTCTATCTAGTTTCAGCACGTTTTTCGGACAGCGGTGGATTTGAGAACTGTGCCGTACTGGTGTGGTACACATCCCCGTGTCAAATTTCCGCAAATCCTTTCCACGTCGACGGTCGGATAGACCGTTCCTCCCTTCCCTTCCCTCCGATATCCGCTACTTACGTGCATTTCATACATCGGCGTGTGCTACATACACTCTACGTGGCACTTGCATGGCACATATCACTTATCTAACGTATATCCGTTCCGATGTTCGTACATGGCTCAGTTTGAATGAGGTGGGAAGGGTTGAGGATATTTGAGTTGAGAAAGACGCGTCGGAAGTTTGGAGGTTATTGAGCGTTTCAGGTATCCTATGAATCGACAACCTTTATCCAGTGGAGAATAGTGCTTGTGGATGGCATAGTTTTGATTGTGATACTCACTTTATGTAGTCGCATCCTTGAGGATTAGTCAGACCTTTACCAACTACAATTGTAACTCTGATACGGGTGAATGTTCAGATGTTCGATACGTAGCGTAGATCATTCCCAGGAGGGTAAACGTATAGCTTCCTAAGGCTAGAGTATATGTATCGAGAGCTTTTTAGCAGATGTGAGCATGAATGCCAGTGCGGCGCACCTGACTCGTGTATAGCGCCTATCGATGCCAACATGGTGCATCGGTGCCAGCGCCCCCCTTCGGGGCCGAGTTACTCTTATATGAGTTGCCGCGATCATCATGTGGTATACATTGTAGCTGCAATAGACATCAATACAGTGATCGTCACATGGTTATGTGATCCCAAATTGACTTCCAGAGGTCTGGGCTCGAGCGGGCGCTGAGTGGGAATTGCGTGACGCCCTCATCCCGAATCCGTGGCTTTGATGGGAGACGTGCGTATAGGCCTCGGAAGCATTAGAATTAGCACTTGTGCAGGCGAGCTTATGAACGGTGAGTTGCTCTTGATCTGCCCCGTTCTTCGCGTGCGTTGCTTCTAGCTTCGGAGTGGCAAAGAGAGCGAGGGAGCGTTGGAATAATTGCGAGACCTTGCCGTGGAGCGAGAATCCACGGGCATGACGGCAGAAATTCTTGGGATCAGGAAGTGAGGTAGGAATCGCTTCGAAGATGTAGGCGATGTCGCCAAGTAGCGTTGCGCTGAGTTACATCCCCAGAGAGAGATAAATGGAGCAATTTTTTTGACAGTTTCGGAAAATTTAAGAATGTACGTTATCAGAAAGGCGCTGCAGTTTTGTGATGTGTGGGTGGATTCGCAGGCAGCACTAACGACGCAGGAAAAAAAAAAGATACTTCTCCAGACCCCAGAGGCTGACAAAACACTCCGGATCAGGTACCGTAGGGACACCGTTGTCTCGGCCGAACGCGAAATGGGGACAAGTTATGATGAACGGGGAGAGATGGAAAAAATTGCTCAAGTCAGCGATGGCGTGAGCAGATTCAGTGCAAATAGACGCGTCCCCTGTCAGTTGACTTGTGTAGGCGGCCACATTTATATGCTTCTAATTCCCATTTGGAAGCACCTTTGAGCAGTGATTGAGTCGGAACATCTCCGGAATGTGGGCGTCGCCAGAGGGATGCGGTAGGAAAAAGAAAGTTGGTGAGTTTATGTTGTCGAGGAGAGGAGGAGGACAAGTTGAATGATGTTTAGTAAACGTTGTGAGAGTGCGGAAGAAGGCCCGGAAGGCCGAGCAGGGCCCAGTTTAGGTAGGGATTTATCCGAATATGGGTTTAGGAGAACTGATCGTGATTGCTTCTCAACTTGGACATGGAACTACAACAGAAAAAGCACGATAAACCTTCTTTTCACTTTTCAGAGACACACATGCCACTTTCACATAAATACATTTTCATAAATCTCCCCACCACCCTCCTTCATCCACCCCATCCAAGACGCGCATATACCCACCCTCCTCCACGCCCGTCGTCGCCTCCCTCGCCGTCACGGGGCCTTCCTAGTTTCTTCCGCCACCATCGCCTGCCATGACTAGCACTTCCGTGTTGGCAGCCTCTGCTTGCCTTCTCGTCGCTTTTTTCGTCTGGTTTCGAAAGCCTAAAGCTTCCTCGGCATCTTTGCCACCTGGCCCGAAGCCCTTCCCATTATTGGGAAATGTTTTCCATCTCTCCGCCAAGGAACTCTGGCTTCCAGCATCCGAGTGGGCGAAGCAGTACGGTAGGCCCATCTAGTGGTCCAAGCAGATCTTATGGTGGCTGACAATGGGTTAGGCGACGTGGTGTATTTGCATGTTCTTGGACTGGGATTAGTGTTTCTTAACAGCCCCGACGCTGCCTTCGATTTGCTGGACAAGCGTGGGTCCATCTACTCTGATAAACCTGCTCTCGTGATGGCAGGCGAGTTGTGCGTATTCTTTGGTCTCATGCCAGTAGTAATCAGAGTACTGACTTTCCTATTTCGTTCCGATAGATGCGGCTGCAAAAACATGGTGAGATTCCATTCCATTCCGTCTTCAATCCTATTTCATCGGGCGAACCCATGGATCGCGACCCGACAGTAACCAAGTAATATCCGTACTTTGCCCAATCTTCTTGCGCGTTCTTCTCCGTCATGTATCATTTGGGTTTCCTCGTTGTCATCGCATTTACCATGAACGGCTCACCAACTTCCTGAAGGTTGCATTTACCTCTTATGGCGAACAATCCAAGCGGCAGCGAAAGCTCCTACATAAAGCCTTTGGTGTTTCTACAATCCCATCTTATCAACCCCTCCTCCAGACCGAGACCCATAGTTTCCTTCGACGCCTCATTGTCGACCCGGCAGAGTACACTAAACATATCAGGCGCTACGCCGGTGGGCTGACACTCTCAGTGGTGTATGGGTACGAGGCAGTATCGAATGACGACGAGTTTTTATCCTTGGCGGAGGAGTGTGTCAGCCTGCTCTCGAATCGCATCGCATCCGGGGGCGGTATCTGGCCAGTCGATATTTTCCCAAGCTTGAAGCATATTCCGCTGTGGATGCCCGGATCTGGGTTCAAGAAAAATGCGATGGCATGGAAGAGAAGAATGGAAGAGTTCGTGGATCGCCCCTATGAGTTCGTGAAGAACAGTATAGTCAGTTGTCTTTGTTGTTGGCGATCGTACACTTTTCTGACGCTCTCCATCGCTCTTTCTCTGTGTCCCCCATCACCATAACGCGCATATATCCACTCGAAATGCAGAAAATGGGAAGTTACAAAGTTTCTTTCTGTTCCAACCTCCTGGAAGACACGAGTGTCCAAGACGCAGACGACTTTGAGTTTGATCTCAAGTGGTCCGCCAATTCTATGTATTCTGCTAGCATCGATACCGTACGTCCTGCCATACGTCCATTAGGCCACGCTAACGCGATGTTTATGCCGAATAGACAATAACCACGGTCTCGCAGTTTATACTCGCTATGATGCTGTATCCCGAGGCGCAGAAGAAAGCGCAGCGAGAACTCGATGCCGTTGTTGGCTCGGACCGTTTGCCGACGATTGCAGATCGGTCCTCGTTACCATTTGGTTCGTTTTTATATCCCAGCTTACACCAGTAGAGACGCTAATTATTGTTGTCCAGTTGAATGTATTTTTATGGAGGCTTTGCGATGGGGTGTTCCAGTTCCGCTGAGTATGTCTCCCTAAGATCTTCGACCTTTCAAAGGCTTATTTTTATTTTGTCTCGATGAATAGATCTCCCCCATCGCCTCATGGAAGATGACATTTACAACGGTATGCATATACCAAAAGGATCTCTTGTATTCGGGAATATCTGGTGCGTCTTCCTATTCGTTGACTGATAATCTATAACTCTGCTGACATCCATCGCAGGGCAATGCTGCGCAATGACAAAGTGTACCCGGATCCGCATACCTTTTGTCCTGAGAGGTTCTTGGAACCCGTCACCCCGGAAATGGAGCGGAAGAGGAACCCAAAGAATTATGTATTTGGGTTTGGGAGGAGGTCAGTTTTTCGCTTTTTTATTTAGTTCGCGGGAAGTTATCCTAACTATTACACGACAGACGATGCCCGGGGATGAACCTCGTAGATTCGTCCGTCTGGCTCCTCGTCGCGTCTTTGCTTGCCACCGTCGACATCTCGAAGGCTGTCGACGAACATGGAAAAATCGTTGAGCCAGTCGTACAGTTTGATAATCCCATATTTAGGTAAGTTATTATTTTTTTCTCTTTCTTTTGAGTTGTCCCCTGATTCTCCTTGCCAGGGTTCCAAACCAATTCAAATGCGACATGCGTCCCAGGTCGCCAAAGGCTCTCTCACTGATCAAGCAATCAGAAATGCCTGTTGTTTAAACGCTATTTTCATCGTCTTCATTCGACGAATAGGAGCGTTGTACATTAGTTCTGCGCCATAATTGAACCGCAGTTTATACCCCTCTGTCCTTCGTCGCGTTGTCGCCGTTAGGACCCTGTCATTCCTTACAACCATCTGGAGATTTCTCTCTTTATTGGCCCTCTTTACTTTTCTTTTAGTTTTCGCTTTCATTCCCGGCAATTTTTGTACCAGTAAGTAATGTGTAGCCAATATTATAATTTATTGATGATTTGTATCGTCTGTTTTCCCCCTGGAGTTGTTCAGAGATGTACGTGATGGAACTCGGGTTTTTTTACAGAACGTTTTTGATGATTGACTCTTTTTTTTTTTTTTTTTTTTTTCACAGGTTCAGGGTCGTCGTTTTTACTCTGCCGAGCGCTTTGCAAGCTGCGATTGTCGGACTCGTGAGGCTTCTGACACCAGAACGCGACTTGGGGTAAGTGTACTTGGTTGCCATCAGTCCAGTGAAGTTGCAAGTATCGTTCGATAGGAGAATTAATATTCGGACTTCGGAGCGATAGATGAGTTCCAGATCCGAGTCTGCCTGTTTCTCAGAAAACTCATGCGCTTCTTCTGATCATGACAGAACTTCCTCGTCGTTGTCTATGTTTTGAAGTCGAGTCGAGTTCCTTGCTGAGCGGGAAAGATTCTCTGGATGTGGAGCGCTTGATGCCGTTTCAAGCCTTCCCTTTTCTGGGTCTGTGGGCTGCCGATATTTGAGGATACCGGAGGATATGTCTATTTCTCGAACGCACGCAGCTTATTACTGCGTCCTGCCTGCTTCAAAATCTTAGGTTCCGACTCGCTCACAGTGGGTTCACTGTGCCCACTGGCATCTTGGCGCTCGCAAGGTTTGGTACCTTGTTTGAACTCCACTCTGTTTGCTCGTTGACCGTTGGCCCTGGGTATCCTCTCCCCTTATAGGTAGTTTATCCCGCGGATTGAAGTTATCAGTTCCTGGAAATTGTTATCATTTCCAATCTAATCTTTCACAAACAAATTAGGTGTACCGATTCTCAGGCTGAACATGTTAGTCGGACGCGTCAAGGTCGGAGGATGAGTCAAGCTCGGCTTTCCAGGTGAAAACATTTCAATTCCAAGTTGGCTGTGATCTTGGTTGTGTGATTCTTAAATAATTTCAACAGATTATCAGGCGCGCGTCAAGTTCGGAGGATGAGTCAAGCTCGGATCTCTCCGAGATAAGGTGTTATAAAAAGGTGACCCTTATCAATTCCCTCCCATCGATTCCTTTCCCCCCAACTACAACATGCAGCATTTGACAACTATTCCCCCCCGTATCGCTCCAGGTCGCGGTGAAGGTCCCCGGCGAGGGGGACCTAAGACCCGCGGCATTGGTGCGGCACGTGGAGGCGTACCTGTTGCCACTGCGGGTGAGTCTCGAATAAAGTATACGATTTTTAAGTTGAATTTAAACCTGTTTTCCTTGTCCTTTTTTTGTCTTGATAAGGCAACAACGTTAAGACTGTTGGTGTCAAGCGCCCAGGATATGGTATTGGAGGCAGGGAGGTGGACACTACCGTCAATGCCTTTGATCTACGCATTCCAGATCGCATTATCTATCATTATGATGGTCAGTACATGTGTAGTTCCTCATTGACATTCGCTAAGCTTTCCTGTTCCGATTATTAGTCGGTAAGCCATACCATCGGAAGAGGCCATTCGACTGTTTGTAATATGATGTTCTAGTGGTATCCGAGAAGTTGCCAGCAAGAGTCAACATGCAACTTTTCAATAAACTTCAAGCGGAGTTCGCTGCCGACGTTTTTACTCCAGATGCGTATGATGGCCGAAAACTTGAAGAGTTTTCCGCCCGGCCGTATATGATGGCCGTAAAAACGCGTTTACTACGTACCAACTGCCGTTGGGCGAAAACGATTCTGGACAGGTTTTCACTTTCATTTCATACAAGCTGAACAAGGATTAATTACTATATTTCTCTAGTTCGAGGTCGCCAAGGAACGTGAAGGACCTCCTTCCAAAGATGCTCACCCCCCCGAAGGTCTACACGATCAAGTTGACCAAGGTGGCGGAAATCAATACGGAGTAATTATCTTCACTCTTCAAAAGGATCATGTCGCTCATTGTATTTCTCAAGGATTCTTCACCGCTTCATCGCCGGACAGCATTCGCAAGACAACCCTGTCCTCACCTCAATCATGGTGAGCGTCCTATCAAATACTCATAGCGCTAACTAAACCTTGGTAGGCTCTCAACGTCGTTATTCGAATGAGTCCCAATCTATCGTTCCCTTTCAATTCACGCTCATTTTTCACCCCGGACAACAAACAATCGATTGGTGGAGGCATGGAGCTGTGGCGCGGCTATTTCCAATCCATCCGCCCATCCCAAGACAAAATGTATCTCAACGTCGACATCTCTACAGGGGTGATGTTCAAGGAGGGTCCATTAATCCAACTCTGTCTCGAATACTTGGACGACAGGAACCCTGGACCCAAGGATCCAAAGAGGTTGTCTCCAGGCAAACTCCATGACCGAGACCGCATTTCCCTTCAGCGCTTTTTAACTAATCTGCGGGTGTCGACGAGCCGCGGTGGTCGCACTCAGACTCGACCCATTCAGAAGCTGACTGCTCAGGGTGCAAATGCGGACATGTTCACCTTGAGGCAGGAAGTGAACATCTCTGTCGCAGAGTACTTTCGCAGGAAGTTAAACATACCTTTGAGATATCCCGAAGTAATCTGCGTTGAGGTGGGTCCTGGTGTTGGAAAGTGAAACACGCGCTAATATATTTTCTGTGTAGTTTGGATCGGGTGCCAAAGTCCCACTGGAACTGTGCACCGTTCCGGGTGGGCAGCTTATGCGCAAGCAGATTCCGGCGAATAAAACTAAAGCCGTCATCGAGTTCTCAAAGCTCGCGCCAAAGGAGCGCCTCAATATGATCCGTCAAGGCCTTGAGGTAAGAACCTTTTCCCGAGCCAAAAGCCTTTGGTTAACATTTACGGAACGACGCAGGTTTTGAAACATGGGCAAAGTGACTATGTTCGAGAGTTCGGCATGGCTGTTACCCCGGAAGCCATGGTCGTCCAGGCTCGCATCCTTACACCGCCACTGCTGCGCTATGGACCAACAAGCAAGCAAGCCAAAATTGTATGTTACATGCATTAATTGATCGTGGAAGTTCAAGTGACAAGCACATTGTAGCAACCAAAGAACGGTCAATGGAATATGTATGTTCGGCTTCGAAAATCTCTCAAATTCCTCTTCTCACTTTTCTATTTTAGGCTTGACAAGAAGCTTTACATAGCCCAGTCAGTCAAGAGCTGGATGATCGTTGTGTA
>Ga0307513_10006243_pt1 | contig 15612 bp, 15 predicted proteins | sample 15_EM_MG_FD_202174 | JGI IMG/M metagenome (GOLD analysis project Ga0307513, IMG submission 202174) | Populus trichocarpa ectomycorrhiza microbial communities from riparian zone in the Pacific Northwest, United States - 15_EM | ecosystem: Host-associated > Plants > Roots > Unclassified | place... | reverse complement strand
ACCCTAACCCTAACCCTAACCCTAACCCTAACCCTAACCCTAACCCTAACCCTAACCCTAACCCTAACCCTAACCCTAACCCTAACCCCGCAATCTAGATGTGGCACTTGGTTACTATGGCATATAAGAATTCGAGCCTAATGTCTTACCTGAAAAATATAAATGCGATTTGAATATGCAATTTGGATGATAGCTGTTTGACCTCGGCGCATCACTCTACCACCTGCAGCAACTTCTACATTCCATTCAGAATCAAATCCCACAATAATTGACCGCTCATCCTGTGGTACATCTTCAAGGATGGTGCGGGCAGCATCATTGATAGAGTCGGTGGTATTCTTTACGAATATAGGTATATTGAGAGGGATCACAAATTCCTCAAGATGGCCATACTTCTCGACAGGAACAACATCTTGACGAAGAGAAGGGAAGCATTCCTCAAGAAATTGTTTATCGGCCATGTTATCGGTGTAAAAGATGGAGGGCTGTGAGTGACCATAGAGGTTGAGAGATTTGTTCATGTCGTTCAATGCAATCTCATATTGCGAATGGGATTTTGTTGCCACGAAATTACAAACACGGATCTGATTTAATTGATTTGTTACCGTGAGTAATGCAGAGAAGGGTTGTTGGCCATTAACCGTTGCTGTTTGTTTAGCGATCTGAATAAGGTCATCTTAGGTATTTTGAACAAACACAGTATTGGGATGAAAATGTACCTTATGACTCTGATCAATGGCGCAAATATCACCTGGAAGCATGGCTGTATACTGGTTAATTTCTTGATAATGTTCTTCAATAAACCTGTCATATAAATCACGACACAAGGTAGAGGTCGGCGAGTATAAATGAGGCCCAGTCATGGTAACATCATCGTATCGTGGAAAGGAATTATATTTGGTTCCCATGAATGAATCCAAAGGAAGGGAGGCAAGGTACTCGAGATACTGCAATTCCAGCAAGCTATAACGTAGGACATGTTGCGTTCGAAGGGCATCGGAAAACTGCTTCGAGCCCATGCCATAATTGAAACATGATCGCATCCATGAAAAGAGAGACAGTGATATTCCACTCCGGTGACTCAGATGTGCAGGAAACTCAGATGCGAGGGCAGGAGGAATGACGTTGAGAATGCGACGGTCCCAGCTTCTGAAGGTCACTGTGGTCTTCCCTGATTTGGGATGTGTACACTTGCGGCAACGATAACGATAGCCAATGATCCAAAATGTACTCTCAAAATCTGCGCAACGGCGCGGACGAGAGATAACCTGGTGACGTTGAAGAGTTGTCTTACAATTTGGACATGGAATGCCAAACTGACATAAGGGCTCTGGATCCCATAGGAAAAATCGAGGGTTGAACAAGAGCTGGGGAGAACGACGTTCTTGCTTGAGGAGAAAAAATGACGAAGGTTGTGGAAACCAGAATGTTTGGTGTAGTGCATATAATGGTGGCATACCCGTAGCATCGCGGAATTGTGGGCCACATTCCTCAACCTTGGCTTGGAAGGCCTCGCGAAGCCAATTTGGAAGTGGGCGACGGGGTTTCCGAGTCTCTGAAGCAGTGCGAGGCGGTCCCTCCATTTCATCGTCATCGCTTTCATCATCATCGTCAATCTCATCCTCGTCGTTTCGATACTCGTCATCCTCCCCCAGCCCATCTCCAACCGCATCAAAATTGGCTTCGTCACAAATTTCAGCAGCGCGCTGTGGGTCCTCATCAGGAATTATTTGGTTGGTTGGCCGGGGACATTCGGTGGGTGTCGGTTCAGCGGCCTGCTGCTGATTCAAATCCACGGGATCTCCCATGGGTATCGAAGGTAGTTGTGTGGGCTGCGGACAATTGACAGGATGTCCAATGACATGTAGAGGGTCAGGCGGATGCCCGTGTTGATTTGGCGTTGAGACGCGGAGCTCAAGCGCCCCCCCGAATTGGTTGAGAGGCTGGGACGTAGTCGATGGTGGCTCGGATGGGTTGGGGGTCCTTGACGTGAGGTTCGTGGCTTGAATCGCCATGGGTCGTCGTTCTGCAGGTACCACCTATGCAAATAGACATAAGTTATTTTTTTAAAGAAGGAAAAGGTTAATGAAAACATACCACTCTAAAATCGACTGACACTCCCAGCGCCACATCTTGGATCTTCCGTGGACGACCTGGGCGTCGTTTCGTGGGCGGTTCTACGTTGTGATCAGGGTGTTGACCAGAGAGAGCCGAAATGGCTCGTGCTTTTTGCTTGTAGCCAGTTCCGGGTGGTCGACCTAGTCGGGGCCGAGTTTCTGGGGTGGTTGTAATAGGTTTTGGGTTAGTGACCTTGTCCTTGCTGCCTTTCGGTCGTCCGCGTGTGCGTTTATGAGAAGCGACAGGGGGAGGTGGTGGTGAATCCGCCGGCTTATTCGCATGGATATCTTCATGCTCGCCGACTTGAGGTGCTGATAATGAGGCGTGTGTGAGTTAATTTCAGAATGTTGATGAGCCGGTTTGCTTACCTCGGGTGCTTCGATCAACCTGTCTGTCCTGGAGCAAAGACAGGTGCCCACTGTGGGAAGATATCCACAGCCTTCAACCGGGGGGAATCGAGATACAAGCTGGGAAAATAGGTGCTCACCTTGTTGAGGCCGGACAGCTCTCGGCATCATCTAATGCCCTGTGATCCTCCGGTGCCGTGTACATGTCTTCCCAGCCGTCGAGGTCCATTTTGGTTCTCAAGAATAAGATGCAGCGTTGGGGCCGCGTCCGCTTCACGTCGAAGGAATATAATAGATACTGAGTCCCTCGAGAATCGAGAATCGGGCCAGCAGTGAAATTACATAACATTACTTAGGTAATACTCAGTATCCAGTATCCAGTATCCGCCACAGACACCGCTAACCTGCCGGAATGATATATCATACACCCATCTGGGATGTTTTGGTGCCCGAGGGGGAGCGGGAGGGAGTGGGAGAGGATTTGACAACGCGTACCAGATGTCCGTGTTCCCAATTAGGCAGGCGGTGCCAGTTGGCCTTCCTGCTCGGTTTTGCTCCTGGGCTCGTTGGGCTCGGTTTTTCATAGAAAAAAAAGTGTATTATAGTAGCTACCACATATTTACATACAATGTACTGTTTTATAAACCGCTGGGTAGGCGAGAAAGGATGGATGGCATAAGATGGGTTTGGATGTCGCTTTCCCAATTAGGTAGGTACTCCCAATTGGGCCTGCTCGGGATGGGTTTGGTTGCTGGGCTCGTTGGGTCTGGTTTTTCACGGTTGAAAACATGTCAATTACTAGCTACAGTGTCTTTACATACAATGTGATGTATATAGGTTTGGATGACCCGGTTACTCGATCTCTTCTTCCTATTCTAGAATAAAATATTCGAAATTTGATATAATATTCGCAAGAGAGAAGCACACGTATGGTGTACATCTCTCCTGTGCTGGTAATCCCTAAGTACATGGTATAATGACCCAAAAAACCCCCAGGTGGTTCATTCACTGGGCTTACGCCTCGCAACCGCCTTCCCAACCTCATCATTGGTGCACTCCCCAAATCGTTGTCGCTACATTTTGCCGTACGTATTGTCGTTGGACTCTCTACACACTGTTGTGGGCATCGACCCCATATCGCCGCCTTCGAACCAGTATCACCGTCGTCGAACTTGCATCATCGTTGCGGAACCTATCGCAGTCGTGGAATCTGTATCACCGTCGTTGATCTCGGTGGTGTTCGGGGTGAGGTGCAGGTAGAATCTTCGCTCGTGAGGTTCTTTGGGACGGTGAGTGTCGTTATTGGGCAGTGCGCGTGGTCAATGGGCGCTCCCACCCAGTGGTGTGGTGATTCTCCTCTTCGCGCGGTTTCCAACCTTTCCGTTGGTCGTCGTCGTCGTTCCCATCCAACGGTGAGGTGGTTCGGTTTCCAACTCCGTCGTTGGTCTGGTGTCGTCATTGGCATTCTACTCAGCGGCGAGTGGTTCGCCTCGTCACGGTGTTTCCAACCCCTCCATTGGGTGGTGTGGCGTTGGCTCGGCGAGTCTGACGCCCCTACACCTCATCGTTCGGCTCTGTCGAACCCGTCTGGCCGTCATCTAATCCGCCGGTCTGTGCTCGAATCCACCTCGGTGTTGTCGAACCCGCCAGGCCATCGTCGAACCTATCTTGATGTCACCGGGCTATCATCGAGCCCATCTTGATGTCGTCGAAGGTCCTTGGCGTCGTCGTTGGGCCATGGCATAGTCGTAGTCGTGGTGGCGGTGGCAGAGTGGGTGGTGGGTGCTGGTTCAAATGTCGTTAGTGGTGGGTCGAGGATAGAGGGATGGAAGAAAATGAACCACGATGCAAGTCGTGGTTCTTTTTCTGGACGCACTAGCTGGTCCTCATAGCACCTGGGTCTCCCGTGGTGTATCTCCCTCCTCAATTCCTCTCCCTCCTCCGTTTCCTCCATTGAGCGAGCTTGCGCTGCCCACATCCCTCTGGAAAGGGGAGGGGCGGACGGGTCCGCGTCTCCGAATGAGAAGAGGCATTTGTATTTGAGCCCACATCCCTCAAGAGAGGGGAGGGGCTCGTTTCTGGGCGTTTTCCTGTGGTTGGCGGCGAATTGAGGTGGCGAGGGCGAAGGTGGTGGTAGTGGGATGGGTGGAGGATGAACGAACCTCAACCATGATGGGCTTGATCTGAGTTTTAAACTCCGATTTCCCTCAAAGATAACGTTCGATATGAACATTAAATAGCTCAATAAGAAAATAAAAAGTAACATTACTTTAGAAGTATTATATAGATACCTGATCCAAAATTTGAAAGAAAAATACGCAAAATTGAACACGCTATTTAAGAAATATGCCAAAATGGTAGGAACTACCATCCGGTTCGTTAATTCTCTATTTTAATCTTTGTATTATATAGAAATGGCAATGTAATATGTTTTTAATTGACTAATAAATAAGATTTGGATACTTTGGACAAGGTAACTACTGATTGTGGAAGCTGGAATGGACGACATTGAGTTACTGACCTCAAGTTAACGCAAATGGTTGTCCTGACTCAATGTCGTCCATTCCAGCTTCCACAATCAGTAGTTACCTTGTCCAAAGTATCCAAATCTCATTTATTAGTCAATTAAAAACATATTACATTGTTATTTCTACACAATACGGATATTAAAATAGAGAATCGACGAAAGATATGGAAGTTACTGCCATTTTGGCATATTTCTTAAATAACATCATCAGTTCTGCATTTTCTTCCTTATAAATTTAGATCGAGCATCCTTAGAGTACTTATAAAATAATCCATATTTTTATTTCTTTATCGACACAACGGAGACCTATATCCAACGCAATCTTGGAGGAAAGCGGAGTTTAAAATCTCACATCAACCCCATCATGGTTGATATTTGTTCGTCTTCCACCTATCTCACCACCACTATCTTTGTCCCTACCACCTCGATTCGCCGCCAACCACACGAAGCCGCCCGGAAACGAGCCCCTCCCCTCCCCTGAGGGATGTGGGCTCAAATACAAACACCTCGGTACATCCGGAAACGCGGACCTCGTTGCATCTGGTCCGCATAAAAGATTCTAAATTTAGTTTTCTGCGAACTAGAAAGGGATTGAATGGATGCCACACAGCTCGTTACACTTGGCTCTTGTGGTGTCGATGTCCATAGCACGACTTCGGAGAAGTGGGAAGGTACATCACAGGTACTCGGTGCTGCGCTCGAGGAACCGACAGGCTCGGAAAGAAGATATGCGACCTCGTTCCTATCGTTGACCATGGTCAGGATATCTACGCCAGTGGATGACGCGACCTTCAAAGTCTCCAACTGGGGCAACAATTTTCCCAAGGATATTAATTCCATGGCGGCTTTAGGGATATACAATCCGAATGGGAGGCGCAACACTCGAACCATGGGTAAAATTGAAAAAAGGCTCTGGAGGTCCTGCTGTATCTGCGGGGTATTACGGCGAGGCCCATCCAAATGAACCGCTAACCCGTGTGCGCATCCGAATCCTTGGAGGTCCAAGAACGTTAGCATTTCAAGGGTGCTCGATGAACTGCACAAAAGGGGTTGGTATATGTTCATCATCCAACCCGCGTTGCAATCGTGGAGGTCGACCCGGAAGCTGATGAGCGCCGGAAGACGAATGCGAGTAAAGATGTCACAGTCGAGGCTTGGATCGATGAGGCGAAGGTGTAGGTGCTTTAACGCCGGGGCAACAATTCTGGGAGTCGGATTTTGGTTGATGTACAGCGTTGAAGGTGACCGTTTCTTCGGGCTAAATTTAACTGTGAAAAACCCCGTGGAAAGGGAGGGTGATGACTTCGAAAGGATAGTCCTGAAAACCTTCAGATGAATAGTTGTGAACCCCATGTTGATCGTCGTCAATTGGTGCCATGGCAAGAGGAGGGTAAGCGGGTTTAATCCGTTGTGGGTTATAATGGATACACGGTGAAGGAAGGGTACGTTTTGGAAAACGGTGATAGGCTTCGAACATTTCATTCTGCTCTCTTCTGTCCCCGCCACCTCGTATTGACCGCACTTGAGGAAGGAAATCTCGACGCTTTCGAGGAAGTAAAATTGGCCAGCTGGAGCTGTAAGAAAGATTTCGGCCGCACGGTTCGAGCAAAAGGGCAAGGAGAGGCATTTGGCCCGCTTCGCGGGGGGGAGGACGATATTTTCGAGGATACTGATCTCATCCGAACAGGTGTTTCCGGTGTCGCTATTCTGTGGTGATGGAGGCGCTTTGGGGACGTGGAGAAGGAAAATATCGAGCCAATGGCCACTGTGCCTTTGAATATCGACGTTTAACCAGCACCGGTCGAATTCGACATTGGCGTTGAATCTATTCGAGGAGACGGTGGGGGAGACGACCATTTTTGACCATTGATTGGCGCTGTGGAGGATAATGTAACGCCACCTGCGGCAGACGACCAACAGAACGAGGCCGGGGTCTCCAGCTGAGGGGGGCAAGATGAACGGCAACTGGATCAAATAGGAAAGGATGGAGAACAAAATCGTGTCTGTGAGTTTCCTCGTGAGATCCATGCTTTTTTTGGGTACGCAGGACGTGTCTGAACGATTTGTGCTGATATACAAGAAAGGCGAGGTTTACACGGCCTGGAGTTGGTATTTATTATTAGGTATCGATGTGAAAAGCGGCAGTTCTCACCGTTTGCTGTGCAGGCGGAGTGGCCTTCGTCGCAGAGCGAGAGGGAGAGGGGGTTGGAAAGAGGTAGGTGGCATTTCAGTTTTCTTATTTGAAAAAAATTGAGGCGAAAGAAGGAGACCACGATGACTCCCCAAAACGGACAACTCCAGGTACATTTCTCTATTTTGGAAAATTCCGCCCGTAAGTCCCACACCGATATTTGTTCAATAAGGCAAACCACACCGCCTTGTGGCAAGGTTCTTTACATAACAATACTGCGAATTGGGTGACCGACCTCAGATGTCCAGGTATTTTCTCTGCCCCTCCACTGGGAGACCTTCACCTCTACTGATTTCTAGTGCTTAAGCCTTTCTTCTGGGTTTATGGGCGACCACAATGCTAACACCATACACCGTCGGAAAACTCACTGGGCCTTTGACGCGCCTTTTCCCGCGTCATTTTACGACAGCAACCCTGTTCGGATCCTTAACCTCGAGGTATCTAGGTTTCAGGATTACTGTAAAATGGTGCAATTTGAGTTCACCACGAAGCGAGATTTTATATAAAACCCGGCATCATCCGAGATTTGTAACCCATTACCGTACGTTCTTCAATCCCTCGTCCATCTGAGAATTATCTTCTCTTTTCCTAGATCCGTGTTCTTAACCCCTTGCCACGCCGTTCCTTTTTACCGCAAACATCTTTGGCCTCCACTGAGAACTTCCCAAGAAGTTATGGCATTCGTGCTCAGCGCCAACTCCGAGTCAGCGCCGTCGTTGGGCACTCACTTAGTCACAGTGGCACCTCATGTTGAAATGTTGCTTTTGACTAGTTCAAGTGGGGAAGGGATGGTGCATCCTCTAGCCTCACATTATTTTGAAAATGTGGCAACTCTAACACGTAAAATTATTAAAGGGGATATTCACGGAGGTCAGTCCGCAGACAAACTCACCCTTCGATCCGCCTTTCACTCATAACATTACCAACACACAGCCTCGCTGCGCTATGGACTAAGAAGCAAGGGTCGCAGCGCTTAGCCTCAGCGGGATGTTCTCAGTGATAGACCTTGGACATGAGTCACATTGGGTTTTCACTGCTTGAAGTTGCACAAATCCCTCCTCCACCCATTCCTAACTAGGGATGTTACCGACGCCGGCCACCTTTTCCCTCGTCTCGTACGTCGTGTTTTTCACATTGGTCATGATTCGGTTGCTAAATATTATGCAAAGCCGTCCAGGGCTGAATCCTGCGGGTCTGGTTCTAGATCTGAGGATGACAGTGGAGCCTCCTTCGGCAATGCAATCTTTTGAAGGTCAAGTGATTTCTCTTCTGCTGCCACGTCTCATTCCCCCGATCGGAGAGCACCAGATTTATCCATTCACAGGGACTCCAGCAAGCTTATGGGCGTCAGGCTGGAACACGAGTTGAGCACGAGCCAAATCCTTCACGGTTCAATCAAATTTCCTACCCGCGTAAATCGGGTCTATATCTCGCAGCCGCACGCTGGAGTTGGACAGGACTTAGCCCTGAATATGGCCACCTTTTCTCGCCCCGTCATCACATAATAGAGGAAGAGGGGAGGTTATGCAGCCCAGAATGGCTTATTTTCGGCTTCGCCAGCACTACAGTTATCCATTATGATCTTCAACTAAATGGCGGCGCCCGATTTGTCTTTCAATTATTTTTTCCACAAGAGCGATGTATACGCTACCCATGGTTACATGGGTGCTGCGAACGTTGATGTATGATATCATGATTTGCCTCGACCGTCCTCAAAAATTTCAGGATCCCATATATCCTTGGCATAATATCTATAATCGAGACTCCGGCGTACCACTAGAATAATACAGCGACAACCATCTACATACCTGCAAATCCCGAGAAAATAATTAGCACTCCATGTACGTCAGGATAGCTCCGATAAATATAAATCAACCGGGGGCGAAAGAAGGAAAGAGATCGCTGTAAAACATAGAACCTCCGATGGATGAATGTCAGGAATAGATATCACGTTTCGGGAAAAAAAAAGAAGTTCGGGTAGGGGTAGGGGTATCAATATCAACGGTGAACGACCAAACAGTCCTTTGAGGGTGGGGGTACATCGCAACAAAACGATATGAACATAAACAAGAAATCGAACATCGGCTTTACAACAACACACCACCAACAAACGCTATCACAGCTTGACCCACCAACCCCAGCCCAACCACCCCAAACTCGCGCGAAACGGCCGCAGAGAAATTGGTCGTCTGTGGCAACACAACCGTCTGTACAACGACGACGGTGCTACTTCTCGACTGGCTTTGAGAGCTTGTATAAATGGTGCCGACGGGAGCGGACGGCGAGTTGCTGGCGGCGCTCCCACTAGAACTTGCAGAAGAATTCGGAGACTGGGTTCCTTGCGAGGCTGATGGAGACTGGGAGGTTTGGGAGGAAGATGTAGCCGTCCCGGAAGGTGACGACGAAGCTGATGATGATGTCGGTGTAGTGGTGGGTGCTGCATGTGATTATGAAAGAGGTTTCATTCATCGTTAAACAATAGGGAGAGGATATGGTTCGAGGACAGGAAAAGCGTATAACAAAAGGGCATTGTCAGAAAAAAAAAGCGGATGAAAGAAAGTAAATTCTAGACGTACGAGCAGCGGAACACATCGTTCAAAACCCCATTCACCGAACTACGATCCTCAATCCCACATGTTAAACTAGCACACGTCCTCGTGGCGTCCGCAAACGTAGGATGGCTACACAAGCACGCAGTATGAGTTGAACCAAAAATCAACAACGATGAAGAAATAAAACAACGTTTCGAATGGGGACTTACAACTTACACCCAGCAGCAATGGCAGCCGTTGACGCACATGGACCAGCACAGGAAGGTAAATCACTGGCATCCACTGTGCCCTGTGAGGAAACCCTAACAACCTGGCCCAGCAAGAGGCTAATTGCGAGGATGAACCTGGCTTGATGTGTAAATGAAGCAATATTTTGGGGGTTGGGCGGCAACAGTCCTATGTGTTGCGAAAAGCGTGATGAGCTGTGAAGATACCGTTGTCACCGAAAATGTATCAACAAACGAGGAAATGTAGCAATCGAACTACTTACGATTTACTTCTCCCTTGACTGCTAACTTGGGAGCCCTGTTGCCATTGACGACCCATTACACGTTTGTCGATTGTGCCATTCGACATGATCCTCGATATTTCGAGGGCTGGGCTATACATGTCCCAACACGAATAACACAGAGCGACATGCTCTGGCCACTTAAACAAGCGGACTTCAGCGGGTCGTCGAGGAAAGGAGGCAACAAAGGAGTACGTCAAGAAAAACGGGTTTGGGTATAGCACCTAGAGTCAGATATTAGCGGCCTATATGTTGAAGGGACGTTCGAGGATTACACCAATAGTACAATGGTGGGGATGATGGCAATGCGGATAGACGGGTGACAAGGTGGGCCGGTGGATCACTTCAACAGAGACTTGGGCTGGTAGGTGTCAGCTCGATGTTGCAGAAATAGTGGCGAGCTGCTTACTTGCTCCCATTCATTCAACTCAGCGCTGATTTGTGGCAGTCGATCGGACTGAGGATGGGCCGGAGAAGATATAGTCCTATAGAACTATAGGTATTAGTGCAATTGTAGTAAAATTGAACCGAAATGTATCAGCAAGGGAAGAGCGACAAAACTGACCTTATTTGGTTTTTTCGTCTATCCTCTGGAGTCGTTCAGGTCTGTCCTTTGACTGGCAATGTCAGTAGCAGCGATGGAGAAAGGGAGAGTGCTAAATGTGGGTGAAATGGACGCAAGGAAGTAGAAGGCAGTGGTGGGTGGGCCATGGTGGTGGGAGTACGAAGATAAGCCATGTTGAAAACCTGAGATCAACTACGCATGTGACTGTTGCAGTCGCGTCCATCACGTGATCCTTGCCATTCTTATTGATCGCATCATCGAAAGCTCGCATCTCAGTAAATCCCTTTTCTCCACACCTCAAGGCCTCAAGCTGTTGAACGTTGATGCCCAGTGAAAAACGGGAAAACCAGATCGGATCAAATCAAGGTGCTTCCCTTCAAATCGAACCGAGTTGAACTTTTGCCTTGACGTCATCTCCACCTGGTAACTCGTCCCCAACGCCTTTCGCTGTCCCCAGCCTTTGCAGTCCCCAGTGACGCTCTTCTCAGTTTTCTACATATATAATACGACTTTGCGAAATTCTTACCTTCCTTCCCTCCCTCATCCTGCCCCCACCGCCCACTGTCACTTACTTCCAATCTTCGCTGCCTCGCTGCCAACACTCCTCGCTCCTTCCTCACATTTTCACATTGTGCACCCTCTCACCACTAAGTAAGCAACGACAAAGCTCGAATCGGACTGAAGGAAATTGTTAGACGAGTGCTTTAGTGATTGGATGTAGAAACATTGTTCGATAATGACCGTTCTGGCAGGAGAGTCGCCTGAGGGCGAATTCACGAATCACACATGGTATGATCTTATTATTTTCTGCACTGCACTCACTGACAAAATGATACACTTACTAGTTTCATGTGCAGCGGCGGGTTTCTCATCGGTGTGGAGGGTCGCGTTGGTGAGTTAACATCATAGATTGTCCCGGAAGTGGGAGAGATTGTGAAATTTCCTCCCTATAGACGCATATATTCAAGTTTTAAGCAATTTTCGAGCGGGTAGGCGAAATTAGCTGAGATACAGAGAGCGGACTTACAAGGTGCGCCCCTCCTGATTTTATTCTGTTTTATTTCCTTTGTCTCTGGGTTCTTTGTGGGGTCGTAAATGGCGTCTTTCTCCTGGTTTTATTTCCTTCGTTTTTGTACTCCAGCACCCCATCCAAATCTCCCGCTCAAGTTTCTAAATCTCCTACTCTTCCTGGCCCGAACTCGAACTATCTTGGTAGATTTGGCGCGAACGAGCCTTTGCAAGACAATTGGCGGTTATGTCACTTGTCGCTCTCATCCCTTTTTTCGTTGCTTTTTTCGTTGCTTTCTTCTTTGCATCTCAAATACACCAATTCGGATTCTAACGCAAAATTTTCAGGTTCTCCTGCTGCTGCTCTGCAGTGACCATCTCACGATCGCTTTAAATTAGATGCTACTATCTTCTGTACCCTCAATGCCTCGTTTGGCTATAATTCAAACTGTGCGTATAGTCATGTTTTCATGTTAGATTTTATTGCGCTGAGCTGACTTAATTCCAAGAATTAGTGTTTCCGTTTTGTTCACTGTGGTTTTATCTCGTTCGGCGTCTTTAGTTTGACATGCTTCGATCACGCTGAATACTGTCGTATTCTCGCCGATATGGTTCAATGTGGTTTCTCCGGTTCGATCCGGTTGTCTGGGCTTTTCGCTGGGCATAAGCCCTCGTTCCCCCTCGAACGGGTTGTTTATTCTGTGCATAGATGTGCACTAGTTCGAGAAAGCGGGTCTGACATGCATAGTCTACTCTTTAAAGCTTTACACCTTGCAGGTTGTACTAAGTTGTTTTTGGAACCGATTATGTAGCTCAGACGCGTTGAAGATCAGTGGAAAATTCGAAGATAATGAGTTCCATTGAGTAAATATTGATACAGTGGTCACTGGTGTGAGGTGAGAGACCAGAATAAGCGTGTAGAAGTTCGGAATTCCACGTGATAAAATTGGCGTTCTTGTTTACCAGTCCACCCTCCTGTGGATAACATCCTTTCACCCTGTCACACTCCTCACAACCCTCACCACGCCCCTCCCACTCGCACGGCCCCCCATGGCTACTCGCTTTGCACACCAATGCACTCCAAAAACTAAAAACTGGAGCGACATGATTACTCCGATGATGAAACATACAGCGACGACGCCTTCGGGCCATGCATCGAAGGCGACGAGCCCCAAGAAGCCCATCAAGGAAACAGAAGAGATGAACATGCAGAAGGCGGGTACGCGGGCTGAGAGGGAGAAAAAGAAGTAGGATTTGTAAAGGTCACGGGCGCGGGCCTATGGCGAATACGGCGAAGAGAATATGTGAAAAAATGAGGGAGACGAAGTAGAAAGTGAACATACGATGAATGTGTGTATATCTGCCCAGTTGTATCGTAGGAGGAACCATGCGTCGCATGCGATGCCGAGCCCAGAGGCCACGCTGCTCGTGGCGACTGCACTTCGCGCATATGAATCGACTTTGAATATTGAATCAGGCGATATCGAGAAAACGGCCGTATTTACGCTGTTTGAGGGGGTAAGCTCTAATTTTATAACCAGTAAGTCGCCTACGCAGCAAGAGCGACGAGCTGGGATGCTCTTCAGTTGAGTTAAGTTCAAAAAAAAAGAAAATAAGCACACCAATCCACCAATGAAAGTCCATTCCTGCTGTAGGCGCCGGAATATTGGTGCAAAGTGGTCAGCTGTCTCAGCCGAGGACAGTTCGCCGTACATCGTCATCGAAGCCAAGATCTTCTCTGGCTTCGTCAAGTTCAGCGGAACCGTGATCTTCTCTGTGTACAGAGGAAGCGGCAGATCAGAGTATGCCGTCCAACCTTCTCCATTTGCAGGAGTGATGGCGATGATTTCGCCCGATCCGGGGTGATAGAGGAGAGATGTGGAAGAAGGGTCTTCTTTGTCATGATGTTCGTCTTCGTCATTGACGCAGGTGTCGTCGTCGAGTAGACGGGAGAAGTTATTGTCGCGGAGGCGGTGCGTTTCACTTCCGCTGGAGTAAGACTCTTCTTCGGAATTGATGATATATCCTCTAACTCGTCGGCGTCGGAGATTTTGATGAAGATGGGGAATGGGGTTTGGTGGATCACCAAAGTCGATGGGTTCAGATTCTGCTGATGATGAGCAGCTGGAATCGGCTATAGAACAGCTGAGTCTCAGAGGAGAACGTAGTGTTGAAAGTGAGGACGCACCAACGGAAATATCTGCGTCTGACAAATAATCATCCTCTCCATCTTCCTTCAGGGGGGGGTCTACCCCTCGTGCCAACTTGGGCGGCGGGTTGATTTTCAGGCGCAAGAGGGCTTTCTTCTGTGGTCGACCCCGACTAGCGGTGCATTTCTGATCTGCCGTGCGACATTGTAGGCGAATCTCGAGTCCTGATCTACATGGTAGACGAATAGGATGTGGTAAGAGACACAACAGACGTACGTGGATCCAATTCTTGCTTCTTCACCAACTCTCCAAGCGAATGAGAAGCGGAAGCCACCAGCACCTTCCGTTTTTTCCTCTTGCTTTGTGAGCGATGCCAGACCTTGATGTCGACTTGAGAAGAGTGTTCTGCGTCATGACTTGTGATGGGGCGGCACACAGTCAGGCCACACTGTGCATAAGAGGGGATGGCGACTCACAATCTGAAAACCTCCTTTTGATTGATGTTTTGGCCGTCCACGCCAAGGATCGTTTCGAATGTGTGGTGTTTGTCAACCTCTACGGTCACTATTGGGCGCCAAAATTTCTCTGGATGCATGAGTCGCAAGCCCTCAAGTAAGACGACTGCAAAATGGCAAAAAAAAATGTTGTTCAGCCCCTGTCCTTCCATCCCGCCGAGAGCTCACTTGTTAATTGCCATGCCCTTGGAGAGAGGATTGTCAGTCGGTGAAAATGAATAAAGTCCCAGCAACTCACTCCTGTGCGTCGCTCATTTTGAAGTTGCGTATTCAAAAATCATAAAAATATAGGGGGAAGGTGTTGTGAGAAAGCAAAGTTTGGCCTCATTGTGACGACTCTAGCGACTTGCCGTGGACATCGCTTGATGATGCGAGGCTGTGCCTGATTTGAACAACATCTACCCACGCTTCGGGCTCTGTTCCGGACAATATGTACGACCCAGGCGTCCTCCTCTATCCTACGTCCACTTCCACTTCGTTGAAACCAGTGGACGCTCATACTGGTTTCGACTTCATCATCCGTTCTGCTTTGGCAGGTTGCTGGTGGAGTTGCAAGCAACGCTCATGACTCAATGATTACCCACCGTACCGCTCGCTGAATACGTTTATTTACCAGGCAAAGACTGCAGTTGCTCCCTTGGATCGAATTACAATCCTGTTTCAAACGCACAATGCAGAGTTTCAACAATTTTCGGGTCTTTTTTTAATTCAGTCATTGTGGATGCGAGCGTTGAAACAAGCTAACCCTATTCAGGTTCCTGGAGAGGTATTCCTGATGCGCTGCGGTTCATCATACAGACCCAGGGCATAAGAGGTCTCTATCAGGTGGGTCAGGCGTGTTCTATCTAGAGCTTATTCTAACTATTTATGGACAGGGACACGCATTAACGCTTGCTCGCGTGGTTCCACGTGCCGCCATTGGCTACGACAAAGCAAGTCGAGTAAGATGTCGACTTTTCTGCTGCAAGATGTGACGAATCTCTGATTAGGTTTCTTAGTTGCTAATGTTGGAGATTCAACCCAAAAGGGGTTATATCGGACCGGTTACGTATTAAGTGTGAGTAAGCGGACAGCATAGCCTAGATAGCGTACACAGCGTAGATAAGCATAGCCACGCCATGTATGTATAAG
>Ga0307513_10006242_pt1 | contig 15613 bp, 16 predicted proteins | sample 15_EM_MG_FD_202174 | JGI IMG/M metagenome (GOLD analysis project Ga0307513, IMG submission 202174) | Populus trichocarpa ectomycorrhiza microbial communities from riparian zone in the Pacific Northwest, United States - 15_EM | ecosystem: Host-associated > Plants > Roots > Unclassified | place... | reverse complement strand
GAAGTTCTCGTAACCGTGCGCGGCGTCAGCGAGCGCGAGGAACGCGATGACGAACCCGATCACCCCGAACCCGACGGCGACGAAGGCGCGTGCCTTCGCCAGGGGCACGTCGATGCCGAGGCAGAGAAAGGCCATCGCCCCGGAGTAGACGTTGAGCACGTTGGCCGCGATCGCGCCCAGGACGATCGCCAGCAGCGTGAGAGCGGCGAGCCAGCCGGGCAGCAGGCCGGTGAAGTTGGCGGCCGGGTTGTCGGAGTTGAGTCCCACGCCGGTGGCCGCGCACACCGACGCCGCTCCGACGACCATGAGCACGCTCGTCGACACGAACATGCCGACGCCGGCGGCGAGCCCGGTGCGCACGCGGGAGCTGTCGGCGGGCAGGTAGCGGGAGTAGTCGGCGGCGTACGGGGTCCAGCCGGCCGTGTAGCCGAACACCGCGCCGACGGTGAGCAGGAAGCCGGCGAGCCCACCGGTGCCGCCGTCGGCGGGCAGCACGGCCGGGTCGAAGCCGGTGAGCACGATCACCGAGCCGATCGCGAAGATCACCGCGAGAACGGGGAACGCGATGCGTTCGAACGCCTGCACCAGGTTGTGTCCGAAGAACGCCACCCCGACCTGCACCAGCACCACCAGCACGAGCGACAGGACGAGCGGCATCCCGGTCAGCTCGTTGAGCGCGAACGACGCACTCACGCTGTTGACGGCGAACCATCCGCAGCCCGACGTGATCGTCATCAGGCCGGCGGGCAGCACATTGCCGCGGTAGCCGAACGCGAGCCGGCCGAGCACCATCTGCGGCACCCCGGCCGACGGGCCGTGTGCCGAGACCACGCCGTGCGCGATCGCGGCGAGTCCGTTGCCGAGCAGGATCGCGGCGACGGCCTGGCCGAACGTCAGCTTGAACACCAGCACCGACAGCACGCCGACGAAGACCGTCGCGAACTCGAGGTTGGGCGATGTCCAGGTCCAGAACAGGCGGATCGGGCTGCCGTGGCGCTCGTCGGCCGGGACGGGTTCGTTGCCGCCGGGTTCGACGGCGACGACCTTGCTGCCGTAGTCGCGGCTCGGGATCGTACGGTGCTCGGCGGTCACGCCGGTCACTCTCCGCTGCGGCTGCCCGTCAGGACAAGAGGGGCGACCACGCGTAACACGCTGTTTCGCGACCGCCCGTCACGTCACCGTGCGCCGGCACCGACCGCAGCCGGGGCCGTTGTGACGGCGCGCAACGCCACGACGCTGCCCATGGCGAGCACCGCGGCCACCATCGACGCCCAGGTGAGCGCCCCGTAGCCGAGCCCGGCGCCGATGATCGCCGCGCCGAGCGCGGGCCCGACCGTGATGCCGAGGTTGAACGCCGAGATGTTCGTTGCCGCGGCGAGCGTCGGCGCCTCCCCGGCCAGGTCGAAGACCCGGGCGTTGAGCACCGGGTTGGCGGCGAAGGCGGCCATGCCGAACAGCCCGATCACGATCACGGTGGGGATCGCCGACCCGATCACGACACCCAGCACCACCGCCAGCACGGCCAGCGCGCCGAGCGAGCTGAGCAGCGTGGCGGTCGGCCAGGCATCGGCGGTGCGGCTGGCCAGCGCGATGCCGGCGACGGTGCCGAGCCCGTACAGGCCGAGCACGGCGGGCACCGCGCCGGCCGGCAAGCCGGTGATCTCGACGAGCATCGGCGCGAGGTAGCTGAACACGACCAGTACGGACGTGGTGCACAACGCGTTGGTGCTGTACGCGAGCCAGAGCCGGGGATTGCGCATCGCGCGCAGCTCGGCGCCGATGCTGGGACGCTGCTCGCGATCGTCCACACCCGCCGGCACCGTCAGCCGGATCGCGACGCCCGCGGCCGCCGACATCGCCGCGATCGTCCAGAAGACGGCCCGCCAGCCCCACTGCTCGCCGATCAGGGTGCCCAGCGGCAGGCCGGCGACGGCCGCCACGGTGAGCCCGCCGACGACCACGGCCATGGCGCGCGCCCGCCGGTTCAGGGGCACCAGGCCCACCGCGGTGACGGTCGCGACGGCCCAGAACCCGGCGTAGACCAGCGCAGCGACGATCCGGCTCGTCATCAGGATCGCGTAGTTCGGCGCGAGCGCGCCCACGACGTGGGCTAGCGCGAACGCGCCGACGAACACGAGCAGGGAGGTGCGCTTCGGCAGTCGCAGGGTGGCGACGGCCAGCAGCGGCGCACCGACCAGCATCCCGACGGCGAACCCCGAGATGAGCAGCCCGGCCTGCGGGATGGACACGCCCAGGTCGGCCACGATCATCGGCAGCAGTCCGGCGAGCATCAGCTCGGACGTGCCCTGCGCGAAGATCGCGACTCCGAGCACGACGACGGCCAACGGCATGGTTCCCCCAGTTCAGGATCAGTAAGAAGGGCGCGTCAGAACGCGGTGATCGCGGTGTCGGCGATCGCGGTGAGCGCGGCCCGGTCGGCGCCAGAGCGTGCCGCGACCCGCATGCCGCTGACCGTGGCCCCCACGAATCGGGCCAGTGCCTCCGGGTCGCGGCTCGGATCGATCTCGCCGTCGACCTGCGCCGTGGCCAGCACGTCGCGGATGAGTGCGAGCCGCCGTTCCCCGTCGCTGAACAGCAGCTCCGCCACCTCCGGGTCGGACCCGTCGAGTTCCAGGACCGAGTTCACGACGAAGCAGCCGACCGGATCACCGGCCAGGGGTTCCACACCCTGCTGGAGCAGCTCCCGGATCCGATCGCGGATCGGCAGCGGTCGCCCGAGGATCTCGCTCGCCCGCCGATACATCTCGTCGGAGTAGCGGCGCAGCGAGGCGACGAACAGCTCGCGCTTGCCCGTGAACGTGTTGTAGAGGCTGCTGCGACCCAGGCCGGTCGCCGCGCACAGGTCCTCGGTCGAGGTGCCGGCGAATCCCGTGGCCCAGAACGCGCGCATGGCGGCGTCCAGCACCAGTTCCTCGTCGAAGGTCCGCGGCCTGCCCACATTTCGACCGTAGCAGGTTTTGGATAGATCAGTACATAACTACTGGCGGAGATTGAAGTCACTGCCGGAGAACTCGAGCAGGACCTCGCCGGGCGCCGTCGAGACACCGGTGAACGTCATCCCGCCCGGCGAGCTCAGCGGCAGCACCAGGTCGAACGGCTGCACGGGCAGCGACCCGATGAACGGCAACCCCTCGATCGCCCCCGCCGAGACGACCAGCTTGCCGCCGTCGATCCGCAGGCTGGCCGTCCCCGAGATCGGGAAGCGCATGCCGAGCACCTCGACAGCCCCGGCGAGCCGCAGCGCCCCGTCCTCACCGTTGGTGAGGGAGATGTCGAGCCGCGCGACCGAGTCGATGCCCGCCAGCACGCTGCGCAGGAAGTCGGGCTGCCGCAGGAAGCTCGCGAGATCGGCGAAGCTCAGGTGGATGACGCCGCTGACCTGCTCCGCCACCGCGGGGACGAGCTTCGTCCCGGAACGCTCCATGCGCACGCGCCGGAGCGTCATCTCGACGCGGTCGGCGTAGAACGCCTCCGTGGGGAGCACACCGTCGATCATCCCGCACACCCCCACTGATCAGGTGCTTCGCACCCTACGCGAGACCGGTCAGCTGAGTGTCCGCATCCGACGGGTGACGGCGTCGCGGGCCGCGAGCTCGTCGTCGGCCGGGTAGTCCACGGCCACCAGCGTGAGCCCGTGCGCGGGCGCGACGGCCACGTCGCTCACCCGTTCACCGCGGAGCAGCAGCGCGCGGGGCCACTCGGGCGTCCGACGCGCGCGGCCGACGTCCAGCAGGGCCCCGACGAGGCTGCGCACCATCGAGTGACAGAACGCGTCGGCGGCCACGGCGGCCGTCACCACGCCGTCGCCGTCCGGGTCGCTCCAGTCCAGCTGCTGCAGGGCACGCACCGTCGTGGCGCCGTCGCGGCGCTTGCAGAACGCCGCGAAATCGTGCTCGCCCAGCAACCGGTCCGACGCGGCCCGCACCGCGGCCAGGTCGATCGGGTGCGGCCAGCTCAGGGTGTCGCGGGCGCGCAGCGGCTCGGCACCGTGCGGCGCGGTCGCGACGCGGTAGCGGTAGTGCCGGCGCAGCGCGGAGAACCTGGCGTCGAACTCCTGCAGTACGGGCGTGACGGCGCGCACTCGCACGTCGGAGGGCAGGATCCTGGCCAGCCGCCGCACCAGCCACGCCGTGTCGAGATCGGCGGCGAGATCGGCGTGCGCCACCTGCCCGGTGGCGTGCACACCGGCGTCCGTGCGCCCGGCCACCGTCAACGCCACCGGCGTGCGCAGCACGGTCGACAACCCGTCGACGAGCACCCCGCAGACGGTGCGCCGGGTCGGCTGCATCGCCCAGCCGGAGAAGTCGGTGCCCTCATAGGAGATGTCGAGGCGGAAGCGCGAAACGGGCCCGCCGTCGGAATCGACGGCGGGCCCGATCGGGTCGTGCGGACGAGTCAGGACTCGTCTTCCTTGTCCTGCTGCGAGGCGGGCAGCGCGAACCCGGCGGCCTCGGCGGCCTCCGCGGTCGCGAACCAGACCTCGGCCACGGTCCGACCGTAGAACGGCGAGTCGGGCACGTGGTACAGCATCGAGTCGGCGTTGCCCTTGATCGGGAAGCCCTCGGGCGCCTCGTCGGCGTCGTCCAGCGGGGCGTGGCTGCCCTCGCCGTACGGCGCGTCCTCGGTGCTGGCGGACTCCTCGACCTCGGCGGCCGCAGTGGCCTCCGTGGTCTCCTCGGCCGGCGTCTCGTCGGCCTTCGGCTCGGCCTTGGCCGCCGCCTGCGACGCCGCCGCGCGGCGAGCGCGGTTGGCCTCGTCGGTGACGGTCTTCTGCGCGATCAGCTCGATCACGGCCATCGGGGCGTTGTCGCCCTTGCGCGGCGAGATGCGGGTGATGCGCGTGTAACCACCGTTGCGGTCGGCGAAGAAGGGGCCGATCTCCGACACGAGCCGGTGGATGACGTCCTTGTCGCGGATGACCTTGGCGATCTGGCGGATGTTGTGCAGGTCGCCCTGCTTCGCCTTGGAGATCAGGCGCTCCGCGTACGGGCGCAGCCGCTTCGCCTTGGCCTCGGTGGTCGTGATCCGGCCGTGCTGGAACAGCGACGTCGCGAGGTTGGCCAGGATCAGCCGCTGGTGCGCGGGCGAACCGCCGAGGCGGGGGCCCTTGGTGGGCTGAGGCATGGCTAGAGCTGCTCCGTTTCTGCGTAGTCCTGACCGTCGTCACCGAAGGGCGAGTCGGGGTCGAAAGCCTCGGAGCCGTACTCGACGGCAGCAGCCGACGGGTCGAATCCGGGCGGGCTGTCCTTCAGCGCGAGGCCGAGACCGACGAGCTTCATCTTGACCTCGTCGATCGACTTCGCACCGAAGTTGCGGATGTCGAGCAGGTCCGCCTCGCTGCGCCCGACGAGCTCACCCACGGTGTGGATGCCCTCGCGCTTGAGGCAGTTGTACGAGCGGACGGTGAGGTCGAGCTCCTCGATCGGCATCGCGAAGGCCGCGATGGTGTCGGCCTCCTGCGGCGACGGGCCGATCTCGATGCCCTCGGCATCGACGTTCAGCTCGCGGGCGAGACCGAACAGCTCCACCAGCGTCTTGCCGGCCGAGGCCAGCGCGTCGCGCGGGGTGATCGACGGCTTGGTCTCGACGTCGATGACGAGCTTGTCGAAGTCGGTGCGCTGCTCGACTCGGGTGGCCTCGACCTTGTAGGTCACCTTGAGCACGGGGGTGTAGATCGAGTCGACCGGGATGCGGCCGATCTCGGCGCCCGTGGCCTTGTTCTGCATGGCCGGGACGTAGCCACGACCCCGCTCGACGACCAGCTCGACCTCGAGGCGGCCCTTGTCGTTCAGGGTGGCGATGTGCAGGTCCGGGTTGTGCACGGTGACGCCGGCCGGCGGGACGATGTCGCCCGCGGTGACGTCGCCGGGGCCCTGCTTGCGCAGGTACATGGTGACCGGCTCGTCCTCCTCGGAGCTCACGACGAGCTCCTTGAGGTTCAGGATGATGTCGGTGACATCCTCCTTGACCCCCGGCACGGTGGTGAACTCGTGCAGCACGCCGTCGATGCGGATGCTGGTGACGGCGGCACCGGGGATGGAGGAGAGCAGGGTGCGACGGAGCGAGTTGCCGAGCGTGTAACCGAAGCCCGGCTCCAGCGGCTCGATGATGAACCGGGAGCGGGTCTCGACGACCGTCTCCTCGGTGAGGGTGGGGCGCTGAGAGATCAGCATATTAATTTCTCCTTGGTGGCCGCGGCACCCACCATTTGATGCCGCAGTGAGCCCCCCGCCCCACTGCAGGGCGGGGGGACGAACCGCGAGAAGCGGCTCGGCGTACTGCTTACTTCGAGTAGAACTCGACGATCAGCTGCTCGGTGACCTGCGTGTCGATCTGGGCACGCAGCGGAACCGAGTGCACCAGGATCCGCAGCGTGGACGGAACGACCTGCAGCCAGGCGGGGATCGGACGGTCGCCGACGAGCTCCTTGGCGATCACGAACGGGTCCATCGCCATCGACTTCGGTCGCACGTCGATCACGTCGTACTGCGAGACCTGGAAGCTCGGGATGTTGACCTTCTTCCCGTTGACCAGGAAGTGGTTGTGGCTCACGAGCTGCCGAGCCATCCGCCGCGTGCGGGCGAGCCCGGCGCGGTAGACGACGTTGTCGAGGCGACGCTCGAGGATCTGCATGAGGTTGTCGCCGGTCTTACCCTCGCGACGGTTGGCCTCTTCGTAGTAGCGGCGGAACTGCTTCTCCAGCACGCCGTACCCGAAACGGGCCTTCTGCTTCTCCTGCATCTGCAGGAGGTACTCGGTCTCCTTGATCCGGATCCGGCCGTGCTGGCCGGGCGGGTAAGGACGACGCTCGAACGCCTGGTCGCCGCCGACGAGGTCAACCTTCAACCGGCGGGACTTGCGGGTCATGGGTCCGGTGTAACGAGCCATCTTCTGTTACTCCCTTTCCCTTAGACCCGGCGCCGCTTGGGCGGACGGCATCCGTTGTGCGGCTGCGGTGTGACGTCGGAGATCGCGCCGACCTCGAGGCCTGCGGCCTGCAGGGACCGGATGGCGGTCTCGCGACCGGAGCCCGGGCCCTTGACGAAGACGTCGACCTTCTTCATGCCGTGCTCCTGCGCCTTGCGGGCAGCGCTCTCGGCGGCCATCTGCGCGGCGAACGGCGTGGACTTGCGCGAGCCCTTGAAGCCGACGTGGCCGGCGGAGGCCCACGCGATCACGGCACCGGTGGGGTCGGTGATCGAGACGATCGTGTTGTTGAACGTCGACTTGATGTGGGCGTGGCCCGCGGCGATGTTCTTCTTTTCCTTGCGGCGGACCTTCTTGGCTCCACCGGCCTGGCGGGAACGGGGCGGCATTACTTCTTACCTGCCTTCTTCTTGCCGGCGACCGTCTTCTTCGGTCCCTTGCGGCCACGGGCGTTGGTGCGGGTGCGCTGACCGTGCACCGGGAGGCCGCGGCGGTGCCGGATCCCCTGGTAGCAACCGATCTCGATCTTGCGCCGAATGTCCGCCTGCACCTCGCGGCGCAGATCGCCCTCGACCTGGAGGTGACCCTCGATGTACTCGCGGATCCGACCGAGGTCCTCATCGGTCAGATCGCGGGTACGCAGGTCGGGGCTGATGCCCGTGGCGGCCAGGATCTCCTTCGAGCGGGTCCGGCCGACCCCGTAGATGTAAGTGAGCGCGATCTCCATCCGCTTTTCGCGGGGGAGGTCAACGCCGACGACGCGTGCCATGCGGCAGCTTTCTCCTCTGTGTCATCCGCCCAGGTCCTCCCGACACCCGTCCCCCGCGGTGAGGCGGGGGCTCCGGCCTGGTTCCGGAGGTGGTTCGGCGCCCGATTGGCACCGCAGGTGTGTCAGGTTCCTCGATGTTCAGATACTGCGACGGTGCGGGTGATCAGCCCTGACGCTGCTTGTGGCGCAGGTTCTCGCAGATCACCATGACCCGCCCGTGACGGCGGATCACCTTGCACTTGTCGCAGATCTTCTTGACGCTCGGCTGGACCTTCACGTCCGTCGCTCTCTTGGTCTCGTCGTCACTTGTAGCGGTAGACGATTCGGCCGCGGGACAGGTCGTACGGCGACAGCTCCACCACCACGCGGTCCTCTGGGAGGATCCGGATGTAGTGCTGGCGCATCTTCCCGCTGATGTGTGCGAGGACCTTGTGCCCGTTCTCCAGCTCCACGCGAAACATCGCGTTCGGCAGGGGTTCGACGACCCGGCCCTCGACCTCGATCGCCCCGTCCTTCTTGGCCATGTCCTCCGCGATCCGTGACTTGGTGTGTTCTGTCGGCCTATCCTGGGCACGCAAGCGCTTCCGGAACCGTGAGCGCTTGGGACACGACGGAACCGGCGCACGTGACGCGCCGAGGCTCCAGTGTACGTGGCCTGCGCAGGTGCCTCCTCCTGGGGTCGTCGACCGCCAAACCACGTGAATTCTGTCGGAGATGCCCGATACGGTCTGTTCTCTTGACCTGAACCCGCGTCGAGCGTCTGCGATGGAGCCATGACCGGCGAACCCGAGCCCGATCCGCGCGATGCACCGTCCCCGGTGCCGGCCGCCACCACCACCGCGCCACCGGCGCCCACCCGCTGGCCGCGCGCCCTGCGCCCGTTCCGGCATCGCGAGTACCGGCTGCTCACCGCGTCGATGGCGGTGTCGCTGGTGGCGAGTGGCATGTGGGCGGTCGGGCTGGTGTGGCAGGTCATCGCGCTCGGCGGCGGGCCCACCGACGTCTCCGTCGTGATGACCGGGCTGTCCACCGGCCTGCTGGTCTGCGTCCTGTTCGGCGGGGTGGCGGCCGACCGGCTGCCGCGCCGCGCGCTGCTGATCATGGTCGAGACGGTGCGCGTCGCCACCGCCGTACTCGTCGGCCTGCTGGCCGCCACCGGCACCTTGCAGGTGTGGCACCTCGCGGTCATCGCATTCGTGCTGGGCGCGGCCGAGGCCTTCTTCTTCCCGGCCTACACCGCCCTGCTGCCCACGATCCTGCCGGCGGACGAGCTGCTCGCCGCCAACGGCGTCGAAGGCACCCTGCGCCCGGCCGCGCAGGCCGCGTTGGGCCCCGCGCTCGCCGGCCTCCTGATCGGCGCGTTCGCCCCGAGCATCGCGTTGCTGGGCGCCGGCACGCTGTACGGGATCGCGCTGGTCGTCCTGCTGTTCATGCAGCCGCTGCCGATGCCGGTGTCGATGTCGGATCCCGCGGAGGAGAAGTCGTCGATCCTCGGCGACCTCCGCGAGGGCTTCCGCTACATGTTCAGCACCGGCTGGTTCTTCGCCACACTGGCGTTCGCCACGTTCCTGGTGTTCATGCTGCTCGGCCCCATCGAGGTGCTCCTGCCGTTCGCGGTGCGCGACCAGACCGGCAGCGGCGCCAGCGGGTACGCGCTGGTCGTCGGCGCGTACGGGGTCGGCGCGATGGCCGGCTCGATCGTCACCTCGTCGCTGCGGATGCCCCGCCGCTACCTCACGATCATGATCATGGCGTGGGGGCTCGGCAGCGTCCCGATGGCGATCATCGGGTACACGTCGCAGGTGTGGGTGATGGCGGTGGCGCTGTTCGTCGTCGGTTTCGCCGGCGGCGCGGCCATGGTCATCTGGGGCACGCTGCTGCAGCGGCGGGTGCCGTCGCACCTGCTGGGCAGGGTGTCAAGCCTCGACTTCTTCGTCTCGCTGGCGCTCATGCCGGTGTCGATGGCAGCCGCCGGCCCGATCGGCGAGGCGATCGGGATCCCGCTCACGTTCCTGATCGCCGGCATCGTCCCCGTCGGCCTGGCGGTCATCGCGATCGTGGGCTGGCGCCTGCCGGCCGACGAGCTGGCCCACCCGCTCGATCCGGAGCCGGCCAGCACCTAGGTGCTGGCCCCGATGTGGCGGTGACCACCCGTACGTAGCGTCGCGACCACGCACCGCACAGGTCGCGACGGGCTACGGGGGGTCGCCGTGCACATGTCCAGAAGGTCGGTCCGTGCGCTCGCGGTCGCGCTCGCGGCGGCGGCGGCGCTGCTGCTCGCCGGCTGCGACCCGATCGACACCGCGACAGGGAACGCGTCCGGGTCAGGCGGCGGCGCTACCGGTGAGACGGTGTCGAAGCCCGAGACCGGCTGCTCCGCCGCGGAGGGCAAGGCGGGCGCGTTGCTGCCTGCCGTGGACGACGTGTTCCTCGACGCGAAGACCAACCCGTGCATCCCGCTCGCCGAACTGGCCGATCTGGTGCTGGAGCTCGTCCCGGCCGGCACCGACGAAGCGACGACCGCGAATCGCGCACAGTTCCGCACAACGGTGGCGAGGGTCTCCGATCCGTTGCTCAAGACCGCCGGGCGGGTACTTGCCGCCGACGCGGTCGCCAAGTGCGGCTACGAGACCGATCGCCTGGCCATCCGGTTCTACAAGCAGGACCCGTATGCATGGTCCGTCGGCGCCGCCGCGGTCATCCGGGGAGACATCGCCGACACGATCCGCGACGTCGGCGTCTGCTACCTCAAAGGCCTGCTCCCGCAGTTCGCTCCGCCGTCGCCGAGCGTGACCGTTCCGCCGCCCGCATGGTCCCCCTGCGCCAGGACGTCCCGTCCGACCCGCAAGGGCGAGGTCTACACGGTGATCATCGCCGGCACGACGGACCAGATGTGCCAGTTCCTATCCCAGGCGGTGAGGCCCACCAGCTGACCGCTGACCCGGGAGCACCTCACACACCTCGGGGCATCCCTGGGATGCTCTAGCCAGGGGCGTCCCCGGCCGTGGACGCCGAGGAGGACGCCCATGTCGACGGGTCAGCCACGCCGCACCGTCCCGCGCTCGTCGCACTCCGAGCTACCGGACCGGGACGGGCCCGACGCCGTCTCCATCGCCACGGCGCAGGACGAGGGCCGCATCCGGGATCTGGTGCCGCTGCGGCATTCCCGCATGGCGGTCAGCCCGTTCGCGTTCTTCCGCGGGGCGGCCGCGGTCATGGCCGCCGACCTCGCCGCCACGCCGGTGTCGGGGGTGCGCGTGCAGCTGTGCGGCGACGCCCACCTCTCCAACTTCGGCTTCTTCGCCTCCCCGGAGCGGCGGCTGGTGTTCGACGTCAACGACTTCGACGAGACCCTCCCCGGTCCGTGGGAGTGGGACATCAAGCGGCTGGCCGCCAGCGTCGAGGTGGCCGCCCGCGACCGCGGCTTCGCCGACGGGGAGCGGCGCGAGATCGTCACGTCGACCGTCCGCGCCTACCGGCGCGCGATGCGCGGGTTCGCGGGCATGTCGAACCTCGACGTCTGGTACGCGATCGCCGACGAGCGCCACGCGCGGGCGATGATCGAGGGCAAGCTCCCGAGGGGCGCCCGGCGACGTTCGGCCGAGCGGCTGGCGAAGGCACGCACCCGGGACCACCGCGACTCGCTGACCCGCTTCACCACCGTCCAGGACGGGCTGCCGCGGATCGTCGCCGATCCCCCGCTGGTGGTGCCGCTGCACAGCCTGGTGCCCAAGCCCCGCGTGCGCCGCCGGGTGGTCGGCATGCTGGAGACGATGCTGGCGGGCTACCGGGAGTCGCTGCAGCCGGAGCGGCGGTGGCTGTTCGACCAGTACCGGCTCACCGACATCGCGCAGAAGGTGGTGGGTGTCGGCAGCGTGGGCAACCGCTGCTGGATGCTGCTGTTCATCGGCCGCGACGCAGGCGACCCGCTGTTCCTGCAGGCCAAGGAGTGCGGGCCGTCGGTGCTGGAGCCGTACCTCGGGGACGCCGATCACGGCCACGACGGGCAGCGGGTGGTGGAGGGTCAGCGGCTGATGCAGACCGTGTCCGACATCTTCCTGGGCTGGCAGCGCACCACGGACCCCGACGGCACGTCCCGCGACTACTACGTGCGGCAGCTGCGCGACTGGAAGGGCTCCGTCGACGTCGCGGAGATCGAGGACCCGGACACGCTCGCGTCGTACGCGGGCATGTGCGCGTGGACACTGGCCCGCGCCCACGCCCGTACCGGCGACCGCGCTGCGATCGCGGCCTACATGGGCTCTTCGGATGCGTTCGACGAGGCGGTGGCCACGTTCGCCGGCGCCTACGCCGACCGGACCGAGGCCGACCACGCCGCCTTCGTTGCGGCGATCGCAGCGGGCCGGACCTCCGCTGCGGCGTCCTGATCCGGTGCGCCCGATCAGCGATCGGCGACGTTGACGGTCCAGTGCCGTGTGGTCAGAGCGCCTTGACGATCTCCTCGACCCGGTCCCGCGCGTCGCCGAAGAGCATCTGGCTGTTCTCCCGGTAGAAGAGCGGGTTGGGCACGCCGGCGTAGCCGGCGGCCATCGAGCGCTTGAAGACGATGACGTTGCTCGCCTCCCACACCTTCAGCACCGGCATGCCCGCGATCGGCGAGCTGGGCTCGTCCGTGGCCGCCGGGTTGACGGTGTCGTTCGCGCCGATCACGAGCACGACGTCGGTGTCGGGGAAGTCGTCGTTGATCTCGTCCATCTCGAGGACGATGTCGTAGGGCACCTTGGCCTCGGCGAGCAGCACGTTCATGTGGCCGGGCAGCCGACCCGCCACGGGATGGATGCCGAAGCGGACGTTGATGCCCTTGTCCCGCAGCGCCCGCGTGAGCTCGGCGACCGGGTACTGGGCCTGCGCCACCGCCATGCCGTATCCCGGCGTGATCACCACGTTCGACGCGGCGGTGAGCAGCGCCGCCGCGCCCTCCGCGTTGACCTCGCGGTACTCCCCGTAGTCCTTCTGCTCCCCGGTCGGCGCCTCGATGCCGAAGCCACCGGCGATCACGGAGATGAACGAGCGGTTCATCGCCTTGCACATGATGTAGGACAGGTACGCACCGGAGGAGCCGACCAGCGCGCCCGTGATGATCAGCAGGTCGTTGCCGAGCAGGAAGCCGGAGGCGGCCGCGGCCCAGCCCGAGTAGCTGTTGAGCATCGACACGACCACCGGCATGTCACCGCCGCCGATCGACGCGACGAGGTGCACGCCCAGCAGCAGGGCGATCGCCGTGATGATCACCAGCGCGGGCAGCGTCGGGTCGACGACGAACCACACCGTGAGCGCGGCGAAGGCGATGAGCGAGCCGAGGTTGAGGACGTTCTTGCCGGGCAGGACGAGCGGCTTCGAGTTGAACCGGCCGTTCAGCTTGCCCCAGGCGACGATCGAGCCGGTGAACGTGACGGCGCCGATGAAGACGCCGATCGCGACCTCGCCGCGGTGGATGCCGAGCAGGTCCGCGGCGATCCCGCCGCCACCCGCTGCCTCCACCTCGAGGTAGCCGTTCCAGCCGACGAGCACGGCCGCGAGACCGACGAAGCTGTGGAACAGCGCGATCAGCTCGGGCATGCCGGTCATCGGCACCCGCGAGGCCCGGAAGAGCCCGATCGCGGCGCCGATCAGCACCGCCGCGATGAGCAGCCCGATCCCGAGCCCGCCGATGCCACCGCTGAGGGCGAGCACCACCGTGGAGACGAGGGCGATCGTCATGCCGGCGATGCCGAAGGTATTGCCCATCCGCGCGGTCTCGTGCCGGGAGAGCCCGGCGAGGGCGAGGATGAACAGCAGCGCGGCCACGACGTAGGCAGCGCTGGCCACGGTCTGTGCAGTCATTGGTTCAGCTCCGCATCGATCAGCTGCGCCGGAACATGCCGAGCATGCGGCGGGTGACGGCGAAGCCGCCGAAGACGTTGATGGAGGCGAGCAGCACCGCGATGGCCGCGACGACCGTGATGGCGACGCCGCCGTGGGTGCCGAGTTGCAGGAGCGCGCCGACGACGATGATGCCGGAGATCGCGTTGGTCACCGACATCAGCGGTGTGTGCAGCGCGTGGTGCACGTTGCCGATCACGTAGTAGCCGATGACGATCGCCAGCGCGAACACCACGAGGTGGCCGATCAGCGCGGTCGGGGAGATCGCGATGAGCAGGAACAGCACGATCCCGGCCACGGCGAGGACGCCGACGCGGCGCGACGCCGACATCGGCGGCTTCTCCGGCTCCGCCACCGCTGCGGCAGGAGCTGCGGCCGGCGCTGCCGACACCGACACCGGTGGGGGTGGCCAGGTCGTCTCGCCGTCGCGCACCACCGTCATCGAGCGCTGGACCGTGTCGTCGAAGTCCAGTACGAGCTGCCCGTCCTTCTCCGGGGTGAGCAGCTTCATGAGGTTCACGAGGTTCGTGCCGTAGAGCTGGCTCGCGGTGGCCGGCAACCGGCCCGCGAGGTCGGTGTATCCGATGATCGTCACGCCGTTCGGGGTGACGACCTTCTCCCCCTTGACGGTGCCCTCGACGTTGCCGCCGTTGGCCGCGGCCATGTCGACGATGACCGAGCCCGGCTTCATCGCCGCCACCATCTCACCGGTGATCAGCCGCGGCGCCGGGCGCCCGGGGATGAGCGCGGTTGTGATGAGGATGTCGACGTCCTGACTCTCCTGCGAGTAGAGCGCCGCCTCCCGCTCCTTGTAGTCGTCGCCCATCTCCTTGGCATATCCCGTCGAGGAGACCTCGACCTCGGGCGAAGCGATCGGGACGTACTCCCCGCCGAGCGACTTCACCTGGTCGGCGACCTCCGGCCGGGGATCCGTCGCCCGCACGACCGCGCCGAGCGATCCCGCGGCGCCGATGGCCGAGAGCCCCGCCACGCCGGCGCCGACCACCAGCACCTTCGCCGGGGGCACCTTGCCGGCCGCGGTCACCTGACCGGTGAAGAAGCGGCCGAACTCGTGCGCGGCCTCGATCACGGCGCGGTAGCCCGCGATGTTCGCCATCGAGCTGAGGACGTCGAGCGACTGGGCCCGCGAGATCCGCGGCACCGCGTCCATCGACAGCGCCGTGATGGGCCGCTTGCCGAGGCGCTCGACGATCTCCTCGTCCAGCCTGGGCGCCAGCAGCGCGACCAGCGTCGCGCCGGGACGCATCCGCTCCAGCTCCGCTTCGGACGGCGAGTTGATACCGAACACGACGTCCGCCTGCCAGGCGTCGCCGACGCTCGCACCGGCCTCGCCGAACGCCTCGTCGGGGAAGTCGGAGCGCTCGCCGGCCCCCGCCTCGACGACGACCGCGTAACCCAGCTTCAACAGCTGAGCCACGGTCGCCGGGGTCGCAGCGACCCGGGTCTCACCGGGCGTCGACTCCCGGACCACCCCGATCGTCTTCCCGGCCGGCTGCTCCGTTGCGGCGTCCGAACTCATGCCGCGAATCTAGTGCAGCACAACCTCACCCGACTGAGTCCTAGATCACGCCACGCCCATCGAGTGCGATCTAGGAGGGGAGGGTGAGGATCCGCGGACCGTCGGCGGTGACGGCGATGGTGTGCTCCCAGTGCACTGCCCGGCTGCCGTCAGCGGTGACGACGGTCCATTCGTCGTCGAGTTCGCGCGTCTCCGCGCTGCCGCTGGTGAGCATCGGCTCCACCGCCAGTGCCATCCCCACGCGCAGCCGCGGCCCGTGGCCCGGCTTGCCGTAGTTGGGCAGGAACGGGTCCATGTGCATGGACGTGCCGATGCCATGGCCGCCGTACTCCTCCACGATCCCGTACGTCGCGCCGTCGCGGGCCGCGGCCGCCTCGCAGGCCACCTGCACCGCGTGCGAGATGTCGGTGAGCCGGCCGCCGGCGAGCACCGCCGCGATCCCGGCGTGCAACGCCTCCTCGCACGCCTTCGAC
>Ga0307513_10006240_pt1 | contig 15614 bp, 10 predicted proteins | sample 15_EM_MG_FD_202174 | JGI IMG/M metagenome (GOLD analysis project Ga0307513, IMG submission 202174) | Populus trichocarpa ectomycorrhiza microbial communities from riparian zone in the Pacific Northwest, United States - 15_EM | ecosystem: Host-associated > Plants > Roots > Unclassified | place... | reverse complement strand
CTTTCCGAGGTGAAAGCTAATGATGTCAAGAATCCTTGACATCATCATACCCGAGGACCTCCCAAGGTAGCATAGAACAGTGATTAACTATTTCGGTTCAAAAATATATATATATATATATATATATATATATATATATATATATATATATAATGACACCAACGGTCGTGTTAGTGTTGGCATTTTCATGAATCTGATTAGTTGACCCCAAGATGGACAACTAAAGACACTAATGGAGGTTGTTAGTGCCGGTATAGTCTTCCTAATGTGGGGAGAAGTAGTTAAAGGAAATAAACTGGATAATCCTCAAAAGGGATGGTGGTGGTGTATTGAAATTGCATATGACTTAAGTAGGTAGATGTGCTGTATAAATTTTCTTCTCTGAATTGTTTGTATTTTAATTATTTTTAATTATATGGAAAATTTATGTTTTGCAGGTCCCTCCCATTCACGTCAGGAGTAGAATTTAGGTTCCTTATCCCTTTTGTATAAGTTAGGAACTTAGGGATTTTCATGTAATTTTGTTATGCAGCAAACATGTAACCTGAATAGAATAGTATACTCCTTGTATTATTATGTTTTTGGAATATTAATGTATTAATCTATACTTGGAAAAATTATAGCGTAATAGCTTATGTTCAGAACGCTAAATTGTGTTGTGCTTATATATATGAAATTTCAGTGCTTGGATGGTCCTCTTAATTAATAATTTATGCATGTGATATGAGATGGAGATTGAGAATGAAGATTTGTCCTAAGTATATTCTCGAATGAATAAAATGATTGAAGGTACCAATCATGGATGTGATTATGGGTGGGATGTGATTATAATTGTGTGCAGGATAAATTGTCGATAACTTGGGATCTCCTGGTATAGGGGAGACTCTGCCGAAATTTCATTAGAAATTTCGGTGAATTTAATCAAAAACAAAAAAATTGCTCCATTTGCCCTTTATGTAGGAGTTAAACGAATATATATATTGATTGAAATTTTTTTTGAGGTTGTTACATCTCAGGTTAGCCCAACCACGCACAAGACTTTGGTTTTGGTTAAAGAAGGTCGCTAGATAGGATCTCAGGTTAACCCAACCGCAACATGGAATTTAGCTTTGGTTAAAGGGAGCCGCTAGATAGGATTTCAGGTTGACCAAGCTACATACAGAATTTTAGTTCTGGTTAAAGGAGATTGCCAGATGGGATCTCAAGTTAACTCAACCGCAACATGAAATTTAGCTTTGGTTAAAGGGAGTTGCCAGATGGGATTTCAGGTTGACCTAGCTCCACACATAATTTTAGTTCTGGTTAAAGGAGATCGCTAGATAGGATCTCAAGTTAACCCAACCACATATGGATTTTAGTTTTGGGTAAAGGGAGTCACCAGATGGGATTTCAGGTTGACCAAGCGGCATACAAAATTTTGGTTTTGGTTAAAGGGGATTGTCAGATGAGATCTCAGGTTAACTCAACCGCACACAAAGATTTTAGTTTTGGTTAAAGGGAGTCGCCATATGGGATTTCAAGTTGACCGAGCTATACACAGACTTTGGTTTTGGTTAAAAAAAAGAGAGAAGTGAATAGAATATGAATACATGTTTGCCTTTTTAAATTGTTGGATATTTGTGTTACTATACTTATTGCGATGTTCATATTTTAATAATATGTATTTTGTTTCAGGACCTTTGCATGCATGACAAGAGTAGATCCTAGCTTATGTTCACTTTTTGTTATCTAGTTCTAGGGAGTATATCCTTGTATTTTGTAATATTACAACATTTATATAACTTAATTTGTATAATTGATGTTTAAACTTGAATGGATAAACTTAACTTTGAAATTCATATAATCATGTTCCATGTATGCGTGTTTATCTCTTTTATTCCTCTATAATGATATTTGTTGTTCAATGTATGTTATAAATATTATGGTTGTGATGACGATGCTGTTTGGGGGATGGAGATCCAGGACAATTGGGTTGTGATTGAGTTATGAGATGTGAGATATTAGAAGTGTAAACAGGTTATATATCGATAACTTGGGACCTCCCGGTATAGGAGAAACTCTGCCGAAATTTTAATAGAAATTTTGGTAGACTTATATATATAATTTGCTATGTTTTCCATTTGACATGAGTTTGTTGTCTTTCCATTGGGATGCATTTGGCATTGAAAGGATGGTTTTATTATTATTAATATTGTTGATATTGAAAATATTATTATTTGTATTAGAAATATTATAATTGTTCATACAACAGTCAGTGCAAATTTTGGTGGGGTATGGCAGGGCTGCAGGCCCCATGCTTCAGACACCTAGCGCTGGGGTTGTTATGCCTTGGGCGCTAGGGCCTCTGCAGGCCTGCGTGTTTGGGGTTTGCAGACCCGCTCTCTTGGGCCTGCAAAACCGCGTGCTGGATGCAGACCCGCACGCATGGGTCTGTTCTAACTTGGGTCTGGGGTCTGCAGAGCCCCCGAGAGGTTGCAGACCCGTGTAGACCTTGAAGAGAAGAAAAATGAAAAAAATATATATAATAACAATTATTATTTGTTGTTGTTATTTTATCGTTAATAATTTTTTAAAACAATTATTATTATAAAAACTTGTGCCATACAAGTTTAATATTGTTATTAATATGATAGATATTATTATTTGTATTATAAATATTATTATTTTTATTAGAATTAAAAGTATTAATATTAAAAATATTATTATTTGTGTTATAAATATTATGATTTTGATTATAATTAATATTAAAAATACCATTATTTGTGTTATAAATATTATGATTTTGATTATAATTAATATTATTAACATAATAATTAATAAATTTATAAAAAATATATTATTAATATTGAAAAACAATAATAGATTTGATTTGAAGGGTAAAATTAGGAATTATTATCATTATTATTATTATCATTAGTAAATTTTAAAAACTTATTATTATCATCAAAGAAAAACCATAAATTGTTTTTTAGAAGATTAAAAAAATATAAGAACTTGGGCAAACAAGTTAAATATTATTATTAATTTTTTAACTATTAGTAAATTCATTAATATTATTAAAATAAAAATAAATATTATTACTATAAAAAAACATAGATTTGATTTTAAGGATAAAATCAATTATTATTATTGTTATTATTATTATTAACTTGGGTAAGACATCCCTTTCCATACCCAAGAAAATTGAGGATGGAAAGGGGCGTCTAACCCAAGTTGTTTGGGTATGGCAAGGGCGCAAACTCAAATCACTTGGGTTTTGCAGCCCTGCGTGACCCAAGGCTCTAGGGTCCGGACTCACAGGTAATGCGTTCGCGTCCAGACCCAAAGCTAATGGAGCTTGCGTCAAGACCCAAGGCTAATGGGTCTTGCGTCAGGACCCAATTCTCATGCGTCTGCGTCGGAACCCAAGGCTAATGGGTCCTGCGTCAGTACCCAATTCTCTTGGGTCCAACATCGAGACCCAAGGTTAATGGGTCTGGCATTCGTACCCGATTCTTTTGGCTATATAAGTTTAATATTATTATTAATATCATAAATTTTATTAAATTTGAAATAAATTTTATTACTATAAAAAACATAGATTTGATTTAAAGGGCAAAATCAATTATTATTATTATAAACTTGGATCTGACATGCCCTTCCACACTCACGTTTCTTAGGTCTGGAAGGGCATGCCAGACCCAAGTTGCTTAGGAGTGGCAGGGGAGCAGACCTAAGTCCTTTAGGTCATGCAACCCTACCTGACCCAAGATCATTGGGTCAGGCGTCCTGACCCTAGAGACCCTAGGCCAATGGATCCGCGTTAGGACCCAATGCTCTTGGGTCGTGCGTCCTCACCCAACTCTAATGGGTTCGGATTGCAGTCAAACCCACTTAAACTTGGGTAAGTTTATTATTATTATTAATATTAAAAATATTATTATTTTTATTGTAATTAATATTGCTAATATTAAAAATATTATTATTTGTATTATAAATTATTGTTATTATTAAATTGGGTCTGGAAGGGGCTCCTGACCCAAGTTGCTTGGAGTGGTAGGAGTGTGGACCAAAGTCCCTTGGGTCTTGCAAACCTTCCTGACCAAATGCAAACCTTCTTGACCGAAGACACCTGGGTCGGGCATGTAGACCCAAGGCTAATGGGTTCGGCATAGGAACCCAAGGCTATTGAGTCATTTATCCTTACCTACTCTAATGGGTTCGGATTAGAGCCAGACCCAAGGCTCTTGGGTCTGACATTTAAGAGGGGCACAGAGCTCTTGGACCTGGTATTGCAGTCAAACTCACTTAAACTAGGGTAAATTTAATATTATTAAAAATATTATTATTTGTATTAGAAATATTTTTAATTTTATTATTATTAATATTGTGAAAATTAAAAATATTAGTATATGTATTAAAAATATTTTTTATTTTATTATTATTAATATTGTTAATATTAAAAATATTATTATTTGTATTAGAAATATTATTATTTTTGTTATAATTAATATTGTTAATATCATAATTAAAAAGTTTTAAAAATATATCATTAATATTGAAAAACAACCATAGATTTGATTTGAAGGGTAAAATTAGAAATTATTATTATTAGCATCGTTAATAAATTTGAAGAAAAATATGATTACTAACGTAGAAAAATTATAAATTTTATTTGAAGGGATTAAAAACTTAGGCCAAAGAAGTTAATATTATTATTATTAATATCATAAATATTATTAAATTCATCAATATTATTAAATTTGAAATAAATTTTATTGCTATCGAAAAAATATAGCTTTGATTTGAAGGTTAAGATCAATTATTATTATTATTATTATTATTATTAACTTGGGTTTGGCATGCCCTTTCAGACCCAAGAAACTTGGGGCTAGAAGGGGGCGCCTGACGCAAGTGGCTTGGGAGTGGCAGGGGCGCAAACCCAAGTCTCTTGGGTCTTGCAACCCCGTCTGGCCGAATACACTTGGGTTCGGTGTCCGGACCCAAGGTTCTTGAGTCCTGACCTGAGTCTAATGGGTCCGGATTGCAGCCAGACCTAAGCCTTTTCAGTTTTTCATTTATTTAGGGCCCAAAGCCCTTGGGCCTGGTGTTGCAGCCAGACCCAAGACTCTTGGGTCTCCCATTACAGACAAACTCAACGCTCTTGAGTCTTAGGTTTTTTTACGTAGCGGGTTACCTAACTATTACAATATACTAAAAGAGCTTAGTGCTCCTGTTACTATTTACATAGACACAAAGCACTGTGGATTGGAGCAGTGTAATGATAGAGCTGCCCTTGCCATAGAGAGTTGCAAAGATTGGAGGGGGAGGGTGGAGTTGTCTTTTCAATAGGATGCATTTGGTATTGAAGGGAAGGTTTGGGAGAAAACAGTCAGTGCAAATTTTGATAGGGTATGGTGGGGCTGCAGACTCCTTGTGCTGGGGCTGCCATGCCGTGGGCTCTAGGGCCAGACTCGCATGCTTGGTTGCTGATCCAGGCGAGCGAGTCTCAAGCCAGTGCATGTCAGCCCCAACGCGTTGGGTGCAGACCCAGATGACTGGATCTAAATAGTATTATTTATGTTATAAATATTATGATTTTGATTATAAGTAATATTATTAATATAATAATTAATAAATTTGTAAAAAATATTATTAATATTGAAAAACAATAATAGATTTGATTTGAAGGGAAAATTAATATGATAAATATTATTATTTATATTTATAATAAAATTGAATTTCATGAGTTTTTCTACAACTTTAAAATGCTTTTTTTAAAAAATATTTTTTAGTACTAAATAACCCTGTATTAACATGATATATGTTGTGTCATCCTAAAAGACAAATTTATATCAAATTATAGCGAAGTCTTCTTTTTCTTCCTCTACTTCACTAGCTCGCATAAAAAAGAAATTCACCATATATGGATGTTAAATGTAACAACCCCGATTTTCTACATCATTTTTCGTAATATATTGGAAATTTTCAGGTAATTTTTTTTTTAGATATACAGGTTCCACCAAAATTTCGGCAGAGTCTCCCCTATACTAGGAGGTCCCAAGTTATCGACAAAATCATATTACACTTCCAATTTTAATTCACATTCTGATCCAGTCGTCCTAGATCTCAACCCAACTCATCATCATCAACACAACACATCTTATTCAATAACATCATATAATGTAATTCAAGTGAAAGATTCGATTTCAACTATAAACATGCAGGGTTAAATAGGTACTAAGAGTTACAAACATTAGATTAAGGTCGTACATTCAAATTTATGGATTAATATTACATTTCAAGTTTTAAAAGATAAGTTTCTTAATTTACATGGTCAAAAGCAAAAGATAACTAAACTATTATCACTCATGACGCGACCCTGATGGACCTGAAAATAGAAATTAGCATGTACACATAAATATAAAAGGTAGTAACAAGCAATAACAATGATATGTAGTAATCTCTATGGAATTTCATTTGATATATAAAATTAGGCATAAACCTCTTTTACAACATATATTTTCTATCTATTACCAATATCCATCTAATATCTTATCGCATTTGCCAAGAATAATTTTATCTTGGAGATCTCAACACAACTCAACGGTTTGAGAACATCATCTCATTATAAATCAATTTTCACTTGATACCAGATATTCCTCTCTTGGTATCATTAGCTTATCTCATTCTTTTGGAATAACTAATCGATATTTTCCCTTTCATTTTCTAAAAGGTAATCGCCGACACTAATAAATCTCATTAGTATCATTAGTCTTCTAATATTGGGCTAGACTAATCAATTACATTCACATGCTGATATCAATACAACCGATTAATGTCATTAACTATTCCTCGCTCAGAATAGTTAATCAAATCTTATTCATATCTGGTTACTATCAAAGTTATCGATGTCAAGAACCCTTGACATCATTAGCTTCCTTACTTAGAGTAGCTAATCACACCAGAAATGGTTGCCAATACCAATGTGACCTATTGATATCATTAACTATTCTCGACCCAGAATAATTAATCAACTTATCTTTTTCACTGAACCAGGAGTAATCATGCCGATGATAGTAATCTTTACTAACATCATTAGTCACCCAATTGCTCGGGATCGACTATTCAATTTAAAAAATATCGGCACCGATGAAACTTCATCGATACCATTAGCAATCCAAACCCGGATAGCTAATCAATGTCGTCTGAAATGCCGGTACCAATGAAACCTCATTGATACCATTAGCTATCCAAACCCGAATAGCTAATCAATGTCGTCTGAAATGGCGGTACCAATGAAACCTCATTGATACCATTAACTATCCAAACCTGGATAGCTAATCAATGTCACCTGAAATGTCGGTACCAATGAAACCTCATTGATACCATTAACTATCCAAACCCGGATAGCTAATCAATGTCATCTAAATTTTTCATTCGAACGGATCCCTTTTCTTCTCTCTCATTTTTTTTATTAATATCATATACATTATAACGACAGTTGCTAAGTATCATTCCCACACAAACTTAGTTATCGACACTACGACCATTTAACATCATTCACATAACCTTGGTCACCATCATCGCAGTGCCAAGTATCATTGTAATATATCCTTAGCCACCGACACTATAGTGACCAATTATCTATCATTTCTCTCCTAATCTCTAAGTCATTGTGTATACCCCATCCATACTAAGGTATGTAAGATAATTACATCTATTCTAGGTTATCATGGCTAATTCGATGCCTATCAATGTAAGGTAATTGTATTCATCCTAATAATAACATAATTAATTCAACAAATAACAATGCACGCAAGATACTCATATTTGTTCAAACATCATCCTCACTAATGGAGGTATACCGTTGCATGCATAGTACTCTAATTCATTCCAACAATACCATCACAAGTTTGATACATATCAATGCATATAAGATACTCATATCCATTTCAATTATATCATAAATAGTCGATACACATCAAAGCACGCAGGTTACATATATTAATTCCAATATTATCGAAGCAATAAAACAATAAATTGTAAAATTTATCAATAAGTTTACACAAATTAAAAAGACAAGGTGCGATGCACCTACCTAGAGTATATGCATGTGCTGCCACTCCATGCAATTGTCCAGTCCCCACAGCTTCCTCTGTACCACCAGGGATTCAGTTTTTATCAACAATACAACATAGTTATTAAAACTGACCCGGCCAAAGGGCCGGGTCTCGGGTTTTATGGGTCAACCCGGTCAACCTGAAAAAATTAAAAAAAAAAATAAAGTTTTAATATTTTATATGAAAAAATTAAAAAAAATCCATGTAAATATAGGCTATACATATTGTAAATAATGAAGTTTAAAAGAATATTTTAAAAAGTTTTTTATCCCACATTAAAAAAACATAACTTTTTTCTTGGGAACATAGAGTATATATACTAATGAGTTTCAAATCCCACATTGAAAAAACATAGCTTTTTTCTTGTGAACATCGAGTGTATATACTGATGGGTTTCAAATCTCACATTGAAAAAAGATAATTTTTTCCTTGGGAACATAAAGTATATATACTGATGGGTTTCAAATCCCACATTGAAAAAACATAGTTTTTTTCTTGTGAGCATATAGTATATACTAATGGGTTTCAAATCCCACATTAAAAAGATATTATGTTATCCTTTTAAGTTGAAGTATTTAAACCAAAAGGTTTTTTATCCCACATTGAAAAAACATAACTTTTTTCTTGGGAACATAGAGTATATATACTAATGGGTTTCAAATCCCACATATGAAAGAAAAAAAAAACACTGGGTCTTGCCCGGGTCACGGGTTGACCCGTCGGTGGCCGAGTCGTTGCACCGGCCAATAGTTCGACAAACCCGAACCGGTCCAGCCCTCGGGTTGACCCGCCGGGCCGGTCCGAGTTTAATAATTATGCAATACAACCAACATCACAACTTTATTTAATTTTCACTCAACTAGTATTCGCAAACCAATCACAAGGAATTTCCTTAGGATCTCCTACTCTTACCTATTTTCATGTTCATATTCATTCTTATAATTTTGTTATCAAAACCATCACTCAACAACAATTCCAAGCAAAGATTAAAAATTGTCTAATTCTGATCGATTTAGCTTAACCAACCTAGAACATTATCTAGTGTTCTAATCAAAACTAAACTGAAAAAAAAAACTCAGTTCTGGGCGTGATTTGTCTCTATGAAAGGCTGAAGCATAGAAATACAACTTTCATGAAGAAATCAACTCTAAATTATTTAGTTTTAAGACTCAAAATCAACAATCACAATAACCCCTCCTTTATAGCTAAAATTTTGGACAACGAGGATTTTCATCCCTTGAAAATCCTTTTCAACTTTCAACTTATTTTCATGCATAACATTATCCAAAGTCATTTGGCATCATTAAATTACAAAATTTAAATCAATTCTAAAACAAAACATTCAACCAATTTCCCTACCTCTACACTATAGTGAGATTCAGCCAAATTAGGGAAACTCATCCCTGTGGGATTTCTTCTATTATTATTATTTTTTTCACACACTATATATGTTATTATCCTTGTTTAGCATTATTAATACAACAAAATGATGAACCATTCATTTTCTTTCACTTTCTCCTCGTGCGATTAAACATATGCGACAAACCTTAATAATTAATACTCTTATATCATTATCACAACAATAATTTCACCCTACTAGTTGGAATCCATGACAATCTTCATTAACTAATCAATTTGCCAAAAATATACTCATGACTAGCTTTAAATATGTTTTATTTTCCAAATTTATTTCATTTCAATTTCTTCATGGTTCCACCCCTTTCATATCCACACAACCAACAAGTTAGCTTTTTATTCAATCAACATGTTTATATAGCAATGTTCATTCCTATTCTAACACAATAATCATTCTTTCCCTCATATAAAGAATACACAATTAATCTATAGCAATACTAAAAACAAGAACATATTTTACCATTACATCTTCCATAAACCCTACACCCACACAATTCTAATTCCACACAATTCTAATTTTTTCAAAACATGTATTTAATCAAGCTTAATAAATTTTGCCAAAACTAGCAATAGATTCAAAAAGCAATATGTCATCAACCTTTGATTATTGTTTTGAACCCAATGGTTAGAATATATATCATAAAGTTGTACACAATATATCTCAAAATCAGAATGATCCAACGGTTGGATCTCCCTAGATCAGAATAAACCCAAGCTAACCTGAAAATATATGAGCTACTGTTTAACATAAACGACACCTTGTCGGAGATTGCGTTTCCAATCGCCACCATCTAGAATGAAGGCAACATCTAGACGCACCACATATTCAAAACTAGGCATGATCCAACGGTGGAAGAGAGAGAAATCAGCCGGCGACCAAAACAACCTTGTAGGTGTATTTTCTTTTGTTTTCCAAAATATTGCTGATGATGATTTCGTTGAAACGAATTGTGTGCCTTCAAATCCCTCCGGTCTGTTAGTAGAGAAGTGTGAGAAGAACAATATATTCACAAATCAGAATAATCCAACGGTAGATTCCAGAGATATGGCCACCATAGCATTATTGGTTCCTCTAAATTCTTCACTTCTCTCTTTACCCGAATTTTCTCTATTGCTCTCACTTTTTTTAACTGGTGGCCTCTTTGCTGTTTTAAAAGCACATTTCCCTATAATTACAATTTTATCCCTCATTTATGCTTTTATGTATTTTATTTTATTTTTCATGTAAAATATCCAGTTTATTTTTACTTAAATCGCTAGTATTTACCGAACTCTGATTGAGATGAGATCTTTAAACAAGGTAGGAAAACATATCAATAGACTTCATGCAAAATTGCATCCCAATCCGATGTTTGGATTGAGAGCTCTGCTTCACTGATTTTTAATCGGTGCTTGCACCTTCAGTCCTACCATTTTTATTGTAGTATCCTTTATTATAATGTATTTTTTATTACCTTACTTATTTCTTAGAAATATTTTGTTATTTTTCTCATTATTTTATCCATCAAAACACGTTAGTAGCTTCTCTGTCCTTATGAATTCTAAATCAAAATTCATTTTATGGAGGTCATCCCTTCCATTATATATCATTATTTATCTATTATTTATTTTCTTGGTTTCCATCACTTATTGAGATCATACCACTTTTAATCTTACATTTACATGAGAGTTTACACATCCAAATATTTAAATTATAAATTTCTAGGGTTTCACATTAAAGTTGTTCATTCTTGCATTATTGGAGTTTTATTTTGATGCTTTTCATAGAAATATGTAGCCTATACATGTAGAATGGACATAATATTTAACTATCACTAATAATGAATAAATTGAAGAATGATATTGTCTATTGTACATTATGTTTTCCATAAAATAAATAAAATAAAATAAAAAATTGAGAATTCCTGCAAGTTAGATTGAGATTACTCTTTATTACATTAAATGCACCCAGATAATTAAGTAGCTCCTTCATATGCGAGTATGAGATGGTTCAGATTGATTTGGATAAAAAAAAAATTAACTAAATTAATTTTAAATTTTTTAAAACTAAACTAAATAAAAAATTGATTTATTCAATCTTATTTATGTTGAAACCAAATAAATTTAAATAGGTTAAATTTTGAGATAAAAAATGATTTGTTTAGTTTCGTTATATATAGTTTTGGTTTTTTGGGTTTGATTTATTCAATTTTATTGGTTTCTAAAATGTAAAACCAAAATCAAACGGACCAATTTTTTTTTAAAAATCTTCTAATTGGTTTTTTTGTTTTGATTTGTTTAGTCCTCCTCTGTCTGCGTACGTCTGGTCTTCTTCTTGTGTCCTCGTCTTTCCTTGGCTCAAGACCCCTGTGTTATTTGTTGCTGGTGTTCGTTCCTCCTCTGTCTTCTGGTTCCCCTGGTGCTAGTGCTTGCGGAAGATGGAGGCCTGGAGTGACAACATATGAACAAGGCTTCTCTGGTGCTTGCTGTTTCCTCTCTCTCTCTCTCTCTCTCTCTCTCTCTCTCTCTCTGTCTGTCTAGCTCTCTCTTTCTCTGTATCTTCGTTCCCATGGTTTTTCTTTTTCTTCTTTTTTTCGGTCTCCCCCTGGTTTTTTTCAGTTCTTCTATCTTGTTCTCCTCTTTTCTGTCCCTCCTGTGCATGGCCTTTCTCTGGCTTTTTATAAAGCCAGAGAATGCCATGCGGTCGCCTCTAAATAATGAGGCGACCGACCATTGTTATTGCAAGAGTAATGGCGATCGTGGGGCGTCTGATTCTGGTCTGGTCCGTTGAAAAAGATGAACAATGTTCCTTGAAATGACGTTGTTTTCTTGACTAAAGTGGTTATTTGCAATTGTACCCCTGGATCAAATACAATTGGACCCCTACATTTCAGCATCATTTATAAAATGATCCTTGGACTTTAATTTCTTGTGATTTTGACCTCAATCAACCCCAAACTTTAGTTTTTCAATTAAGTCTTTGATTGCATTACTTAATTAAATGAAAGTTTAAATAAGTCCCCAAACTTGTTAATTCTTCCAATCTTTGACCAAATTGACTTTTAAATTTAATTTTTTCTCAATTAAAGCCTAAACAAATCAATTTTTCTTGCAATCAAATCCTCCATAAATTCAATTAAACCTTCAATAAAATTTAATTGAGTCTATAAACATATGATTTTGGACTTTTCTTCCTTAAATTTAATTTTCTTTGTCAACAAGGCTCTCATCAGTTAAAAATATACAGCAAATTTTCCATCTTCATATTTTTGAACCTCCTCAACCAATCTTTAACAATTTTCTATGTGCCCTGGCATCCTCTTCTCACTACTACTATTATTTTTTTTTATTTTCTTCAGTCAATTTTTCTTATGTTTTTGTATTATGAATTTTCTTGAAAAAGAGTAACTTCAACAATGACCTGAAAAACATGCGTTGACAACTGAACGCATGGAAAAAAACATTGTTAGTGACGCAAATATGTCAAAAGCATATTTTTGGGTTTTTTGTTGTTTTTTAGTATTTTTGGATTTTGTTTTCAAACATTTATCAAAAGATAGGGTCAAAAATTGAGTAGCAACACATCAGAATGAATCAAGTCAAATGGAAAAGAAGAAACATAAATACTTTGATTAAAAGCTAAAGTGAAAAATTTCGCCAGTTTACATCCATTACAATCAGAAATATCACAAGGTTGCAAATTTCCTAAAGCTCATGTGGATGCTAAAAATCTCAAACGAGAAGATGAAATATGACCTAGAAGATAATGCCATAAATAAAAACTAGAAGAGAAATGACTCAAACGAAAAGAAGACAAATCAGCAGTAGTAGTAGCAGCAACAACAACTGACACTTTTAATTCATCCAAAATATATAGTCCATTCTCCCTACAACCAACTTCTGAGACTGCAGATCTTGTACACACCAAAAGGAAGAGGAAAAAAGACTAAATAATCACCAAAATCACATAATTGTCCAACAAAAACAAGATTCAATTTGAGTTTCAGAATAAGATAAACATTAGGGAAAGACAAGTGAGGTGTGACAATAAAACCAACACCTGCTAAGGGCAATGGAGTGCCATCAGCAGTCATAACAGGAATGGAGGGCGAAGGGGATACAAAGGTAAAAGATGAAGAATCTGGAGACATATGATGTGAAGCAGCAGAATCCAAGACCCATTCAAAATGTGACATACTTGAGGAACTATGAGGCAACTGACTTACGGAAGAAGAAGCAGACATTGCTTATGGCTGTAAAGAGAAAAACTTTTGAAATTGCTTAGCCAAAGTACTAAGATCGGTGATAGGGTCTGATGAAACTACTGCTGCAGTATTATGTTGTGGTGGTCTATAAATCTAAGGTGGTCTATGAGCATTAGATAATGACTAGCTGCCAGACTTCCAAGCTTGATTCTGATGTCTCAACTTGGGACACTAAGCCTTCCAATGACCTTTTTGCTTACAGAAACTACAAGGCAACCCTTGTGTAAAACTTATTCTGATGATTAGAGAATGACTTGGAGGGTACTACTAGTATAGATGAATTTGAAGCAAAAAGAATTCCCTTTTCAAAATAAGAATGGAGACGTATTTCTTCAGCCAATAACTCACTCACAACAGAGTCAACAAAAGGTAGTGGAGAACGGTGTAGAATTGAATTTCTGAATCCTTCAAAATCATTGTGAACTGCTGTTAAAAACTGTATTAATCATTGTTATTCCCTATGATCAATATAGGCACTACATGCCTTTAATTCTGTCGATTCTGTAAGAGTCAATTGATCTCAAAGATCTGTCATTGTAGAATAGAACTCTTGAATACTACATTCTTCTAGTGAGAGTTCGTATGTCATTCTCTAATTGATATTGCTTTGCAAAATTTAACTGCGTGAATAACCTTTGCAGATGATCCCAAACCTCCTTTGCTGTCTCATACTTTGCCAACTTCATACCTATGGAATGCTCAACAAAATTGTTAATTCAAGTAATAATATTTGCATTTTTTGCTTTCCATGCATCTATCAAAGCAACATCTCCTTCCTCGGTATTCTTAGGTACCACATAAGTTCCATTGACATATCCCTACATCTTTTTACCCTTAAAGAAATTTCGCATTAAATAATTTCAATACGAATAGTTCTTCCTATCCAACCTCACACTCATAGATTGAACTGAATCATCTCTTTCAGTAGCCATAATCAATCATTACAGAGAACTAGAATGTAAAAGCAGCGAAAAATAAAATACCAAATTGCAGAAACTGAACAGATATTGAAAAAACTAAACAAATATTTTCTCGAAGTTATATGATAATCCAAAACAAAAAAATACAGAAATAGAACACAAATACCAAGTTGCAGAAACTGAAAAGAAGATGAAATACCAAGTTGCAGAAACTGAAAAGAAGATGAAAAACCAGATTTGAAGAAACTCAAGGGAAGACGAAATACCAGATTTGCAAAAACAAAGCGAATATTACTAAAAAAAAATAAACCAAAATTGATCAAATCGATAAGATTGTCCTACCAAGTCTCTTCAAAATCTGTCTAGTTCTAATTATTATTTCTATCTCTTTTCAGTTTTATCACATATTAATTTAGTCTTTTATAAAAACCAAACTGATTAATTATTCTGTTCATTAATTTTTTTTATTGCCTTGGTTAATCCTATATATTCGAATCTAATAGATAAATATGTTTTCAACCATTTTTAATTCTTAGGACCATTGACCTGCCTTTTGGTTATGTGGAAAACAAGAGGGAAAGGCAGAGAACTCAAATCGATCCAAGTCCTTGGAAAGTTATGGTGCGATGACAAACACTTCAAAGCTAGCTTGTTAACGTATAGTTCCTCCAGCCCTAACAACTTACACTAAGCATTGTCACAACCATTGCATCTGCTTATAAATTCTTTGAAGACAAGTTCTCCTTCCAATTCAAAGCTTCTCTGTAGAAATAAACATGCACAATTTTCATTTATCTGAACTTACTAATACGTGGTGGGCACAACGTAGATGACGTTGAAATCCTGTATGTAGATCGTTAGGGGCCAAGTTCATGTTGAAAAGAAGTATTGAAAACTGAAAAGCATTCTCCACCCTTCAATCCTACAAGTGA
>Ga0307513_10006239_pt1 | contig 15616 bp, 19 predicted proteins | sample 15_EM_MG_FD_202174 | JGI IMG/M metagenome (GOLD analysis project Ga0307513, IMG submission 202174) | Populus trichocarpa ectomycorrhiza microbial communities from riparian zone in the Pacific Northwest, United States - 15_EM | ecosystem: Host-associated > Plants > Roots > Unclassified | place... | reverse complement strand
AGAGCGGTGGAGGGGCAGGGGCAGGTCTCGATACTTCCGACGTGTGTCGGCCCTGCGGCCCCAGCATCCATTCCTGCTCCTGCCCCTCCACCAGCCTGCGGCTGGTCCCCCTCCCCGTTCTGGGGAGGAATTGATACCGAAACCATGACCGCCGACTACGCCGAGCTCGCCACGGCCAGCCATTTCTCCTTCCTGCGCGGCGCCTCGCATCCCGCCGATCTGGTCGGTGAAGCGCATGCGCTGGGCCTTGCCGGGATCGGCATCGCCGATCGCAACACCGTTGCCGGCGTCGTGCGCGCGCATGTCGCGCTGCGCGACGCGCCGGAGCGGATGCGCGACGATCTGCTGGCGGCGAAGAAGGAGCGCGGCGTCCCCGAAATATTGACCGACGCGGAAGAGGCGGCGTGCCGGATCGCTCTCCGCCTCGTCGTCGGCGCGCGGCTGGTGTTCGCCGACGGCACGCCCGACATCATCGCCTATCCGCGCAACCGCCATGGCTGGGGCCGGCTGACGCGGCTGCTGACGACCGGCAATCTGCGCGCCGAAAAGGGCGACTGCATCCTGAACTTCGCCGATCTGCTGGCCTATATCGACGATCTGCTGCTGATCGTGCTCCCGGCCTCCACCGCCGTGCCGCAACGGCCAAGGCGCCGGATGATCGCCTATGACGGCCATCAGGCCGCGCCCTGGCTCGATCCCGATCGCCCGCTCGCCTTGGTGCCGGCCACGGTGCCACCCTCGCTCGAAGCGACCTTGCGGCGACTCGAGGCCGAAGCGCCCGGCCGGATCTGGCTCGGTGCGGCGATGCTGCGCCGGGGCGACGATCGCCGGCGACTCCGGACGCTGATGACGATCGCCGGCGCGGCGAACGTGCCCCTGGTTGCGGTCAATGAGGCGTTTTACGCCACGCCCGCCCAGCGGCCGCTGCACGACGTGCTGAGCTGCGTCCGCGCCGGCACCACGATCGCCGCCGCCGGCCGCCGACTCGAGGCCAATGCCGAACGCCATCTGAAACCGGCGAAGGAAATGGCCCGGCTGTTCGCCGACTGTCCGGAGGCGGTCGCGGCCTCGATCGACCTGCTGGCGCGGATCGACTTCGATCTCGACCAGCTCGCCTATGAATATCCGCACGAGCCGGTCCCGCCGGGCCACACCCCCGATGGCTGGCTGATGCGGCTGACCATGGCAGCGGCGAAGAAGCGCTATGGCAAGGGGCGGCTGCCCGCGAAGCTCAGGAAGAGCCTGAGCGAGGAGTTCCGTCTGATCCGCAAGGCCAATTACGCCTATTATTTCCTGACCGTGCACGGCATCGTCGCCTTCGCGCGCGCGCAGAAACCGCCGATCCTCTGCCAAGGGCGCGGATCCGCCGCCAATTCCGCGGTCTGCTTCCTGCTCGGCATCACCTCGATCGATCCGATGCAGCACGACCTGCTGTTCTCGCGCTTCGTGTCGGAGGAGCGCAAGGAGCCGCCCGATATCGACGTCGACTTCGAACATGAGCGGCGAGAAGAGGTGATGCAGCATATCTACGAACGCTATGGCCGCCACCGCGCGGGCATTGCCGCCACCGTCATCCATTATCGCCCGCGCAGCGCGGTGCGCGATGTCGGCAAGGCGCTTGGCCTGTCCGAGGATGTGATCGTCCGGCTGTCGGGCACGGTCTGGGGCAGCTTTTCGAGCGACCTCGAGGAACGGCGCGTCGCCGAGGCCGGCTTCGATCTGAACAATGCCGCGATCGGCCGGCTCAAGGCGATCGTCGATCAGTTGCTGGCAACGCCGTTCCCGCGGCATCTGTCGCAGCATGTCGGCGGTTTCGTGCTGACCGAGGACCGGCTCGACGAAACCGTGCCGCTCCACAACGCGGCGATGGACGACCGCACCTTCATCGAATGGGACAAGGACGATATCGACGCGCTGAAGCTGATGAAGGTCGATGTCCTCGCGCTCGGCATGCTCACCTGCATCCGCAAGGCGTTCGATCTGATGCGCGATCATGGTCTCGGCGAACAGACGCTGGAGGTCGATCTGCTCGCCGACGATCCGGCGGTCTATGGCATGTTGCAGAAGGGCGACAGCATCGGCGTGTTCCAGGTCGAGAGCCGTGCCCAGATCAACATGCTGCCGCGGTTGAAACCCAGGGAATTCTACGATCTCGTCATCCAGGTGGCGATCGTCCGGCCGGGCCCGATCCAGGGCGACATGGTCCATCCCTATCTGCGGCGGCGCTGTGGCGAGGAGGCGGTCGACCTGCCCTCACCCGGTCCCGGCCATGATCCCGAAGAACTGCGCGCGATCCTCGGCAAGACGCTGGGCGTGCCCTTGTTCCAGGAACAGGCGATGAACCTGGCGATCACCGCGGCGAAATTCACGCCCGCCGAGGCCAACCAGCTGCGCCGCGCGATGGCGACGTTCCGCAACCTCGGCAATATGGACAAGTTCCGCGACAAGCTGGTCGGCGGCATGGTCGGACGCGGCTATGCCCGCGACTTCGCCGAACGCTGCTATCAGCAGATCGAGGGCTTCGGCAGCTACGGCTTTCCCGAGAGCCATGCGCTGGATCAAGCATTATCACCCGGCGGTGTTCGCCTGCGCTCTGCTCAATTCGCAGCCGATGGGCTTCTATGCGCCGGCCCAGCTCGTCCGTGACGCGCAGCAACATGGTGTCAGGGTGCGTACGATCGACGTCTCGGCCAGCACTTGGGACAACAGCCTCGAACGCCGCAGCGATGGCACGCTGGCGCTGCGGCTCGGCTTCCGCCAGGTCGACGGCTTCCGCGAGGCCTGGGCGGACGCCATCGCAGCGGCGCGTGCGATCGCGCCGTTCGCGTCGATCGAGGAGGTTGCACGGCGTGCCGGGCTGCCGGCGCGCGGGCTGCGTCTGCTCGCCGATGCCGACGCGTGCCGCTCGCTGGGCCACGACCGCCGCACCGCCTTGTGGGAGGCGCGGCGCACGCCGTCCGAACAATTGCCTCTGTTCGCCGCGGTCGAAGCCCCGGAACTCGGTATCGAGCCCGATGCGCGGCTCCCGCTCATGCCGCGCTCGGAACATGTCGCCGCCGATTACCAGATGACACGGCTGTCGCTGAAGGATCATCCGATGATTTTTCTGCGCGAAAGCTTCCGTGCGGAACGGGTGCTCTCGGCCGCGCAGGTCAACGCCACCCGCGACGGCCGGCGCGTACGGACCGCCGGCATCGTCCTCGTCCGCCAGCGCCCGGGCAAGGGCAATGCGATCTTCGTCACGCTTGAGGACGAGACCGGCATCGTCAACGCGCTGATCTGGGCACGCCTGTTCGAACGCTATCGCCGGCCGATCATGGCCGCGCGGCTGATGCTGATCGAAGGCGAGGTCCAGAAAAGCAAGGAAGGCGTCGTCCACCTGATGGCGTCGCACATCGTCGACCGCTCGGCCGAACTCGGCCGGCTATCCGCGCATGACGAGACCAAGCCGCAGATCCTGCGCGCCGACGAAGTCGTGCATCCGCAGATCCCGCGCGGTCATGGCCATCCGCGCAATGTGCGCGTGCTGCCCAAGTCGCGCGATTTCCACTGAATCCTACAGCTTGCCGAACTTCGCCTCGAAGCCGGCGACATCGCCCGCCGCCAGATGCCCCGCCTGCTCCACCCATTTGTCGCGCGCGGGTCGGCCCTTGAACGCGCCGAGCCGCGCGTCGATCGCCGCGATGTCGGCCTCGGTCCACGCCGCGATCTGATCGTAGCGGGTGATCCCCAGCGTCCCCAGCACAGCGATCAGCTTGGGGCCGACGCCCTTGAGCTTCGCCAGATCGTCGGGCGGTCCGTCCGGCGCCGCGAACACCGGCACGGTGACGAGAGCGTCGACCAATGGCGGCGGGATGTCCGCCGGCGCACCCGCCGGGCCGACGATGACGGGCGGCACCTCGACCTTGGGCGCCGGCTCCACAGACTCCCGCGGCTGAGGCGGCAAGGCACCGCGGCCATAGCGCGACCGAACCACCCACAGCACCGCGATCACCAGCACGACGGCGATCGCGATCAGCAACCAGACATTGCCCTGCATCATCATGCCCTTCGATCGATGCGCACCAAAGCCCGCTTCCTACACCAAATGGCGGCGGGCGGAAGCTTTACAGCCGGGGCAAAAGCGCGCTTATTCCTCGTTCTACGTCGGTCAACAGGGGACGATCATGCGTATCATTGCGGCCACCTTGATCATCATGGCCCTGCCGCTCGCCGCCTGCGGCAAGGGCAGCAGCTTCGATGAAGGGTTCAAGAAAAGCTTCCGCGAGAAGTTCGTCCAGAACTGCTCGACCGCGGCCGCGGGTGCCGCGCCGGCGGGCACGATCACGATCGATTTCCCGCGCATCTGCGGCTGCACCGCCGACAGACTGATGAAGGACCGCAGCGCCACCCAGCTCGTCAACATTCCCGAGGCCGATCAGCAGACCGCGCTCAAGGCCTGCGTCGCCGAAATCTATCCGCAGGGCGTGCCGCAGGGGAACAAGGCCGCGAGTTCGGTCGCGCCGGGCTGACGGCTCCGCTCAGTCGCCCGGCTTGCGGAACGGCGTGCGTTCGGCGAGGAAATCGATCTCGCGATCCATCGCCGAACGCTCGGCCGCGACGAAGCGGGCGACCGCGTCGCGGAAATTCGGGTCGGGGATGTAATGCGCCGACCAGGTCGGCACCGGGCCATAGCCGCGCGCGAGCTTGTGCTCGCCCTGCGCGCCGGCCTCGACGCGGGCGAGACCGCGTGCGATCGCGGCGTCGATCGCCTGATAATAGCAGAGTTCGAAATGAAGGAACGGGATGTCCTGCGCGGCGCCCCAATAGCGGCCGTAAAGCGCATCGCCGCCGATCAGGTTGAGTGCGCCCGCGACGGCCCGGCCATTCTTCAGCGCCAGGATCAGCAGCACCCGGTCCGCCATCCGCGCGCCGAGCAGCGAGAAGAAGGCGCGGGTCAGATAGGGGCGCCCCCATTTGCGCGCGCCGGTGTCCTGATAGAAATGCCAGAATGCATCCCAATGCGCCCCGGTCAGCGCATCGCCGCTCAGATGGACGATCTCGAGGCCCTCGACCGCGGCGATCCGTTCCTTGCGAATCGCCTTGCGCTTGCGTGAGGCGAGCGTGGCGAGGAAATCGTCGAAATCGGCGAAACCCTCATTCTTCCAGTGGAACTGCACGCCCTCGCGGATCAGCCAGCCGGCGCTTTCGAACAGCTTCAGTTGCGCATCGTCGACGAAGGTCGCATGCGCCGACGACAGACCGTTGCCATCGACGATCGTCTCGATCGCGGCCAGCAGGCTGCTCGCCATCGCCGGATCGCGCAGCAGCAGCCGCGGTCCCGGCACCGGCGTGAACGGCGCCGCGATCTGGAGCTTGGGGTAATAGCGCCCGCCGGCGCGCTGCCAGGCATCGGCCCAGCCATGGTCGAACACATATTCGCCCTGGCTGTGGCTCTTGGCATAGGCCGGCGCGATCGCCGCCGCCTTGCCGTCGGCACCGTCGATCGCGATCGGCAGCGGCTGCCACCCGGTGCCGGGGCCGACGCTGCCCGATTCCTCGAGGATCGTCAGGAAGGCATGGCTGAGAAACGGATTCTCGGCGCCGGCGCAGTTATCCCATTCCTCGGCGGTGAAGGTCACGACGCCCTGGCCGATGCGGGCGCGAATCTCCCGATCGGCCTCACTCATGCCGCCGCCCGCTCGTAGATCATCTCGTCGGCATGCGCGAAGGCGGTCCGTTCCGCCTCGGCGCTGCGCACCGTCCATGTCAGCACCGGCAGGCCGCGCGCGCGCTGCGCGGCGGCGAATGCGGACGGGAAATCGCGCACGTCATAAGCGAGGAAGTCGGGTCGCGCCCGCCACAGCGCCGCATGCCGGCTGAATCGGCCCCTGAGTCCCCCGCCGCCCGCTTCGGTGACGACCAGCCCACGCACGACGCGCGGCGCCTGCGACCGGAACCAGCGGCCGACCTCGGGATTGAACGACATCACCGCCACCGGACCCAGATAGCCCTCCAGCGCGCGCCGCACCGAACGGCAGAGCGGATCGACGCGGCGATTGCCTGTCTTGACTTCGATCAGCAGCGCGGCGCGGCCGGCGACGAGCGACAGCAATTCGGTCAGGCGCGGCAGCGTCTCGTCGCTGCCGGCGAGCCGGACCGCATCGAGCAGGCTGGCCGGTCGCTTGCCCAGCGGTCCCTTCTCGCCGGTCAGCCGATCGAGATCGGCATCGTGGAAGACGAACGCCTCGCCATCCCACGCCGCCTGCACGTCGCATTCGATGCCATGGCCGGCATCGAGCGCGGCGCGGAAGGCGGCGCGGCTGTTCTCGATCAGGCCGGCGCCGTGAAGGCCGCGATGGGCGAAGGGCTTCGCCTTGAGGAAGGCGACCCGCGCCGCGTCCGGCGCAGGTGCCAGCCAGGCGTCAAGCAGGCCGGACAGCGACAATCGCGTCGACCTCCACGGCGGCACCCAGCGGCAACGCCGGCACGCCGACCGCGCTGCGCGCATGGCGCCCCGCCTCGCCGAAGATCGCCACCATCAGTTCGGACGCGCCATTGGCGACCTTGGGCTGATCGATGAAGTCATGCGCGGAGGCGACGAACGCGCCGAGCTTCACAACCCGCTCGACCCGCGACAGATCGCCGCCCAGCGCGGCCTTGATCTGCGCCACCAGCATGATGCCGCAGCGCTCTGCCGCCTGCCGTCCATGCTCGACGTCATAGTCGGTGCCGAGCGTGCCGGTGATCAGGCTGCCGTCTTCGCGGAACGGCAGTTGGCCCGAGATGTGGAGCAGGCCGTTGACCTCCACCGCCGGCACATAGGCGGCGACGGGGGCGGCCGGTTGCGGCAGCGTGATGCCGAGTTCGGCGATGCGTTGTTCGATGGCGTTCATGATGCCGGGTTCAGCACTGCCGATGCCGGATGGTCAAGCCCCGGATGGCCACGGCCATGATGATCGAGCAGCGGTGGGCCTTCGGCGAAGCGATCGAGGATCCATGCCGTCGCGCGCACCCAGTCGTCGATACGGGCATGCGCCATCGGCGCGGGCTTGATGTGTCCGGCGATCACCGGCTCCCCCACCATGTGCAGCCGCCAGACGTCGGGCGCGTGACGCGCGACCGAATCGTGATGGACATCGAGATCGTCGACGAACACCGCGACCGATGGCTTGCGCTCGGCGAGGATCATCGCCAGCGGCGCGCCCTTGCCGCCACGATTGCCGACCACCGGCGCGTCGATGCCGGCCGCCAGCAATTGTGCGGCGCGCCGCGCGCGGAAATCCGGGCCGATATTGGTCAGCACGACGATGTCGGCGACCTTGCCGATCTCCCGCATCGCCGCGACCGCGCCGGCGATCGCCTGCTGCCGGTGCATCTGCGTCAGGAAGAAATCCTCGAGCAGCCAGACCGCTTCACGCTCGATGAGGTCGCCGGTTTCCTTGTGCCGCAGCGCTTCGGTGAACTCGCCGCGGCTCAGGTCGAAATGGATGCCGTGGACATGATCGACCCATTGACCGAACGGCACGACCATGTGCAGCAGCACCTCGTCGCAATCGGTGATCAGCAGCGGGCGGCTCATCCCTCGAGCCTTTCCCGCGCTGCTACCAGCATGGCGGGATCGACCTCGAGCGCGGCCGCGCAGGCGATCAGATCGGGCTCATAGGATTCGAGGAAGCCCAGCACGGCCGCCTGCACCGATGTGTCGGTCGCACGCGCGCGCAGATCCTGCGGATCGATCCCGGTCAATGCCAGCAGGCGATCGGCGCGCGCCGGTTCGGCCAGCGTCCACGCCAGCGCCTGGAGCGCGAGCACGGCCGCGTCTCCTGGCAGGTTTGTATCCTTGATCGCCATGCCCTACAGGATGCTCCCGGCTGGATTGCGGGGTTGCAGGTGACAAAAAGGGTGCTCGTTGTCGAGGACAACGAACTCAATCTGAAACTTTTCTGCGATCTGCTGCGCGCGCATGACTACGAAGCCGAGGCGGTTCAGGATGGCCGCGAGGCGATCGACCGCGCGCGTGCCTTCGCGCCCGATCTGATCATCACCGATATCCAGCTGCCGCACGTCAGCGGACTCGAACTGATCGAAACGCTGAAGGCCGACGAGGGGCTGCGTCATATCCCGATCATGGCGGTGACCGCCTATGCCGGACGCGGCGACGAGGAGCGCATCCGCGGCGCGGGCGCGCAGGCCTATGTCTCGAAGCCGATCTCGGTGATGCGATTCGTCGACGAGGTGTCGGCGCTGATCTGAGTTTACCCTCTCCCGCTTGCGGGAGAGGGAAAGCCGCCGAAGGCGGCGAGGGTGAGGGCCTGAAGGGCGGGCCACGCTCAGGCCCTCACCCTGGCCCGCTGCGCGTGCCTGTCCCTCTCCCGCAAGCGGTAGAGGGTAGGAGCGATTATTTGATCTTGGCTTCCTTGAACTCGACATGCTTGCGCACGACGGGGTCATATTTGCGGAAGCTCATCTTCTCGGTCTGGGTGCGCGGGTTCTTCTTCGTGACGTAGAAGAAGCCGGTATCGGCCGAGCTGACGAGCTTGATCTTGACGGTGGTCGGCTTGGCCATGACCCGAAACCCTCTGTGCGATTCTGTTAAAACGACAAGAGCGGCGAAAAGCCCGCCGCTCGTTCAAGCGCGGGCCAATGATGGAAGGGGGCGTGAAAGTCAAGCCTGCGCTTGCGCCGTCTGCGCGCCACCGAAGGCGCTTAACGCGATGTTCACCTTGCATGCGCATGCTGGCACACTCTTGAAGTGGGGGTGAGCATGGCAATCGCCGAAGCGGCCTATCAGCAGATTTTCAGCGGTCTGTGCGATCGCATCGATTTGCTGGCGCGCGAATTGCCGCATCTCAGCCTCGGCCAGCTCTGCACCGGCGTCGACGATATCCGGCGGACCGCCGCCGCCTACGACATTGATCCGGTCGCGCAGCTCGCGCGCGGGCTGGAAACGGCGCTGGCGCGGGCCGGTGGCCACGGCATGGCGATCGCCTGGCTCGACGTGATGCGCGACGCTGCGGCTTCGGGCCGGATGGACCGCGTGGCGAGCGAGGCCTATCTTGCCTCGCTCTCGATCCGTCTCGCCCACTAACGGATCTTCATGGATTCACTGCTCCCTGCGCTGCTGGCGGCGGCCCTCGCCGCGTTCGGGGATCGGCCGCAGCGGCTGGCGGCGGTGCTGGCCGACCGATTCGGCAGCCCCGGCATCGTCATCGCCGCGGTGTTCGTCGCCGCGCTGGCCGCCAGCGCGATCGCGGCGATCGGCGCGCAACTTGTTTCGCCGATGCTGCCGCATGATGGCGCGACTTTGCTGCTGGCGCTGGCGTTGCTGTTCGCCGGCGCCACCTCGCTGTTTCCGGCGCGAAAGCTCGACACCGTCGAAGGCTGGAAGATGGGCGCGTTCGTCACCTCCGCGCTCGCCATGTTCATCCTGATGTTCGGCGATTCCGCTGCCTTCCTCACCTTCGGCATCGCCGCGCGCGGCACCCTCCCGGCCGCAGCGGCGATCGGCGCGGCCGTTGGCATGACCGCGGCCATCGCTCCCGCTGCGCTGATGGGTGCAGAGTTCGAACGGATCGTGCCGGTGCGCGGCATTCGCCTGTTCGCCGCGGCGTTGTTCCTGACCGCTGGCCTGTGGTGCGCGCTGATGGCGCTGACGTTCATCTAGCAGCTCGATCAGCGCGATCGAAACTTTCGTTGCAGTCCGGCCTTTTTCATGGACACCTTCGCGCCATTCGATTGTTATTGGGGTCGAAACGAAACCCGAAGGATGACTTTGCCATGGCGAAAACGCCCAAGCCCAAGCTGAAGACCCCGACCGATCTGACGAGCAATGCCGCGATGAGCGTGGCCGATGCGCTCAACGGCATCCTCGCCGACAGCTATGCGCTGTATTTCAAGACCAAGAATTTCCACTGGCACGTGTCCGGCCCGCATTTCCGCGACTATCACCTGATGCTCGACGATCAGGCAACGCAGATCCTGGGCACGACCGATGCGATCGCCGAGCGCGTCCGCAAGACCGGCAACACCACCTTGCGCTCGGTCGGCGACATCGCCCGCCACCAGCGCATCAAGGACAATGACGCCGAGTTCGTCAGCGCGCCCGACATGCTGACCGAATTGCGCGAGGACAATCTGGCGCTGGTCGCTTCGCTGCGCGAGGCCAAGGACATCGTCGACGAGGCCAAGGACAATGCCACCAGCGGCATCCTCGACGACTGGACCGACCAGGCCGAAGAGCGCGCCTGGTTCCTGTTCGAGGCGAGCCGCACGGGCTGAACCCTTCAGCCTGCCGCCGGACCGAGGGTGAGAATCCAGAAGTCGGGCGGCACGCCGATCCGCAGCGGCAAGATGCTGGTGCCGAGGCCGGCACCGATCACGACCGTGCGCGGACCTTCGCGGACGACCCCGCAGGCATAGCGGTCGCCATGGCGCGACATGGTCGTGACCGGCCCGATCAGCGGCAGGCTGATCTGGCCGCAATGAGTGTGGCCGGCAAGCAGCAGGCCGAACCGCGGCGGCAGGCGCGGCGCGATGTCGGGGCTATGGGTCAGCGCCACGATCGGTCCCGGGACCATGTTCGCCGAACGATGCGTCGCCGGGAGATCGGCATGATGCGAGAAATCGTCGTCGATCCCGGCAATTACGAGCGGGCCGCGGCGGATCGCGCGATTCTCCAGCAGCAGGACGTCGGCACCCGGCAGCGCACGGCGAAAGGCATCGGCATCGCGCCAATGATCGTGATTGCCGAGCACCGCGACGACGCCGAGTCGCGCCCGCAACCGCTTGAGCGGCGCGACCGCCTCGGCTGCCGAGTAGCGATGAGTCGAGATGCGCTTGTCGCTGACGAGGTCGCCAGCGATCAGCACGAGGTCCGGCTGTACGGCATTCACCTGCGCGACGATCCGCGCCAGCCGTTCGGGCGGCATGTCCGGCCCGGCGACGTGGATGTCGCTGAGCAGCGCGACACGAACCGGTGGCGCACCGGCCGGCCAGCCGGTCATTGCGATCGTCGCGCGACGGACGACCGGATCACGTCTCGCCTCGACATAGCCCCAGGCGATCATTGCGATCGCAAGCAGGATAAGCACGCCGATCAGGGTCCGCAGAATCCGTCGCATGGCTGGCGGTCGTAGCAGTGGAACAACGGAGGCGGCGTCCGCTTCTTTTGTGCTTTCAGTGCAGGTCGCCGCATCGTGGATGCCGCGGGCATCGCGGCGGCCTGGCGGAACTGCTCCGTTCCCGCCATGTTGAATCGCCATGCACGCCTTCTCGGCCCTCCTCGACCGACTGATCTACACGCGCTCGCGCAACGCGAAGCTCAAGCTGATCGCCGACTATCTGCGCGTCACGCCCGATCCCGATCGCGGCTGGGCGATGGCGGCGCTGACCGGGGATCTCGATCTGCCCGCGGTCAAGCCGGCGATCATCCGCGCGATGGTCGACGAGCGCGTCGATCCGGTGCTGTTCCGGATGAGTCGCGACTATGTCGGCGACACCGCCGAGACGGTGTCGCTGATCTGGCCCGATCCGCTGGCGCTCCCCGATGGCGATGCCGATCTCAGCCTGTCGGGCATCGTCGACCGGCTGAAGACGCTCTCGCGCTCCGATTCGCCGGCGGTGCTCGCCGACCTGCTCGACCGGCTGTCGCCCGAGGAGCGGTTCGCGATGCTCAAGATGGCGACCGGCGCGCTCAGGATCGGCGTCTCGGCACGGCTCGCCAAGACCGCGCTCGCGCAGGCGTTCGAACTCGACGTCGAGGCCGTCGAGGAAGTCTGGCACGGCATCCGTCCGCCTTATGCCACCTTGTTCGACTGGGCGGAGGGGCGCGGCGAGCAGCCGCGCTCGGTCGACCTGCCGGTGTTCCGCCCGTTCATGCTCGCCCATCCGCTGGAGGATGGCAGTGTCGATCTCACCGACTATGCCGCCGAGTGGAAGTGGGACGGCATCCGCATTCAGCTCGTCGGCGTCGGCGGCGAGACCCGGCTTTACAGCCGTGGCGGCGACGACATCACCGGCAGCTTCCCCGATGTCGCCCGCGCCTTCGCGGCCGGCGGCGTCCTCGACGGCGAATTGCTGGTGAAGGGCGAGGCGCAGGCCGGCGAGGCGGCCTGCTTCAACGCGCTCCAGCAGCGGCTGGGACGCAAGACGGTCTCGGCGAAGATGCTCGCCGACTATCCTGCCTTCGTCCGGCTCTATGACATCCTGTTCGACGGCGCGGAGGATCTGCGCGAACTGCCCTGGGTCGAACGCCGAGCGCGGCTGGAATCCTTCCTGCCGCGGCTCGATCCCGGCCGCTTCGACCTCTCGCAGCTGATCGACGCGCCCGATTTCGACGCGCTCGGCGCGATCCGCGCCGGTGCGCGCGATGCCGCGATCGAGGGCGTGATGCTCAAGCGCCGCAACAGCCCTTATGTCTCCGGCCGGCGCGTCGGCCTGTGGTATAAATGGAAGCGAGATCCGCTGACCGCCGATTGCGTGATGATGTATGCCCAGCGCGGCAGTGGCAAGAGATCGAGCTTCTATTCGGACTACACCTTCGGGTGCTGGACCGCGCCGCCCGAACAGGCCGGCGAACTGCTGCCGGTCGGCAAGGCCTATTCGGGTTTCACCGACGAGGAACTGAAGGGCCTCGACCGCTTCGTCCGCAACCACACGCTCAATCGCTTCGGGCCGGTGCGCGAAGTCGAAAAGTCGCTGGTGCTGGAGGTCGCGTTCGATTCGATCCACGCATCGAAGCGCCACAAATCGGGCATCGCGATGCGCTTCCCGCGCATTTCGCGGATCCGCACCGACAAGCCCGCCGCGGAGGCGGACCTGATCGCGACCTTGAAGGCGATGATCGGTTGAGGCGAATGCCTATCCGGACTTCGCCGCGAGAAATTCGATCATCGCGCCGGCGATGTCGATGCCCGTCAGCCTGGATTGGTCGGCGAAATAGCAGGGGAAGTTGAGTTCGGTCAGCGTCAGCGTCCCGTCCGGCGATTCGAGGATGTCGGCGCCCCCGAAGTCGAGCCGCAACGCCCGCGCCGCGGCGGTCGCGATGGCGGCGGCGCCCGCGGGTGGAGCCGCGAGCGGCAATTCGCTGCTGCCCGGTCCGTTGGTTCGAAAATCGGCGGCAGCGGGCGCCCGTGCGGTCGCGGCGACGATGGCGTCGCCCAGCACCGTCATCCGCCAGCTGCGATCGTGCGGCACGAACGCCTCGATCATCACTGCCCCGCCGGCCGCGGCGACCTGGCGTTCGAGTTCGGGCTGCGAACCGGCGCGAGACACGCCGCGGCCGCCCTCCTCGCCCGGCCGTTTCACGACGACGGGAAATCCGCCGAGCCAGTCGACCTGCTCTGCCAGCCGCGCCGGCCGGTCGGCGGGGATATAGACCGCGCGCGGCATCGGCACGCCCGACTGGCGCAGCAGGATCGGCTGATGGTCGCAGAGGAAATGCGGATCGTGGAGCGCCGCCGTGCCGGGGCGAAACAGCAGCTTTTCGACCAGTTGGGCGGCACGATCGAGGGCCGCGCGATACAGCAGGCGCGGACCCGGCGCCGTGTCGAGCCCTGCGCCCGCAACCTCCGTGGGGATGACGGGCACATAGGCAATGTCCCGCTGCGCGCAGGCGGCTTCGAACAGCCGATTGGTATCGGCCAGCTCGGGCCGGGTGACGAGCGCGAGGTGCACGCGGTCGGCGCTATTTGTTTCGCGATTCTTGCGGGGCCTTCTTCTCGGCCTCCGCATGGGCCTTGGCGGCGCTCTCGGAATGGACGCCGGCGATGCCGCTGCCGCCGACCGCGAGATCGACCTCTTCGCCGCTGAGTTCGTCGGGCTTGTTGTCCTGTTCGGCCATTTTTCGTCTCCTTCGCGCACGCCAGCGCCGTTGGACGACCCTTCGCCGGTTCCGGTCGATTGCAGGCGATCCTACACCACCGCTCGGTCGTGCGGAAGCTCGACTTCACGCTGCGCCTGCGCCAGACGTCGTCTAATGCCCGCCACCCCCGCCTGGCCGCCGCGATCGACGCCGCGCCTCTTCGTCGACGAGCCGCTGGCCGAGGGCATGATTCTGCGCATCGACGGCGCGCCGGCGCATTATCTGCGCACGGTGATGCGCGTCGGCGAAGGCGATCCGGTCAAATTGTTCGACGATCGCACCGGCGAATGGCTGGCGACCGCGGCGGCGGCGGGCAAGCGCGATCTGCTGCTGACGCTGACCACCCTCCTGCGCCCGCGCGAGGACGTGCCCGATCTGTGGCTGCTCGCGGCGCCGCTCAAGCGCGGTCGGATCGATCTCGTGGTGGAGAAGGCGTGCGAACTCGGCATCGCGCGGATCCAGCCAGTGATCACCCGCCGGACGGTGATCGACAAGTTCAAGACCGATCGGCTGCGGTCGGCGGCGATCGAGGCGGCCGAGCAGTGCGATCGCACCAGCCTGCCGGCCTTCGCGGAGCCGGTCGCGCTCGACGCGCTGCTGCGCGACTGGCCGGACGGCCGCACGATTTTCTTCGCCGACGAACAGGGCGGCACGCCGATGGCTGCGGCGGTTGCCGCGCATCCCGGTCCCGCGGCGATCCTGATCGGCCCCGAAGGCGGCTTCGACGATGGCGAGCGCGCGGCGATCCGTGCCGTCGACGGCGCGGTGCCGGTGTCGCTCGGTCCGCGTATCCTGCGCGCCGAGACCGCCGCCATCGCCGCCATCGGCATCTGGATGGCGATCGCCGGCGACTGGACCGACTCCAACTCCAACCCACTGGCGCAGCCCCCGATCGCCCGCTAGACGCGCGCAATGAGCACAAGGACGGTTTCAGGGGACGCGGATCCGGTCGTCGAGAGCAAGGACGACCTGCTCCGCATATTCGTCAAGGGCGAGAAGCCCAAGGCGAACTGGCGGATCGGCACCGAGCACGAGAAATTCGTCTACTGGAACGCCGACCGCCGCGCGCCGAGCTATGAAGAGCCGGGCGGCATCCATGCGCTGCTGATCGCGCTGACCAAATTCGGCTGGGAACCGGTCTATGAGGGCGAGAACGTCATCGCGCTCGCGGGCCCCGACGGCAATGTCAGCCTCGAGCCGGCCGGACAGCTCGAACTGTCGGGGGCGCCGCTGGAGAATCTGCACGAGACCTGTGCGGAGACCGGCCGGCACCTCCGCCAGGTCAAGGAGATCGGTGACAAGCTCGGTTTCGGCATCCTCGGCATGGGCATGTGGCCGGACAAGACCCGCGCCGAGCTGCCGATCATGCCCAAGGGCCGCTATGCGATCATGCTGAACCACATGCCGAGGGTCGGCAGTCTCGGCCTCGACATGATGCTGCGAACCTGTACGATCCAGGTCAATCTCGACTATGAGACCGAAGCGGACATGGCGAAGAAGTTCCGCGTCGGCCTCGCGCTGCAGCCGCTGGCGACCGCCTTGTTCGCGAATTCGCCGTTCACCGAGGGCAAGCCCAACGGCATGCTCAGCTATCGCAGCCACATCTGGTCGGACACCGATCCGCACCGGACGGGCATGCTGCCCTTCGTGTTCGAAGACGGCTTCGGCTATGAGCGCTACCGTGACTATGCGCTCGACGTGCCGATGTATTTCGTCTTCCGCGACGGCAAATATATCGACGTCGCCGGGCACAGCTTCCGCGACTTCATGGAC
>Ga0307513_10006238_pt1 | contig 15618 bp, 12 predicted proteins | sample 15_EM_MG_FD_202174 | JGI IMG/M metagenome (GOLD analysis project Ga0307513, IMG submission 202174) | Populus trichocarpa ectomycorrhiza microbial communities from riparian zone in the Pacific Northwest, United States - 15_EM | ecosystem: Host-associated > Plants > Roots > Unclassified | place... | reverse complement strand
ACACGGCCAGATCCCAGCACAGGTCGGCGCGGCCCAGCTCGGCGCAGTGCTCGACCGCGGCCCGGATGCCGCGGCGTTCCTTCTCGAACCACTCCCCCGGCGACGAGTCGACCTCGGCCAGGGCCGAGGCGGGGGCGTCCCAGTCCGGCACGTCGCTGTGCACGACCTCGGCCGGGCCGCCGTACAGGGCGGCGTGCGCCCGGCGCAGCAGAGTCAGCAAGGCGCGGTACGCCCGCTCCGGGGCCGTCTGGTCACCACCCTCGACCCGGGCCCGGCGTACGGCGTAGTCGCGGGTCAGGTCGTGGAACCGGTAGCGCACGTCGGCCGGCAGCACCTCGATCATGTTGCTGGCCGCCAGCTGTGACAGGGCCGCGACGGGCTCGACCCCGGTGTCCTCGAGCACCGCGGCGGCGGTCCAGAGTCCGAAGGTGGGTGTACGCAGCTGCCCCAGCCCGAGGAACAGCCACCGGCTGCCGGCGTCGAGACGGTCGAAGCCGGCACCGATCGTGCGGATCAGGCTGTGCGGGCCGTACTCGAAAGCCTCGGTGCCCTGCCGCCGCAGCCGATCCGCGAGATTCGCGGCCGGCTGGGGATAGTCGCGCACCCACAGCGCGCCGGCGATCCGCAAGGCGAGCGGCAGCCCGGCACAGAGCTGGAGCACCTGGTCGACGGCCTTGTCATCGGCGGCGGTGGGCGCGATGCCGGCGGCGCGCACGACACCGAGCAGCAGTTCCCGCGCCGGCCCGCTCGGCAGCGGCTCCAGCGGCGGCAGGTGGTGCACGCCCTCCAGATCCGGCAGCCGGCGCCGGGAGGAGACCAGCACCCCGCAGCCGGGCCCGGCCGGGAGCAACGAGCGCACCTGGTCCTCGTCCGCGGCATCGTCGAGGACCACGAGCACCCGCCGTTCGGACAGCAGCGTCCGGTACGCCGCCGCGCGCTCGTCCGCGTTCTCCGGGACGACCGGCACGCCGAAGGCCCGCAGGAACTGCCCGAGCAGATCACCCGCGGCGTACGGCTCCCCCTGCGCGCCCCGCAGCTCCGCGAAGAGCTGCCCGTCCGGGTAGTCCGCGCGGCGGGCCTGCGCCACCCGGCGGATCAGCGCGGTCTTGCCGATCCCGCCGGGGCCGGAGACGACCAGCACCGGCGCGGGTCGCTCGGGGGTCCGCTCGAGCAGCCAGCCCGCCTCGGCCGCCAGGTCGTCGCGGCCGACGAAACCGGCCGGCTCCGCGGGCAACTGCCGGGGCACCTCCAGTACGGCGGCCGCGCCCCGGGCCGGCATTCCCGCCCGCCGGGCGAGCAGGGCCTGCACCTCGGCGATCTCCGGGCCGCGCCCGTTGAGTATCGCGTGCTTGTACCGGCGCAGCAGCGCGTCCGGGCTGCCGGCATGGTCGCGTTCGAGCGCCAGCGCGTGCCGCTCGTACGCGCGCAGCGCCTCGTCCGGGTAGCCCCGGTGCTGCAGCACCACCATCGACTGTTCACAGAGTCGCGGGTCGTCGGGGTACGTGTCGGCGAGCCGGGTGAGCTCGTCGACGATCCGGTCGTGCCCGCCGCGGGCCATCTCGAGGTCGAACAGCCGCGCGGCGACGCGCCGCCGGCGCTGGACGAGCGGCCGCAGGTCACGCCGGAAGGTGTTGCCCGGCACGTTCGCGAGCGGCACGGACCCGCGCCACAACGACAGCGCCCGGCGCAGAACGGCGATCTCCTCGTTCTCGTGGCCACCGCCGGCCACGTCCCGGGCCTCCCGGGCCAGCCGGTTGAACAGCAACATGTCCAGCTCGTCGTCGGCGACCCGCAGCTCGTACCCGACCCGGGGGTAGGTCTTGATGTCGTCGCGCCCGATCGTGGCGAGCAGGTCGCGCAGCACCTTGACGTGCTTGGGCAACTGCGCCTCGCCGACCTGGACCCGCCCCCACGCGGCCCGCATGAGCTGCGCTTTCGACAGTTGCTGGTTCGCGTTGATCAGCAACGCCGCGAGAAGCACCCGGCTGCGCCCGCCGGGCAGCGCGATGGAGTGTCCGTCCGCACGGATCTCCAGCTCGCCGAGCAGCCCGTACAGCAATGCGTGCTCCTCTCATCACAGAGCGCTGCGTACAGCATGGCGGCCGTGGAGCCCGGACGAAACACGCGCCGGGTTCCGGTCCTCCGGTAGCCAACCGGAAGCAGACCGGTAGTACACCGTGTCCAAATGGCTGTGAGTAATCGACCCAACGGCCCAAAGTAGCGGGGGACGCTCAATGATCACGACGCGGCAGGCACGCCGGCCGACCTCCGGCGGACGCCGGCACGGCCACTTAGACACCATTTCGGACAGCGAACGACGCCCGTTGCGGCCGATCGGCATGACGGTACGAGAGGCCGCCGTCCGCACCAGCGCCCTGCTCACCCACCTGCTCGCCATCCCGGGAGTCCGGCTGTTCCGCGGGGTCCGGTCGGGTGCCGCGGGGCTGCCGCGCGTCCCGCTCGCGCTCAACGCGGGCCGGCAGGTGCTGTTGATCGAGATGGTCGCCTGGCCGCCCGGCCGGTATGAGACCACCGCGGACGGACGGGTGCACTGCGACGGGACGTACATCGGACAGTCCTGCGGCTCGCTGCGGGCGATCGCCGGGCATTGGCGCAACGCGCTGCCGGACGATCACCGGGTGAGCGCGATCGTCGTGGTCCACCCGCTCGCCGCCGGGCCGGTGACACTGCCGCGCCTCGACCCGGAGGGACCCGCCTGGCTGCCCGCCGTGGACGCGGCCGGCCGGATCCGGCCCCGGCTGCTGCTCGGGCGCCGCACGGCCAGCCCCGTTGCCGTCCGCGCGCTACTCGCCGCGACTACCCGGAGAAATACTTTATGTAAGAATGACATTAATACTGTACGATAAGACTTCCAGTCCTTCTGAGCCAGCCGAGGTGGATCATGGTGCCCGCCAGCGTCCGTCATCTCGATCTCGTCGCCACCGTCCTCCTCGCCCTCGCCGTCGGCGTGCTCGGCGCGTTCGACGTGGTCGGTCCCGCCATCACCGGCGGGGCGACCCTGACCACCCTCGGGCTGCTCGCGGCCAGCTCGCTGAACGGGCGCAGCCAGCTGCAGACGCTCACCACCACCTGCACCGAGCTGAGCCGGCAGCACCTCAACGGCCGCTGCACGGCCGACCGGCTGCTGTCGGTCTCGACCTCCGGCGTCGGCCTCGAGCTGAGCGAGGCGAACGACATCCGGATCATCGGCGTGACCCTGGCGCGGACGATCCGCAATCACCACGTGATGCTCCAGCGCCGGCTCGAGGCCGGTGCCGCCGTCCGGATCGCGCTGATCGAGCCGGGCGGCGGCACCGTGGAGGAGGCCGCCCGGCGCAGCACCATCCCGGGCCGCCCGGAGATCTTCGAGCACCGGCTCCTGCCCACGATCGACCTGCTCCGCGAGCTCGCCGTCGCGGCCGCCGGTCACCCGGGCCGGCTGGAGATCCGGCTGCTGGGCTTCGTCCCGGCGGTCGGGATGATCGCGGTCGACGCCGACAAACCCCACGGCCACCTGCACGTCGACATCTACTCGCACCGCCCCGGCGGCCCGGATCCCACCCTGCCGCTGTACGCGGCCCAGGATCAGCAGTGGTTCCGGCACTTCACCGGCGAGTTCGACCGCATCTGGGCGACCGGCCGCCCGTTCGTCGCAACGGACCAGCGGTAGGGATCCGGTAGAACGCTAGGGCAATCTTGCGATCGGTGCCCGGCGCACCCGCGATTGATGGCGGCGGGCTCGCGGCCAACGCCGGGCACCGCCCGAACAGGCATCCGTCCGTCAGGTACACGGTGGTGCTGGGGGTTCAGATGGTGGACGAGGATCCGCGCCGGAACACCGGTTGGGCACCCGGCACCTTTCTGGGCAGCCTGGCCCCGGCCACCGCGGCCGAGATCGTCGCTCTGAGCGTGCGGCGGCAGTTCGCACCGGGCCGGACGATCATGCGCGACGGTGGCCGCGACACCCATGTTGTCCTGCTGTTCAGCGGGTTCGTCAAGGCCACCTTGGCGGTCGAGGGGGTCGAGACGCTGCTCGGGATCCGGCTGCCCGGCGAGGTGATCGGCGAGATGAGCGCACTCACCGGCGACCCGCGCAGCGCGACGGTGACGGCATGCGGCCGGGTCGGCGCGGGAGTCATCGCCCGCACCGACTTCGAAGCGTTCCTGCGCCGGCGTCCGGACGCGGCCACCCTGGTCACGGCGACGGTCGCGCGGCAGCTGCGATGGGCCAACCGGCGGCGTACGGACTTCGCCGTCTTTCCGGCGCACATCCGGCTCGCCCGGCTGCTGGTCGAGATCGCCGACGTGTGCGGGCGCAAGCGCGCGGACGGCACTGTCGAGATCGCGGTGCCGCTCAGCCAACCGGAGCTGGCGGCGATGATCGCGATCGCGCAGGCGACCGTGCAGAAGGCCGTCCACGATCTGCGCGACCGCAAGCTGATCGGCACCGGCTACCGGCGGATCATCATCGTCGACCCATGCCGGCTCCGCTCGCTGGCCGACGGCCTGGGGTGACGGGCGCGGTAAGAAACCCGACTGCTTCGCCGGATCCCCTACTTGTAGCCGGTCTGTTCGCCCGCCTCGCCCCACCATCGGTCGTACGCGATGATCGAGGAGGAGCGATGGAATGCCCAGACACCACCGGCGGCACGCACGGCTCGGCTCTGATCGGGCGGGACCGGGAGATCCGGCGGCTGATCGAGCTGCTCGACGCGGTCTCGCCCGGACGGGTGTGCGTCCTGGTCATCGAGGGACCGCCCGGAAGCGGCCGGACTCGGCTGCTGGAAGAGTTCGCCGCTATCGGCCGTCGCCGCGGCGCCACGGTCGCCCTCGAGGCGCAGTGGAGCAGCGCCGCCGGGGTCCGCCAGGTCCTGCACCGGCGGCCCGGCGGGACGCTCCTGCTCGTCTGCGACCATCCCCAACGGATCGACCCGGGCGTCTGGAGCTTGCTCGAGGTGCTGGCGGAGTCCACGCCGGTGCTGGTAGTCATGACCGGGCGGGCCGGCACCGAACAGCACGTCGCGCGGGAGGTGCACCGGATCCGGCTCACCGCGCTGTTGCCCGGCGAGGTCGGCCGGCTCGCCACCGCTCTGCTGGGCGGCCGGCCCGGTGCGGAGCTGCTCGACCTCAGCCGGGTCGCCGCCGGACGTCCGGCAGCGGTCCGCGACCTGATCACCGGGTTGCGCGAGGAAGGCCTGGTCCGGGTGGTGGCCGGCCGGGCGACGCTGACCGGTGTACGGCTGCCCCGGCGGACCCGGTCGCGGCTGGCGAACCAGTTCGCGGCGTTGTCGCCGCAGGCACGGCATCTGCTGCAGGCCGCCACCATGCTGCGTTCGCCGTTCCCGCTGGTTCAACTGACCCGCCTGCTGCAGGTCAGTCCGATGATGGTGCTGCCCGCGATCGACGAGGTACTCGAGTCGGGCCTGCTCACCGGGGACAACGAGATGCTGATGTTCGGCCACGAGCTGGTCCGTGCGGTGGTGGAGTCGTCCATCCCCCGCCCGGTCGCGGCGGCAATGCGGGCCGAACACGCGCGGCCCGGCCCCCGCCCGGCCAAGCCCGGCGCGAAGGTTCCGTGCCCGCCACGGATCCGCCGTGTCCCGCTGCCGAGCGCGACCCCCGCCCGGCGCGCGGTCGACTGGGGCCTGCTCACCCCGCGCGAGCAGGAGATCGCGGACCTGACCGGCCAGGCGTTGACCAACCGGCAGATCGCCAGCCGGGTCGCCCTGTCGCCGCACACCGTCAACTATCACCTCCGGCAGATCTTCCAGAAGCTCGCCATCACGTCGCGGGTGGAGCTGGCCGCGCTGCTGCGGCAACGCGAAGTGGCGGCGGCCGAAGAGCTTCCCGCATCTGGTCGGTCGTCATCGTGACCGCGCAGAGGCGCGCCGCGTGGTCGAGCGCCGTGAGGTGATCACGCAGGCTGAAGTCGGCGACCGCGTCGGCGAGCAGGAACGCCTCGATGTCGCGGGAGAACGCGTCGCCGGCGGTGCAGAGGCAGCCGATGTGGGCGAAGACGCCGCAGACGATGAGCTGATCCCGGCCGAGCTCGGCGAGCAGCGCGGCGAGCCCGGTCCGGAAGAACGCGCTGTAGCGGCTTTTCGTGACGACGAAGTCGTGGGGTCCCGGGGTCAGCTCGGCGATGATCTCGCGGTCGCCGGGATCGTCGGTCATGCCGGGTCCCCAGACATCGTGCAGCAGCCCGCGTTCGGCGCGGGACATCCGGCCCGGCTGGGCGGTGTAGATCACCGGCACGCCGGCCGACCGGGCCGACTGCCGGGCCTGCACCGTGTTGCGCACCAGTTCGATCGTCGGCGACCGCCCGGGCGGGAAGAAGCCGACGAAGTAGCGCTGCATGTCGTGGATCAGCAGGGCGGCCCGGCGCGGATCCGGCCGCCATCCGGCCGCACCGGCGGCCAGCTGGGAACCCACCGGCATGGGGTAGGACGCGATTCGCGGGATGGGCACGGTGTTTCTCCAAATCTTCTCGGTGCGGGTCACGCGTGCAGGGCGGCGCCACCGTCCACATAGAGGTCGTGCATCGTGATGTGCCGTGCGCTGTCCGAGGCGAGGAAGACGACGGCGGCCGCCACGTCCTCGGGTTCGGCGATGCGGCCCAGCGGAATTCCGACCTTGAACAGCTCCGGCCGGCCGGCCACGGTCGAGGCGGCATCGGCTCCGTCCGTCCACATCCGACGCTGCATCGGGGTGTCGGTCGAGCCCGGCGACACGACGTTGCAGCGGATGCCGTGTCCCGCCAGCTCCAGGCCGAGGCAGCGGGTGAAGTGCGCGGCCGCAGCCTTGGATGCCGCGTACGCGGCCATGTTCATCCGCGGGACACCGGCCGCGTTCGAGGCCACGGTGACGATCGACCCGCGCCGGCGTTCGACCATCGCTCGGGCGACCGCCCGGCTGAGCCGGAACACCCCGGCCGCGTTGACGTCGAAGATCGCCTGCCAGTCGTCGTCGGTGGTCTCGAGCACCGGCCCGACGTGCAGGACGCCCGCCACGTTGACCAGGATGTCGATCGGGCCGAGCGAGCCCTCGATCTCCCGCACGGCGTTCTGCACGGCCGCGCTGTCCCGCACGTCCAGCGGCACCGGGTGCACCTCGTGGCCGGCCCCGGTCAGCTCCGCGGCGACGGCGCGCAGACCCGGGCCGTTCAGGTCGGTGGCGGCGACCCGGATCCCGTCGCGGGCCAGGGCCCGGACGACGGCCGCCCCGATTCCCTGGGCCGCGCCGGTGACCAGCGCCAGCCGGGCCGATGTTCTCGTCGTCATCTCGGCACCTTCGTGTCCCGGTGGGATCCGTCGCGATAGAGCCAGTCCAGTTCGTACAGTCCGGCGGCGGCGATGGCGCTGTCCCGGAGTCGTTGCTCCGGCCCGTCGGCGAGATGGTGGTCGCGGAGGCCGGCCCGGGCGACCGCGACCACGCGCTCGGCTCGGGCCTGCCGCGCCTGCGCATAGCGCGCGAAGGCGTCCGGCTCGTGGATGTGGCCGGCGAGCGCGTCCGCGTCCTCGATCGCCTGGGCCGCGCCCTGCGCGACGAACGGAAGCATGGGGTGCGCCGCGTCGCCGAGGACGGCGATCCGGCCCCGATGCCAGGACGGTAGCGCCGGCCGGTCGAACAGCCCGGCCCGGTCGAAGCGGTCCGCCACGGCGAACAGACCGCGGACCGCGGGGTGCCAGCCGGCGTACGCGGAAAGCAGGTCCTTGCCGGAGATCTCGCGAACCGCGCTGGGCGGTGCGGGCGTGGGCACGGTCGCGACCAGATTGAGGCTCCGGCCGCCGTCGACGGGATAGCTGACGCAGTGCTGCCCCGGCCCGAGCCAGACCACCACCCGCGCCGGCGAGCACAGCCAGGGCGCGCATTCGGCCGGCAGCATCGCGCGATACACCGAGTGTCCGCAGAAGCGCACCGGGCTCGGGTGCAGCAGGCCGCGTACGAAAGAATTGATCCCGTCCGCCGCGACCACCGCGTCGGCGCGACTGTGCGAGCCGTCCGCGAACTGGAGCACGACGCCGACGCCACAATCCTGAACGCCGGTGCAGCGACGTCCAAATCGGACGGCTTCCGGGCCGAGCGCACGCCGGACCTCTTCGAACAGCGCCCGGCACAAGGTCGCCCGCCGCATTGTGTAGTACGGCGCGCCGTACCGCAGCTCGGCGGCCCGGCCCAGCTCCACCCGTCCGATGATCTCGTTGTCCCGCCACCGGCGCAGCTCACGCGCGACCGGCCGGACCGCGCCGGTCAACGCCGGGGCCAGGCCGAGCCGGTGCAGGACGGCCGTCGCGTTCGGGGAGAGCTGGATGCCGCCGCCGGTGCCGGGCAGCGTCGCGTTCCGCTCGAAGACCTCGCAGTGCACGCCCTCGTGGGCCAGCGCGACGGCCGTCGTCAGGCCGCCGATGCCGGCTCCGAGCACGGCGATCCTGGTATTCGCCACGGGATTCCTCCGGTCCTGGTCGCTCTGGCGGTCAGTAGTACTGCAGGGCCTTGTCCCAGTTCTCGCCCGCGCCGAAGAGGCCGCGCGGCTTGAGCACGTCGGGCGCGGCGGTCAGCAGCGCGGCCGGCACGAGGGCGCCCGGCGGCACCGGCACGATCTCGGCCTCGACGCCGTAGGCCGCGCCGACCGCGTCGCGGAGCTGCCGCGCGGCGGCCACCCGATGGCGCTCGCCGACCTCGATCTGGATCCGCAGTCGCGCGCCCGCGGTCTTGGCCCGCCAGAACATCACGCCGTACTCGGCGGGCAGGCCGAAGACCAGTTCCTCGACGCCGACCTGGGTCGGGCCCGCCGATCCGGCCCCGAACTGCGAGCGGCCCAGGACGCGGACGACCGGAAGCGCCCACCCGCAGGCACAGTCCGGGTAGGACACTTCAACCTCGTCCTCGATGTTGTAGCGCAGCAGCGGCATCGCCTCGCGGTACAGCGGCGTGACGACGAGCTGTCCCCGGCCGGCCGCTTCGGTGCGCCCGGTCCGCGGATCGTGCACCTCGAAGATCGCCCGGTCCGCCCACAGGTGCAGGTTGCCGTGCGGGCATTCGCCGGCCAGGCTGCCGGTCTCGGTCGCGCCGTACTCCTCGACGACCGGAGCGGCCCAGGTCTGGGCGATCCGGTCGCGCCGGGCCCGGCTGAGCGGTTCACCGCCGACGAAGAGCGCGCGCAACGCGGGGAAGTCCCGGTCCGGCCGCAGCCCGGCGAGCGCGGCGGAGGCGGCCCAGAGCAGCGTGTCGGTCGGCAACGACCAGGTGAGCGTGACGTCCAGGTCGTGCAGGACCCGGACCACCCGGGCGTACGGCATGGCCAGCGACCGGTTGTCGGCCGGCACCACGGTGGCCCGGCACGAACGGGCCGCCGCATGCGCCAGATGCCCCGTGATCATCAGCGCGTACGGGGTGCGGACCAGGAACGTGTCGGTGGCCCGGATGCCGGGGTGTTTGCGGGCGTACCGGTCGACCAGGTCGAGCCAGTCGTCGTCGGTGTAGTACGAGGCGGTCGGCGTGCCGCTGCTGCCGCTCGACTCGTGGTAGGTCGCCAGCTCGGCCCGGTCCACCGCCAGCATGCCGAACGGGTACCCGTCGCGCAGGTCCGCCTTGCTGGTCAGCGGGTACTGCGCCAGTTGCGCCCGGTTGGCCGGCACGCCGTCGGCGCGCTTGCGATAGAACGGTGAGCGGGCCGCGGCGGCGAGGGTACGCGCCAGTTGCGCGTCCTGCAGCCGGGTCAGCTCGGTGTGGTCGCGCCAGTCGCCGATCCGCGGCCGCCGGCTCAGCTGCGTTTCCATGTCGTCTCCTCGCCCAGCACGCGGCAGGCGTTGCCCCACGTGAAGTCGTAAAGGTCCAGCAGGTCGAGACCGAGGGCGTCGGCCTTGGCCAGCTCCACCCGCGGGTGTTGCAGGGGGTACTCCGTACCGAAAAGCACCCGGGCCGGGCCGAGTCGCTGGACCGCGAGCCGGGCCGTGACCGTGAGGCAGCCGGAGGTCTCCGCGAGGATGTTCGGCACCGGGGCGATCTCGGCCAGCCCGGCGACGTCCAGGCCGGTGTGGCCGCAGTGCCCCCACACGAAGGTGACCTCGGGAAACGCCGCGGCAAGCAGGACCAGGTCGGCGGTGCGGGCGCCGGGCCGCCCCAGACAGACCAGATAGACCGGATGCCCGGCCGCGGCGGCGATCGTCACCAGTTCGCCCACCGCGGGATCGTCGAGGCGGCACCCGTGCACGGCCGGCGACACCTCCAGCCCCCGGAACTGCCCGGCCGCGCTGCGGTACGCCCGCACGTCGCGGGCGGGATCGGCGAAGAAGAACGGCAGCAGCCGCCCGTCCGATCGCGAGCACTGCTGATACACCCGCGCGTTGTCGGCCGCCACGTCGGCGCGGCCGCCGTCGTTGATCTGCGCGGAAAGCCGGTCGAGCCCGAGCAGGCCACCGGCGGACACAGCCGCCCGGCTGATCCCGGCGCCGTCCATAGTGGCCAGCAGCGCGCCGGGCTCGTACCGGTCCGCGGCCAGCCGGGCGTGGAAGTCGAAGACCGGGGCGCCGAAGCCGGTCATTGCTCGTAGCACAGTTCGTCGATGGGATAGCCGACGTGGCGTTCCCGGCCGGGCAGGTAGCCGAGGACCTCGTCGCCGGGCCGCAGCTCGGTCGAGTTGAGCACCACGGCGCCCGGGCCGAGCACTCGCACGTGCCAGTCGTCCTGCACGATCAGGTTGATCTGCTCGCCGGAGGGCGCGACCGCGTCGATGGAGAGCAACGGCCGCGTCTCGATCTTGATCCGCCCGACCGTGACGCGCCGGGTGCGCCCGTCGGCTCCGACCGCAAGTACGGTGCTGCCCGCGTCCAGCTCGCTCAGATACCGGGTGTGCTCGTGATCGGCGAGGGTGTACGACATGATCGCACCGGCGTTGACCCGGAACGGCCGGGTCGGCATGTACGGCAGCGGGTGCGTCTCGCTGACGCACAGGAGCATGCCCTTGGCTCGCGAACCGACCAGAATCCCCTCGTCCTGCCGCAGGTAGGTGCACGTGTCGACGCAGGCCCGCTCTCCCGTTCCGGCGTGCGCGACGGCGGTCACCCGCAGCGTGACCAGCTTCAGATCCGGCGACCGGTAGCGGACGACCTCGCTGAGCCGGGTGGCTTCGCCGGGCCCCGACGGGGCGAGCAGCACGCCGTCCGGACCGCGTTCGAGCACGCTGAGGTGCACGGCCGCGTCCTCGACCCGGTCCACGGCGGTGATGATCGAGCCCGCGGCCCCGTCCGCCGCGGCCAGCACGATCTCCATGGGAATGTTCGTCGGGTCGCGGAAGTGCAGCACGGTGCAGGCATCCCGGCGTACGCTCGCGCAGGCCGCCGCGAGGCTGCCCGGATCGCTCACGTCGTGCCGGCTGCCGAACCGTACGCCGGGATGGCGTTCGATGAGGCGCGCCGGATCGCCGTGCACGCCCGGGTCGACGAGCACCAGGTCGGCGTTGCCGAAGTCGGCCGGCAGCTCGGCGCCGGCGGGGGCGAGCACTCGCGACACCGTCGGCGGCAGCGCCGCCAGATCGCCGGGGTCGGCCGCGACGATCGCGTCGAACCGCTGGTGCACCGCCTCCTCGCAGACCGCCTGCCGCCACGGGCCGGCGGCCCGCACGTCGAGCCAGCACTGCTTGGCCGCCCGGCCGGCGCCCAGATCGAACCCGTTGCGCCCGCTCATCGGACCGGCGCCGGAGTCCGGCCGTGCACCAGCGCCGACAGCCGCCGGACCATGGCGCCCGGATCGGCGGCGGTGAAGACCAGGCGCCCGGCCGCTATCCCGCCGGTGCCGGCCCGGACCGCGCCGGCCAGCCGGGCGAGCGTGGCGTCGGAGCCACCGCCGGCCGGGCCGCCGGCGGCCAGCACCGGCACGGAGCAGGACGCCGCTATCTGGGCGACCGCGCTGCCGTCCGCCGGAAGGGCCGTCTTCACCAGGTCCGCGCCGAGTTCGGTCGCGATGGCGAGGGCGTGTGCGACCACCGCCGGCGCACTGCCGTCGACGTCCTCCGGGCCTCGCACGTACATCATCGCCAGCAGCGGGACACCCCAGCGGTCGCACGACTCGGCGACCGTCGCGAGGTGGGCGATCTGCCGGTCCTCGGTCAACGACGCGGCGTTCACCTGGACGCTCACCGCGGTGGCGCCGAGGCGCAGCGCCTCCTCCACGGTGGCCACCGGATACTTGGCGTTCGGGTCCGGCGCCAGGCCGGTGCCCGCGTTCAGCTGCAGGATCAGCGACATCTCCCGGAACCGCCGCGGCCGTACCCGGCGGACCGCCCCTTTGTGCAGCACCACCGCGTCGGCGCCGTTGTCGGCGAGCTGAGCGACCAGGTTGTCCAGCTCCCCGCGATGCGCGAGCGGCCCGGCGCCGATCGCGTGGTCGAGCGGCACCACGAGCAGGCCGGAATCGTCCTGGCGATACAGCTGCCGGAGACGCAGTCTCCGAGCGAACGAGTCATTTATCTGCATGCTGCTTCACCTCCATGGCGAAACGGTATTTCGAATGCCTCGATCGCCCCACTACTCAACTGAGTAGGTAACGGCTCCCGAGCAGGCCGCGGCGCAGCTCAACCCGCAATTCGAAGAACGGCGCGCTGACCATTTGAGTAGTTGCCGGAATGCGGCCGGGCGGCGACGCTGCGGACATTCTTCGAGCTTTAGGACGGGAAATGATTTCGTACGACGACCTCAGCGCGCTGGGCCTGCCACCGGCGTCGGCGTTCGCCCTGCTGCACCGGGCCGGGGCCGCTTCGGACGCGGTGGAGGTCCTCGTCGGCGAGCCGGCGGCGGTGCGGGGCGTGGCCGACCTGCCGCTGGCACCGGCCGGCGACGGCCACGATCTGCTGGCGGTGCTGCCGTTCCGGCAGATCGCCGATCGCGGCCTGCGCTGCGTCGACGACGGCGAACCGCTGATCGCCATCAAGGTGCTGGCCCAGACCAGTGTCCCGGTCGCCGGCGCGCTGGGGTGGCTGCCCACCGGCCTGCCGGAGCTGACCTCCGGCGGGTTCGACGTGCCGGACGACGACTACGCGGCGACCGTCCGGCGGGTGCTCGACACCAACATCGGCCGGGGCGACGGGTCCAACTTCGTCATCCGGCGCACCTTCCGGGCCGCGTTCGACGGCTGGTCGCGGCGCGACGCCCTGGCGCTGTTCCGCCGGCTGTTGCTTGCCGAGCAGGGCGCCTACTGGACGTTCGTGGTGCATTGGAACGGCCGGACGCTGGTCGGCGCGAGCCCCGAGTGCCATCTGCGCCTCGCCGGCGGCGTGGCCACGATGAACCCGATCAGCGGCACGTACCGCTATCCCCCCGCCGGGCCCGACCCGGCCGCCCTGCTGCGGTTCCTCGACGACCGCAAGGAGGCCGAGGAGTTGCTGATGGTCGTGGACGAGGAGCTCAAGATGATGGCGCGGGTCTGCACCGGCGGTGGTCGCGTCCGCGGCCCGTGGCTGCGGACGATGTCCCGGCTGGCCCACACCGAGTACGTCATCGACGGCCCGAGCCGCCTCGACGTCCGCGCGGCCCTGAGCCTCACCACGCCGGCTCCCACCGTCACCGGCAGCCCCGTCGCGAACGCCTGCCGCGTCATCGCCGAGCACGAGCGCACCGGGCGCGGCTACTACGGTGGCGTCCTGGCCCTGATCGGCCGGCGCGGCGGAGAGCGCGTCCTCGACTCGGCCCTGATCATCCGGACGGCGGACATCGACGCGGCCGGCCGGGTCGGCGTCGGGGTGGGCTCCACCCTGGTCAAGGGGTCGGACCCGCAGGCCGAGGCGGACGAGACCCGGGCCAAGGCGAAAGCGCTGGTCGCGGCGTTGCGCGGGGCCGGCGAAGCGGCGCGCCCGAGCGGCGGCCGGCCATCGGCCGGCGAGGACGCGCGGGTGCGGGCGGCGCTGCGGAGCCGCAACGACGGGCTCTCGCTCTTCTGGCGGGGACAGGCGGCGGCCGGACCGGCGGATCCGGAACTCGCCGGTCGGCGGCTGCTGCTGGTCGATGCCGAGGACGACTTCACGGCCATGCTGGCGCGGATGGCCGAGTCGCTCGGGGTGGTCGTCCGGATCCGGCGCTGGGATCAGGGCCCGGGCGGCGCGTACGACGCCGTCCTGGTCGGGCCGGGACCCGGTGACCCGCGCGACCGGGGCGACACCAAGATCGACCGGATGCACCAGCTCGTCCGGCGGTTACTGGCAGCCCGCACGCCGATGCTCGCCGTCTGCCTGGGCCATCAGGTGCTGGCCGACGAGCTCGGCCTGGCCGTCACCCGATTGGGTGAACCCGCCCAGGGCGTACGCCGCGCGATCGCCTGGTCCGGGCGGCGCGAACTGGTCGGCTTCTACAACTCGTTCGTCGCGACCAGCCAGGTCGACGTGCTACACAGTCCGCTGGTCCCCGAGCCGGTCCGGGTGCTGCGGGACCCGGCCAGCGGGGCCGTCCATGCCCTTCGCACGAGCCGGATCCGCTCGACCCAGTTCCACGTTGAATCTCTTCTCACCGAACACGGTTCGGCCCTCCTCCGGGAAATGTTGATCTCCATTCTCGCCTACCCGCTTGAAACAGAATCTTCCGGCCAGCGGGTGGGGGGTGCGAGTGGGCCGAAAGGTCATTAGAGTCGATCATCACTTTCGAGCACAATCGGCTTCTGACAGATCGAGGGTCCAAGCCTGTGCACAACCCCACCTACGGCCGCGCCCGGGAATTGGCCGTGATCCGCCGCGCCCTCGACGAGACGGCCGACGGCGCGGGCGGCTGCCTGCTGCTCTACGGCCCGGCCGGGATCGGCAAGTCGCACCTGCTGCGGGTCGCCACGGAGCTGGCCGGCCCGCTGAAGATCGCCGTGGCCTGCCGCGAGGCGTTCAAGCTGGACCTGGCCGCGCCGCTGGTGACCCTGGCCGGCACCCTGCGCACCTGCGACCCGGCCACCACCGAGTTCGACTGGCTCGCCGAGCGGCCCGAGGGCGAGGATCAATACCACACGCTGGAACGGCTGCGCGCGTCGCTGGAGAACGCGGCTGCCCGCAGCCCGCTGCTGATCGTGATCGACGATGCGCACTGGATGGACGAGCTCAGCGCGCTGGCGATCCGGGAGCTGGTGCCCGCCCTGGCGTCGTCGCCGGTCCGCTGGTTGTTCGCGAGCCGGCCGACGAAACGCGAGACCCCGGGGCGACAGACTCTGGCCTGGCTGGCGCGCGACTGGACCGCGCCGGTCCAGGTCGGCGTCCTGGACGACGCGGCCATCGCCGACCTGTGCGCCGACCTCGTCGGTGCCGAGGCCGACAACACCGTCCTGGCGTTGACGGCCGGATGCGGCGGCAACCCGTTGCGAATCGAAAAGCTGCTGACCGCGTTGCGGGTGACCGGGCAGCTCGTGGTCAACGGCGGGCGGGCCACGGTCGTCGGGTCGGAGCTGCCCTCGAGCTTCATCGACACGATCAAGGACGTGCTGGCGAGCCTGTCGGAGGACGCCCAGTGGCTGCTGCGGGCAAGCTCGGTGTTCGCCCGGCCGTTCAGCGTCGGGGCGGCGGCCCGGCTGGTCGGCCGGGCGCCGGCCGAGTTGTTCCCGCTGATCGACGAGGCGGTCGCCGACTTCCTGACCGAGGACGCCGACGGGCTCACC
>Ga0307513_10006237_pt1 | contig 15620 bp, 12 predicted proteins | sample 15_EM_MG_FD_202174 | JGI IMG/M metagenome (GOLD analysis project Ga0307513, IMG submission 202174) | Populus trichocarpa ectomycorrhiza microbial communities from riparian zone in the Pacific Northwest, United States - 15_EM | ecosystem: Host-associated > Plants > Roots > Unclassified | place... | reverse complement strand
TTACAACTCCTTACCGGTTCAATACAAATTGCTCCCGTCCACTCAACCACTTCACTTCGTCCCGCCGAAGTCTTTTAATTCAATCACTTGCTTAATCCCAAATCCTCTATTTCCAAAGGTACCCTACCACTCCTGCTCTCCCGGCCGTCCCCCATCCCCCCTTCCTTCTCTTTCTTACCCCCAGCCACCATACAGCCCCTTAACCTCTTCAAGGCAAATTACGCTTTTCCACTTGACCCACTCGACCTCGCTCCGCAGAAGTCCTTTGGTCCAACCACTACCGTAATCTTCACACCTCCGTTTTCAACAGTCCCCGCCATCCCGCACACCACCCCCCACCCGCCATGATCTACAGTACTACCTCTACATGCGAAAGTACTGCCCCACCCGTAGGGACCCCGCCCAAACTAAAAACCGCCATCCTGGGATCTTGCTACCCTGGTCAGAAGGCGGAATGGGACCCAGTCCAGTTGTGGACTCTTAGCAGTCACCTGGACAGTTCGGAACACTAGGCGTTGTTTCTCGGGAGCCTAAAGTTGATGGCATCTGGTAACGGATGTCCGAGCTGCAACAGGACTAGTCATGAGCCAATGACCTCAAGTGAGCTTGTGTCCTTAATTTCCCTAAACACTCCAGAACCTTATCGACAGCTTTGCTAAATACAAAAACAACCCTTTTAGCCCCGATCCACCCGAAATCTCCCAAAACCTTTCTTATTATCCTCACCACTGCCACAACTGTTTCAGCAGCGCATGACCAGTGTTCTCAATCGTCCAGTTCGTCCGTCTTTTGATTAGGACGAGGTAGGCATCGGACCTGGGACTCTGGCCGGGTGGGGAGCCCCTCCTGCAGTCCGTCCGCTAAAAAAAAATAGGTTGTGTTGCTAGAGAGTGACTTGGGGTTCTTACTCTTCCTATGTCGCGGGAGGTCTTCGCTCAGCTTTTCCCTCCAACACAACTCCTTCAGAAATATCTCAAAATCCTTATTCCCTTATTCCCTTATTCCGCTTTTCTGATTTCATCCTCTCACTCTATTTTCCTCATCTTCGGCAATCATTGAGAGTCCTTACACCCTCTTGGGTTTCCCAATCACCATATTACGACACTGATCTGTCCCAACTCCTAGCCATCATTCCTCCTTAATCTCCAGAATTCCCTAGAACCGATTCCTAAACCATCCCAAACATTCCTGCTTTTTCCAACTCCTGGACTTCACGCACTATCGCCGTTCTGATACCATACTCCTCAGTCCTCTAACCTTTTTCAAATGAATTTCTTCTCTACCATCCACCTCCATGTTTCAACTGTGTCTGAGATATGGAACCTCGTGGATTCACGATACATCCTAACCTCTACATGCAACGGGAGGCAGGGGCGTATGGGCGCTCAGTCCGAAATGCCTACTGATAATAGCAAGGCCCCGCGAATGACGGCTGGGCCTTGCTGATCCCGATCAGAATACCCTTTTTGGCTTCGACTATAGAGCCCCACCGTCGTCACAAAACACGGACTCTACTCCCCGGTGTCCTTTCCACCCCGTCCTGCAAGCAGTGTCCCTAAGCGTCCAGTCTGTCTCGCTCCTAGTCTAGACTAGACGGACGGTAGTGCCTGAAAGGGTGCCCTGGATTGACGGGCGGGGACTGTAGGTGTCTTAGGTGCAATTTGCCGGAAAGCTCCGGGTGACGGACAGGCCCTGCAGGTGATTGGTGTGCCCTGCAGGTAATCGGAGGGCCCTATAGGGTATTGGCGAGGACGGCAGATAACGGGTGAGGATTGCAGGGATCGTTGGGGAGTTACCGATCCGTAGTAGACTGTAGGCACCTATAGTCACACTCTTACTTGCTGCAAAAGTGACGGAAAATACGGGTAGTGTGTTTGTGGCACGAACTGATTTTTCACCGTATGTTTTCCGAATCCCTGTTTTCGACCACATCTTGCCTGTAACAAATTGACGGTAATCTTCACCAAAGGACGGACGCTCTTGTCCTATAGCTTGAGACACGCCTGGGACTCCCGGGACTGGAGTCCTGCCGGTGCCGACAAAACTAACGGGACGCTTGGGAACACTGGGGAGATAACCGCTGCCCAGTGTGTTTCGGGAGCTTCAAATGGAATCTCCATTTGTGGTCCCCCTCCATGCTGGAAGTTACGACACGGTTTAAGCGATTATTGCGATATACAACACTTTGTCATTACGATAACCACATAACACGTGTTAATGCCGTCAAGCATTCAGATATACAATCCTTTCTTGAAAGATTTAGATTCTAGGTCATTTCTTCTGGTATTAGCTTTCTTGCACACCAATAATTGGGTTCCCAAAAGTGGGTTGCTGAGTGGTCTGCATGTTGGACGGATTGTACCCTTCCAGTTCGAAAATTGCCCAGCAGTCTTATACCTTTGTCATCGAGGGCTGCAACCACTAAACCTGCAAACCATCTCAGTGCCAAAATCCTCGGAAACTCGAATCGACTGGTGCATTTTTTCCTGCGACGGAAATCGGTAGGCTAATTCTAATTTATACTTACCACTACTATGTTCAAAGTTGCTGATTTTATTAAAATGATAAAGGTACGGGGGAATTATTTACAAAAGATCCACTATTGAGCACACTTGTGATCTGTATCCTGGGGCTATGTGCAGAAAATTTGTGGAGAGATTAGGCGCGCGGTGGAGACAAAACATGAGAGCGTTGACCGAGCTGTGCCCCAGCAGTGTTCCCAGCCCGCAAGTCTGTCTGTCGCTGGGGTAGGACGGAACGGACTACGGCTCATAGTCTTTCTTTTGGGGCGCGCTAGGACAGACTACGCTAGAGGAGGTGCCGAACGGACGGACTACAGGGACTATAGTCCTATATCTTGGGCCTCCGGTACTGTACCAACCCGAACTGAAACCCTGCGCCTTCGAACGAATCATAAGAAATGATGAGACATCACTCGTGCTATCCCATATCCTCCCGTAGAATCCCCGGCCGTCCTCCACAGGCCCCGGCAGTCTCCTAACGTCCCTGGCTGCCCCTGTCTCACCCCGTAGGGCTGGCCGTCCGATCCGAGGATGGCCGTCCTGCACTTTGACCGCGCCGGACGAACCACGGATAGCCGCCCCGTCCCGTCCAGGGCTTTGGGCAGCCCCCCCCATGGGACCCCGCCGGCCCCCGGACGATTGGGAACACTGCCTGCAAGCCTTGGACTATAAACCCGCCAAGGCTTGTAGGGCTTACAGGAGTATTTGGGAAACTTATGCTGGGGAGGAGCCTGATGTGACATTCGTACCGTGGACAAGAAGAGGACGGAACGTTACTTGTCTATCTTTGAGTTTTAGATTTTGTTGAAAACTCTGGTCATGGGGGAGTTCTCATCTCTGTTGCTGTGGTTACGAGTGATACCTCGTGACCACATGCGTCACCCCCGGTCCCCTTTCACAATCTACGCCGATCTTCTCTCTTCCTCCTCTCTCTCCTCTATTCTTTCTTTTCTCTCTCAATATTCTTCTTGTTGTTCAACTAGCAATACAAGTTGTTCGCTTACTCTAAAAACCGCTCTCTACTTGAACTCGTGAAACTACACGCTTCCACTCATTAACTCCGGATACCTCTCAAGACATTTTTATTTTTCTAGTCTACGAGGTGGGTAAAGCGGAGGGTATTAAAGCTAGTACAATGTAGAAGAAGCGGCGGAGCGGAGGATATAGAGCGGGGATGGTTGCTTAGTTACTGGTGTTCCCAGGCCAGAGCCGGAAGGGGGACTGGTTCAAAACGCCTTAAGCCACAGCATGTTTTTAGAAAAAGAGACGACCGTTCGTTCAACACCGGGAGTGCAGGGGGAGCGAGAGTGACTCGTGATTGGTTCTCTCTTGCCGGGCCTTCTTTTCTTCAACCTCTGTTTCGTGAGCAGCACAAAGTTGAGCGGTGGGCTTCTTTTTTCTTATCAATTGGGGATAACCGCCGATCGTATGTACGGGAGAGAAAATCAAAATGTATGAGAAGCAAGAAACTATTCGTTGACTTGTCTTCTACAATTGTGCCTGAGCAAGACCCTTAAGTACAAAAGCCAGAAGTACTCGCTCCCCAGCGTTCCCACAAATTATCGCCCACTAGTAAACACCGTTAAAATTGATACTCTATTTGATGGAGGCCTTGTTAACCGCAAACTTAGGATTTATTACTAGCATTGTGTCTTGCTGACCGTCTGCGGTGATGTGAGGCAGGGGAGCTCCAAAGAAGATTGCATTGATCCACAAACCCACACATTCATGCATCTTCCATGGCATCACGATTTTCAAAGCCCTTTCCCAACGGAACCAATAAACGGTATGAGAACTAGTTGATTAAGAATGAAGGACCCCCTGAACCTGCAGTAATGTTAGAGAACGAAAGGGTTGCCCAAATCACTGGAGGGACAAGGTAGCCCTACCCGGAATGCTGTAAACTATCTGGGATCCACGTCATCAAAAACAAATAACTCCATGCTACACAACTCTATAGCTTTCACAATTGTGCTAGAAATTTCTGAAAACATGGTCCTGCGGCCAAGTATCAAGTTGCTCAAGATCCGTTGACAGGGGGCGTGGGGAGTGCCTTGATGGTGGAGGAAAGACTCACCGAGTTGTTACAAATTGAAAAGAGAAGATTTTGGCTATCCAAATCAAGCTTGCTAAGAAAAGTGACAGGAAATTCGCTATTAGACCTCTATAATTATGGATGAGAGAGGCGGGGATTCACCCATCACCTAGAGAACTGGAGGAGACAGCTAAGTTTAGGTTTTTAAATATACAACGAATTAAGATCTTCAGATTGCCGATATCCTGATCCAACATAACTCTATCACTATAGCGCCCCCCGCATACAGTCCACCTCATACCGGTATTGTATTACCGAAGCCTCACCCTTAAGCCCTTTCCCTAACTATCTCCTGAGCTATTCTGGTCGGCTATCAATGTCTACTTTTTGCCAGAAGCATAAGTAATCGGACTTGTTACGGCACGAACTTCTATGGAAACGGACACCCCCGGCTGGGCATTGGCCATATGCAATACTATAGCATACCCTCTATCCAGGTCCTAGAGACCTCATTTGTGGGTGTGAGACAGATCGCCACGCAGTGCAAAACATCATGCTATCGCTACTATATTCCAAGCATCAACTCCCTCGCTCCCGCATGATAGACTGCATCACAGAAATGACGAGAACAAAGGGAAAGAGTAGGAAATAGAAATTCTCGTATACAGCCCATACAACCTGTTTAGAATGGCTGTGACCAGGAACCAACATGGAGAAACACAGGCGGGTAAAATAAATAGAGCAAGGGGAAAAAAACACGACGGTAGAATGATAAATGTACTGAAAGATTGAAAAGGAAATTCTACTCTAATTATATCAACGCCTGTCCAAATATCACAAAGAAAAAGCCAAGTTAGATACGGTTATGTGGGAAAACATGAGGTAATGAGAAATTGGGTTGCAAAGTGGGGAATGCCCTAGTTCTGAAGACAAGTATCATGGGCCCCATGGTCAGCAGCGAAAATGAAGGGATGATGCGCCGGTTAATATGCACACGCCCGCGTACGCCACGCAATCGGCGTTTCTTAACTAGAGTGGGAACACCGGAACGGCTGACGAAGGACTACGAAATAACTAACAACATGACAGGGGAGAGTTGAGTTTGGCTGTATCGCGCCATCCTCTGTTCAGGACCGGCCGTGTTTAGATAGGAGTGTCAACGCCCCCACCTGAGCATAAAAGCGTGGTGTTCGGCCGGAATTATCTCTCGATTGTATATTAACCTCTTCCCGTTCTAGAAGAAGCCTCAGTGCCCCTTCACTCTCATATCCGCCGGCCGCGTAAGAAAGTGGCGTTCTGCCAGAATTATCCAGCGATTCGGGATCAACCTCTTCCTGTTCTAGCAGGAGTCCGACTGTCCCTTCTCCCCCGAATTCGGCAGCGTGGGAGAGCGGTGTTCTGCCAGAATTATCCCGCGATTCGGGATTAACCTCTTGCCGTTCTAGAAGGAGTTTGACTGTCCCTTCTCCCCCGAATTCGGCCGCGTGGGAGAGCGGTGTCCTGCCGAAATTATCTCGCGATTCGGGATTAACCTCTTCCCGTTCTAGAAGAAGCTTGACTGCCTCCTCGCCCTCTTCTGCACTGGCTGCATGGGAGAGCGGTGTTCTGCCAGAATTATCTCGCGATTCGGGATTAATCTCCTCCCGTCCTAGAAGAAGCTTGACAATCCCTTCTACCCCGAATTCGGCCGCGTGGGAGAGGGGTGTTCTGCCAGAATTATCCCACGATTCGGGGTTAACTTCTTCCCGTTCTAGAAGAAGCCTGACTGTCCCTTCTCTCCCGAATTCGACCGCGTGGGAGAGCGGTGTCCTGCCGGAATTATCTCGCGATTCAAGATTGACCTCCTCCCGTCCTAGAAGAAGCTTGACTATCCATTCTCTCCCGAATTCGACCGCGTGGGAGAGCGGTGTCCGACCTGAATTATCGCGCGATTCAGGATTGACCTCTCCCCGTTCCAGAAAAAGCCTGGCAGCCCAACCCCCGAATTCGACCGCGTAGGAGAGCGGTGTCCGACCAGAATTATCGCACAATTCAGGATTGACCTCTCCCCGTTCTAGAAGAAGTTTGACTGTTCCCTGTAGCACGAATTGAGCCGCGTAGGAGAGCGGTGTTCTACCAGAATTATCTCGCGATTCAGGATTGACCTCTTCTTGTGCCAGAAGAAGCTCTACTGTCCCGTCTCTCCCGAACCCGGCCGCGTGGGAGAGCGGTGTTCTACCAGAACTATCTCGCGATTCGGGATTGACCCCTTCCCGTTCTAGAAGAAGTTTGATTGTCTCCAGACCCCTGAATGAGCCGGCCGCGTGGGAGAGCGGTGTTCTACCAGAATTATCTCGCGATTCGGGATTGACCTCTTCCCGTTCTAGAAAAAGTTTGATTGTCTCCGGACCCCCGATTGAGCCGGCCGCATGGGAGAGCGGTGTTCTGCCAGAATCATCTCGCGATTCGGGATTAACATCTTCCCGTTCTAGAAGAAACCTGATTTTCTCCAGACCCACGGTCGTGCCGGCCGCATGGGAGAGCGGTGTTCTGCCAGAATCATCTCGCGATTCGGGATTAACATCTCCCCGTTCTAGAAGAAACTTGATTGTATCCAGACCCCCGATCGAACCGGCCGCATGGGAGAGCGGCGTTCTGCCAGAATTATCTCGCGATTCTATATTAACTTCTTCCCGTTCTAGAAGAACCCTGACTATCCATCTCCCCCCGAATTCGGCCGCGTGGGAGAGCGGTGTCCTGCCAGAACTATCTCGCGATTCAGGATCGACCTCTCCCCGCTTCAGAAGAAGCTGGACTACCTCCTGACCATGAATATGTAGGCCGGCCGCGTGTGAAAGCGGTGTTCTACCAGAATTATCTCGCGATTCAGGATTGACCTCTCCCCGTTCCAGAAGAAGCTGGACTACCTCCTTACCATTAAATTCACCGGCCGCGTGTGAAAGCGGTGTTCTGCCAGAATCATCTCGCGATTCGGGATTGACCTCTCCTCGTTCCAGAAGAAGCTGGACTACCTCCTTGCCTCCAAGATATAGGCCGGCCGCGTGTGAAAGCGGTGTTCTGCCAGAATCATCTCGCGATTCGGGATTGACCTCTCCTCGTTCCAGAAGAAGCTGGACTACCTCCTTGCCCCCAAGATATAGGCCGGCCGCGTGTGAAAGCGGTGTTCTGCCAGAATCATCTCGCGATTCAGGATTGACCTCTCCCCGTTCCAGAAGAAGCTGGACTACCTCCTTACCTTTAAATTCACCGGCCGCGTGTGAAAGCGGTGTTCTGCCAGAATTATCTCGCGATTCGGGATCGACCTCTTCCCGTTCTAGAAGGGGTTTGATTGTCTCCGGACCCCTGATTGAGCCGGCCGCATGGGAGAGCGGTGTTCTGCCAGAATCATCTCGCGATTCGGGATTGACCTCTACCCGTTCTAGGAGCAGCCTGACTGTCCCCTCGCTTCCGCCTGCGGCCGCGTATGAGAGCGGCGTTTGCCCATAGTCGTCTTCCGATTCGGGATCGATCTCTTCGCGTTCCAGAAGCAGCTTCGTTACTCCCTCCTGCCCGTGCTCGGCGGCCCAAGAGAGGGGTGTCCGGCCATATATAGTGTCTCTGATGTTGACATCGGCCCCCGCCTTTTCCAAAAGCAGCCTTATAATCTCTTCACACCCATTCACAGAAGCCCATATCAGCGGTTTGCAGCACGTGGAGTCAGCCTTATCAACATCCCAGTCGCTCAGATCCAATAAAGCATCCGCAATCACATCAAGTCCTAGAAATGCAACGCATTCTAGTCCCGTTAATCCCTGAGGCACACCTTCCCACGACATAGGGTCCGCGCTCATTGGCTCCTCAGATCGCGAGACCCACATTAAAGCCGCAATTCCGAGTCTTGAATTGCCCGCGCCTTGCGCCCGAATTCTTTCCAACGTCACACCATAGGCGTCACCTAAACCTTGGCCACTGGTCATCCTTTTGAGTTGCTCACGCCTATGGTAGATTGTTGTCTCATCCAATATCGCAGCGATGTTCAATGAAACAAGAAGAAACCTAGGGGTTACTATTAGCGAAAACTATAGCCTGAAGGGAAAATCGGAACCGCATACACATCAGAAATTGTCTCCGCAACCCGGTTCATGATTTCGGCCCGAAGACTGGGGTTCATTGCCTTGCGGTTGGGATCGTCATCCAACTTCTTCTCAACATATCTCATAATGTCTTCCCTCGTTGGAGTTATCTCGAGAAACTGCGCAGCTCCGGGAAAATATATCCTAATCTCGGCCTCGATGTGCGATCGACCTGTAAAGAGAAAGCGGACCCCCGGACACGACCGGGAAACATCATGCAAGGAGCCTAGAAGGATGGGTACTTTGTTCACTTGGAGCTCATCCAAGGCATCAATACAGATAAAAGCTCGGTCTAACGGTACGAGACATGCTTTTAGGAGCTCAAGCACTTCGTTAACCCGGAGACCGCGACCCCCAACATGACCCCGTGATTCCCGAAATGCCCTCTCGATCTCAGTAGGGATCGCCCCTAAAGCGCATATAATTTGCTTGACAAGTGCACCAACCACATTCTCTGGCGTTTGAGTCTTTTGACTCTGAAAGTCACAGTAAAAACATGCGACTACAATTTGCTGATCGACAGCTCGGTTGCATAGCTCATCAATCACGAGGGAGCTGATTCTATCAGTTAGCATTGGCCTCTGCTTCTGCGCGGGTTAAAGTTGTGCCCTCCTACCTAAGATATGTTTTCCCGGCCCCCGGAGCGCCTGAGCAAAAGAGAGTGGCCATGCTAGATTGATCACCGCCATCACGCCAGTTGGTAAAATCTTCTGTTTCTAAAAACCAATCTCCCAAACCATCCAGCCGGTGGGTGCGCACATCCTGGTGGCGTAGGCGAGGCTCTAGCGGGGATAGCCACTTTAGGATCTCACGGCTTTCATCCACATATGTGGTATTGTAGCTATTTGTCACATTGAAGCTGTTTTGGTGGCCTGTGCCGGTATTTGCAGGGTTGAGATGGGTTGACGGATTCATTTTGCTCCGTATAGAATGGGGTAAAGAGATGGTGAAGGTCGAAGGGTGGGAGTGGGGAATAGAATATCAGAGTTGAAGTTCGTGAAAAGCGGGGTCGGACTCCACCAGTACAGGATCCCACCCAAAGTCAGTCAGGGGCTTGTGATACCGTAGGTACTTGTAGAACCCACCACATGAATTCTTCAATGTTACACACACTGAAACCTTTAACAAGCACCCACAACCGAGGCTTGCATACTCAGTACTCGAGTACATGCATTAATAGGCTCTTTCACAATAAAGCATCTCTTGCAACCGCTGCGCACGGAATTCTAAACTAAACTGGTCGTGAAGAAAACATCCCCACGCTTTCTTAGTTAGTGGTTGGTCTTTCCTTTCCCATATGGGTATCCTTTCGATTTCTCATCAAGTGGCTCGTTCGGCATTGTTTTTCTTCGCATAACCCCTGCAAGTTCAGGTGTGATATCGGCTTTCGTTCATTTGAAGCAAAGTGGAACTCGCTAAAATCTGCGCGCTCACGGGCAACTGTCCCCGCCAACCGCAGCACTGATAGAAAACCCTCTTCAGTCTTCGTTCCCGTCGCCGGATATACCACCACTGCCTTGAAAAAAAAAGCACCGGTTGACAAACCCTGTAATTTAACCGCTCCACGACAGCCATTCAGGTCTTTAAAAAATATTCTAACAAATCCACGCTTTGATTTTAGGTCCATGATACACATACAATACTTTAGATGCTGTCGCGTATCCATTGCATACGAGGAACATCTATCTAATGGTGGGTATGAATACTGCAGTGACGACTTGAATTAGACTTCACCTGTATACCGTAGGATACGGCGGGATTTTCTAATCACAGGGGCCATTTAACGCTGGCCTAACTCCATCACCGGCACATGGGTTGCTGGGGGCATTGTTAACTCTTGGTTCGTGGGGTTAGTTGTTCTGTAAGCGATTGTGGGAGGAAGGCTGAGCTCGTTTGAATCTTCAAGGTTCGAGAGTTGGTGGTGGTACCAGATGGGATTTGATTTCGTGTTTTCGGACTGACCATCGGGTAGAATGGACAGGGTGGTGATTGACCTGGCGATGAAATACGAGCGCCGCCTGTACTCGAGTAGGTAGAACAGTCGCGTGGGGGTGATAAGAAAACTTTTGTGAACCTTCTGGTTGCAGCAGGCCTCTGTAAGGCACGTGACTGTGATTATGCCTTCACGTCCATTCTTAGATGCCAATATTAGTGGCTTACGGACCCGTAGGATCGGCCTTATCAGCATCCCAGTCCCTCGTGTCCAATAAAGCCTCCGCAATCTGATCAGTTGCCCAGATATGTCATGCCGTGTAGCCCCGTGAATCCCCAAGGCAGCCCTGACACCCCTGCCCATCAACTCCACACCATGACGACGTAAAGAATCCCCGCGGATATGACTACCAAATCGGGCCAAAAGTTGCAGCGCAAGTGATTTCAGCCCCTCCGTGGCTTCATTTCTTGCATGGTGTCCCCAGTAGTGGGAAGCTTATTCGCGCAAGGGATATTTTTGTAGGGCACTGTCCAAAACCGAAGAAAGATCCTTAATGAGATCAAAATTACGAAGTGCCCGGCAAGCATCGGCCGTTAATACTGATGGATTTCGGAAGATCTCACATCGGCTGTTGAGATATCCTTGAGGTGTGAATTGTATTAAGCGCACCCCTGTTTCCTCCTTATCATCTTTAACGGGTCCTGTGCCTAAACAAAAATAAGCGAACATCTGGCCTCACAAAGTTCTAGAGCCGCATCGCGACCCCTTCCCTTATTCCACAAAACCCCCAAATCCTTCCCACGCCAAAAAAGCCACTATTCCGGAAGATGGATGATATGACACTAATTATGATTTTGTATTTATTTCATTTTTAAATATTATATAGCTGTGGTTTTGACAGTAATTTTTTGGTGTTGTATTCAGAACGTGCACCCCGTTGCACCGTGATGTTCAGTTAGTTATGCAGTCATGCAGTCCAAGTCAGCAGACGAGCAGTGTTTGTATTGAACGGATACTATCTGGGTTATGATTAGTCGACCCTATTTGTACGCCCAAGCATGGCATATCCACGGGGGTTATAATTACCCGACCGGGGGTAGGTATCCAGCATTGTACTCAACTCCACATAGCTAGCCCATCATCGACAGAACTCTCACGACATTAATAGTCTAGGCTGTTGAGCTCTGATCTGTTCTGCAGTCTAGCTCGGAGCATGCCTGAGAGGAAAAAAACTTGTCAGTGGTGCGCTACTTATTTACTTCTATATATTTTATTATTATTTTTATATCTGCATTGTTGTTATTATTTCGTATTGTCTTGAGTCGAGGTACATGCGTTGAAATGCTGGGTACCTACCCCCGGTCACGTTATTATGACCCCCGCGGATAGCTTGTCTACCCTCCTTTGCAGCTCAGATTTAGAGATCCAGATTAAAGACGCCATCACGAGTTTGGGCCTACCCCCGCCTGGCACCCTACCAGTAATTCTGTCCACCCTTGCACAATATGCGTCACCTAAACCCTAGCTATTGGCTATTCTTTTGTGCTACTCACGCCCATCATAGATTGTTGCCTCGTTCAATATTGAGGCAATATTCAATGAAACCAACAGAAACCTAGGTCCCACTACTAGCGAAACCTCTATCCTAGAACCAAAAATTATAGCTACATACATCCCCGAAGTTGTTTCTCAAACCCGGTTCATGATATCAACCTGAAGCCTGGTGTTCATTGCCTGAAGGTTGGGGTCATCATCCAATGCATCAATACAGATAAAAGCCAGGTCAAGCGGACAAAAGGGGGCATTCAGTAGCTCTGGAGCAGGGTTCCGAATAGTCTGACCGGTCCACTCTTGGAGGCAGGACAAGATTGGCCAGTCCTGGTTGATGTCGATGACTAGACCAAACTAACTTGGGTGGTCCGGTCTGGTTTGGACTGGTCCCAGACCAGTCTTTATAAATAATCACATGCGAGTCGGAATGGCACCCAGGCTAACACTCGATAAGAATAGATGCATATCTATAGTAGGATTTTGAAGCCGCTTGCCACGGTATAACTCAACAGGCCCTCAATACGGGTTGATAGAACATCCTCGAGAGGACAGAATGCGGTCGAAATGCAATTACCCGATGGATTAGTGGCATTGAATACCGGTATTGTAATAGGTGGTCATGAAATATCACTCACTTAATGCACTCAAAATTTGTTCGTATATGATTTCTCGATCCTCTCAAATATGCTTTCTTTCTCTTCTCGAATGCTCCTTTCAGCTCTCTATGTTTTCCACACTCGTTACCTGTTGCAGCCTAATGTCTGTTTGTCCATTATTCCTTCAGTTCTTCTCAGGTTACTTCTGTGATAGTCTTTGTAGTTTCTGTGTGAAGCGATCATAGTCGTTATAGCTGAACTCAACTACTGTACTATAAAGCTGAGATATGTCTTCCTTATTATTTAATTGATAAATGTCGAAATAAGAGATCTCAACTACTACTATAATCACTTCTCCATCCAAAACTACGGATCGCATATTATATCAAAATTGTTCCTTACTTCAGAACCTATTTTCGCCACCACTAATCAAAGCGAGGCAGTATCTCCACCGTATAATCCATGGAAACAATAAGTTTTGTTAAGAAAAGCTTTATTTGAACGTAACATATTCTGATAAAAATAGCATATCCTATTGCTTGGCGGGCATAGTCGGACCAATCCTGGTCGAGTCGCTTTCGATAATCCTGACTGTCGGAACCCTGCCCCGCATTCAGTCCACCTCAGACCAGTATTGTATTACCGAAGCCTCATCCTGAAGCCCTTTTCCTAATTATATCCTGAGCTATACTGGTCGGCTTTCGATGTCTACTTGTTGCCAGAAGCGTAAGAAATCGGACTTGTTACAGCAAGAAAACTTCTATGTAAACGGACGCCACCGGCTGGGCATTGACCATATGCGATACTATAGCATACCCTCTATCCAGGTCCTAGAGACCTCATTCGTGGGTGTGGGACAGATCGCCACACAGTGCAAAACATCAGGCTATCGCTAATATATTCTGAGTATCAACTCTCTCGCTCTCATATGATGGATTATATCACAGAAAAAGTGGGAACAAAGGGAAAGAGTATAAAATCGCAATTCTCATATACATCCCATACAACCCGTTTAATATGGCTGTGACCAGGAACCAACATGGAGAAACACAGGCATGTAAAATAAATAGAACAAGGGGACAAAAACAACACGGTAGAATGATAAATATACTGAAAAATTGAAGTAAAAGAAAGTCTACTCTACTTCTATCAACGCCTCTCCGAGTATCTCAAAGAAGAAGCCAAGTTAGACGCTGTCATGTGTGAAAGCATGTGGTAACGAGAAATTGGGTTGCAAAGTTGGGAACATCCGACTTCTGAAGAGAGGTATCATGGGCCCAATGGTCAGCACCGAAAATGAATGGATTATGTGCCAGTCTATATATGTACTGGGTAGTTTTATCTCAATGTTATATCTGATCAATCTAAAACGTACGCATCATGAAAAATCACTCATGTCTGGATTCCAGATCTCTGATGTTGTGTACCATACTGCGTATATGTGATCACAACTTGGGATGAGGCTCAAAATGCCAAGACGCCAAGGAAAATGCGAAAATCTTTTCACTCTCAACTGTTAAAAGTTTGCTCTCTCCTGTTTCTCCCCTACAACCATGCCTCTTTGCACATACTTCACTACACTTGTCACCTCTTATCGTCAACCATGCTCATACATTTGGGATCCCCTATTTTCATATTATCCTTGAGTCCGCTTGCACTCAACTGACAGTCCTTGCATCGCAGTCAGATATCACGTTAATACCTCTCAGTTCATGTGGAGGCGGCAGATGTGAGAAACCTGTTTGTGAGTTTGATTATGCCCCTGAGGTGTTTTACGTAAAACATATTATGCATGCCTGGTTAGTATTAAACGTTGGACTTCCATGGGAAACTAACAATTTTGAATTCTATAAAACAAATGACTTCAAGTTACTACCCAGATAGAGTAGAGAACTCCACGCCAATCAGGCCGCTGGCCAGGAATACCTGAGAAGGTGAGTTTAGTTGACAGTATGCAAGGTACCATATCAGACTCTCTTATTTTTGGTAATATATAAGCGCATTTAAAGGGATTGTGTATGAAGAGGCAGATGGTGTAGGGAGAGGGATAGTGACACATGGAGGAGCAGGTAAGTTGGTTATTGATACTCAGGTTATCAAGGGGGGGGTTCTAATAGGAAGAAACAGGTTAGAAACACAGTAGTAGGTGGAGGCAATGTCGTAGTACTGAGGCACAATATTACAAGTATGTTTATCTATAACCTTCATACAAGTAACATTTTAACACTGATAAAAGCACCAGGTACACAAGTAGTAATAGGAGAAGCAATGGTAGCACTAAGGGAAATTCAAGAAGGTACAATAATACCCTATTTTGTTATAAGGCATATCTAATAGTAAGACAAGTAGCAGGTCAGCTTTCCACAGTGGAAGGAGATAAGGTAGAGCCAAACAAGTATGGTTCCTGTTGTGATCAAGGTAAATTGGGAATATAAGTTATTGGAAATCAGAGTACCTGTTTAGACAGAGGAGTTAAGACAATATGGGCACAGTCATTAGCAGCTGGTGGTCTAGGAATATGATGGTAATGTGAGAGGACTTTTACTCTTAACATGCAGGCAGTGTCTGGTAAGTGCTATCCGCTTTGAAGCTATATTATCGAATTGGAAAGAAACTAACTTGTGAGAATAATATAGCCAGCTGTAGAGATAGCAAGAGGTTTACCTACAGTGTCATTAGCTGTCAATATGAAGCTGATTTCGATAGTGGCTGGTTAGAGTTGAAGGCCTACAATGTCATGGTGTACAGAGTAGTTATGAAAGGGTGGTAAAAATATTTCTCTGACAAGCCAATGTCAAGATTGAAAAACCCGGTGATTATAGTTAAACGCTGCTGAATTGAACTTCTGGGTGTTGGTACAAGGCTGTGGTG